>SXGS01734060.1_pt1 | contig 37363 bp, 32 predicted proteins | sample 3174681 | NCBI WGS metagenome assembly SXGS01 (sample SAMN11356861, study PRJNA531348) | freshwater metagenome | isolation source: freshwater sample F1-80 | place: China: Fuxian Lake, Yuxi | collected 2017-12-25
CCGCCAGTACGACGCGAAGGCTGCACTTGAGATGGGTCTTGTAAACGCGGTCGTGCCGCTCGATCGCTTGGAAGCGGAGACGGTGCAGTGGTGCCGCGAGATTCTCTCGAAGAGTCCGCTGGCGATTCGATGCTTGAAGGCCGCCCTCAACGCCGACTGCGATGGCCAAGCTGGACTCCAGGAACTCGCCGGCAATGCGACGCTTCTCTACTACATGACCGCTGAGGGACAAGAAGGGCATCACGCGTATCTCGAGAAGCGCCCGCCGGACTTCGGGGGATTCACTCGCCGCCCGTGAGGGGTCCACGATGGTGCGACTCGCCGACTGGATTTCCGCCACCCGCCCCAAGACGCTCGCGGCGAGCGCCGCGCCTGTGGCCATGGGTTCGGCCATCGCCTTCGGCGAAGGGTTGTTCCACCTCGGCACCGCGATCACCGCGCTCGTGGGTGCGCTCGGCGTGCAAGTCGCGTGCAACTTCGCCAATGACTACTTCGACGCTCGGCAGGGGGCGGACACGGCGGTGCGTGTCGGCCCCGTGCGCGCGGTGGCGAGTGGGTTGATCGCGCCGCGCCAAATGTGCGCCGCGGCCATCTTCGTGATCGCTGCGGTCGTCCTTCCGTGCGCCATCGTGCTCGCGTGGCGTGCCGGATGGCCATTCATCGTGTTGGCGGCGCTCGCGTCGGTCCTCGCGTTTGCCTACACGAGCGGGAAGCACTCGATCGCGTATCTCGGCCTCGGTGAGCTCTTCGTCTTGGTGTTCTTTGGCCCGGTCGCCGTTGTGGCAACCTACGCCGCGCAGGCGATGCACTGGGCGTGGGCGCCAGCGGTCGCGGGAATCGGGCCGGGCTTGCTCGCGTGCGCCATCCTGAGCGTGAACAATCTGCGCGATGTCGTGTCGGACCGCGCCGCCGGGAAACGGACGCTGGCCGTTCGGCTCGGTGTCCGCTTCGCGCGGGCCGAGTACACCGGCTGCGTCATTGCGTCGGTCGTGCTCATCGTCGCGATGGCCGCCTGGTACCGACATCTTCCGCTCCTTGTTGCGGCGTTCGCGCCGCTTACGCTTGTGGGACCCGTGCGGCGCGTGCTCGGCGGCGAGGCCGGTGCGCCGCTCAACGATGTGCTCGCGGCTTCGGGTCGCGCGCTCCTGCTGTACGGTGGACTCTTCTGCGTGGGATGGATCCGATGAGCATCGACCTCGCGTACTTCGAGCTGCCGTTCCGGGTCCCGCATCGAGTGGGGACGACCACTCTCACGGCACGGCGAGGCGTGGTGGTCCGAAAGCGGCTCGGCCGTCGCGTGGGGTTTGGCGAGGTGTCGCCGCTGCCTGGAGCGCATCGCGAGACGCTCGCGCAGGCCGTCGAGAGCCTGATCGAAGGGGTCCGAAACTCGTCGTCGCCGATGTTGCCAAGCGCTGCATTTGGTCTGTCGTGTGCGGTGGAGACGGCCGCGGCCAACCCGCGCTACGGCCTCGCGGACCAGCCTCGCACCGTCGACATCGGCGTGAACGCGCTGTTCAGCGGAACCGCCGAGGACGCGAGGGCGGCCATCGAGTCGGGTGCCTTCGACGGATTTCGCACCGTCAAGCTGAAAATCGGCCGCGCCCGCCGCGCCGACGACCACCGACTGATCCAGACGGCGATCGAACTGCTGCCGCGAGAAGTTCGGCTACGCCTCGACGGCAACCGCACGATGGGCCTCACGGGCATCGTCGGACTCCTGCGTGATGTGGACACTCGTCGCATCGAGTACCTCGAGGAGCCGCTGCGCAACCACACGGATCTCTGTGAACTCGCGCGCCGGACACAGGTGTCGGTGGCCATCGACGAGAGCCTGTATGACCCGGAGGCGCTCGAACATGTGCTCGGCGCGCCGGGGATTGATGTGCAAGTTGTGAGGCCATCGCTGATGGGATCGCTCGAGGAAGTCGAGGCCGTCATCACACGCGGGCGGATCAACGGCATGGACACCGTCCTCTCGACGGCGCTGGAAAGCTCCTACACGATCGCGCTGGTGGCCCGCCTCGCCACGGTGATGGAAGTCGGCGACCGTGATCACGGACTCTCGACGGCGCCGTTCCTCTCGCAGGACCTTGTCGATCCAATGCCCGTGGTCGGTGGTCGCATGGCACTCGCGCGTGCATTGCCCGTGCCCTCCCTCGAGTTTGTCCCAGCCGAGAAGTTCACGCTTCCTGCGTCAGCGCGTGCTTGAGCCAGGGCGGTAGAGCGGCGCCCTTTCCACTGGTCTCGTCGACGCACGCGTGCGTGAGCGAGATGTCGGCGACAAGTCGCCCGCCGGGCCCCGTGATGCGGGTGTGGAACACGAGGCTCCGCCGCGAGAGTTCGACGGACTCCACGGCCGCGGAGAACGGGTCGCCCACTCGCAGCGGTGACTTGAAGTTGCCTTCGACATGCACGATGGGGATATGCGGCCCCTGAGAGAGGAGTCTGGCGAGTCCGACGCCGCGTGACTCGAGGTGCACCTCGATCGCTTCGTGAGCGATTTCAAGTGCGCGCGCGAAGTAGAGGACGCCAGCTGCATCGGTCTGGCCTAGCCGCAGCACGCCAGTCAGGCTTGAAGTGGTGGGAGCTGCCACGCGCGCAGGATAGGGGCAAGTGCCCGTCGCTACGCTTTGGGGACGATGTTCCTGCCCTTGATCCTGACTCTTTTCCTGCAGAGCCTCGGGGCGGAACCCCAAGCGCCGCCCGGGCAAGCGGCCTCAGCGAACTCCGTCCTGGGGTCGGTCGTGCCGCCTTGCGTCGAGGGGGATCTGCTGCCTCTGGTCGCGGCGTGCCCACGGACGGTGCGCGAGTATCTGGGCGGACCCTCTTGGATGCCCAGTGAGAGCGCGATCGCCGAGCTCGATGCCGCAACGCCCATGATCGAGTCGCTCAGCGCCGTGATTTCTCGCGATTGCGAGTGGACGATGGACTGGTACGGCACGCTGCCCGCGGTCGCACCGTTGCGCACGGTCGCCTCGATCCTCGATGCCGACAGTCGGCGACTCGAGCGGTTCGGCCGCCGCGATGAGTCGGCCGCACGCATCGTCGGCATGTTCGGCCTCGCCCGTGTCCTCGCGCGAATTCCGCGACTCGACGCACAACGAGAGGCCTCGCGCCTTTCGTGGCAGGCCGCACAGCGCGCGGGGCAGTTTTTCGTGGCACCTCCGGGCGCGAAGCCCGCAGCGCAGGTGCGCGCGGCGGTCGATGCGTTTCTGATGCAGCAGGACGAGTCGCTCGCCAAAGTGGTGATCACGGAGCGCATTCGGTGGGTGAGTCGCCCAGTCGATCGCATTCGACTCGGGCAAGATGGCGCGGCGCTCTATCAGGCGGCCGCGCTCGAGTCGGCCGCAGATGTCACGAAGTCGAATGAGTACCCGCTGTCGCGGCTCTCAGGCGAACCCCTGATGGCCGAGATGCGACTCGCCGAGGCGTACTTCGATGCGGCGGCACTTGCGTGGGCAGCACCCGATGCCTCGGCGCAATTGGCCGCACTCGCGCGGCGGGCCGAGCGCGCCGAACTCGGTGCGTGGGTCGCCGCGGCGCGCCCGAGCTTCGTGCGCGTGCGAAGCGACCTCGACCGGACGCGCTCCGCCCTGCGCTCCTTGCGCGATGTGGCGCGGGCCGCCGAGCGGCCCGGCGCACCATCGTCAGAGGGCGACGAGGTCGGTCCCCCGTTCGCGCAGTGACGCGCGCGCCGCCCATCCATAGGTCAGGTACTGATGATCAAAAGTCCCGTCGTCGTAGAGGTCGACGCAGCCAAAGCCCTCGTCGAGCCCTTGGTGCTTCCCCTTCCACCATGCGCCGCTCACGGCACCATCACAGATGTAGCTCACTCCGTCGGTAGCACAGCGATCCAGAAGGTGTTGGTGGCCTGACAGACACAGGCGCACGCCCTGCGCCTTGAACAGGTTGTGCAGGGCATGGCCGTCGGTGTGCATGCTGGCCGCGCTGATCACCGTGTCCTTGCCGAGCATCTCGCGACCGCGTGCGTTGCCGTAGGTGATGCTGGTCAGGCTCAAGATCGGGATGTGAGAGAGGACAAGCGTCGGAGCGCCACTCGGGCGTGAGGCGAGGTCCCTCGTGAGCCACTCGGTTTGCTCGTCATCGCAGAACGCGACATAGTCTTCCTTGCCCTCGTTCGTGTGGGGCTGCACACTGTCGAGGACGACGAAGTGCCAACCGCCCATGTCGAACGAGTAGTAGCGGTGGGGCAATCCGAACATGTCGACGGCGAACTGCTTGCCCGCCGCGGGAGCATCTGCGCCCGAGTCGTGCTTCGCCCATCCGAAGATGTCGTGGTTGCCGATGGCGTGGCGCGTGGGGATGGCGCAGTGCTTTGGATATGTCGTCGTGAAGAGCGTGCGCAATTGCCGCGCCCGGGTCGTCGATGCCTCAAAAACATCCATGACGCTGTCGCCACCGGTCAGAATGAGGTCGGGCTTCGGTTCGAGCATGTTCACACGGTTGAGGCACGCGGCAAGACCGGCGTCGGCGTCGCGTTCGGGCTGCACATGAATGTCGGTCAAGTGGGCGACGCGCAGGACTCGCTGCCGCGGCGCAGGCGCGCGCGCGACGGTTGCGACGGGCGACTGGGCGCTCGCAAGTGGGCGCGCCGCGCACGCAGCGACGAATCCGGTGGTGGAGGCGAGGAAGGTACGGCGATTCACATCACGCATGGCGGTTTCTCCGTGGAGGGTGTCCCAAGACGAGTGCGGCGATTGTCTCTGCGAGGAGGCGCACCGACCTCGGGGCAGAGCCCTCGGCCTTGTTGTTGATGATCACGAACGAATGCTTGTGTGCCTGCGCGGCCATCTCGCACAACCGCGCGAAGCCGTCGCGGCTCGTGGGATCTGGGTCGACGATTCGATCGAAGGGCTGGTAGCGGTCGACCGCCTGGTTGTAGGAGAGACCTGAATGGAGCATCCACCGACAGACGATCGCCCGCTGCACATTGGGGTCGGCGATCTTCGCCTGCATGAGTGGCCCTCCCTGCTTGGGGTGGACGCTGTAGCAGTGCACGGCTCCGGTGTCGGCGAGCATGGCTCCCCACGAGGGCCGAAGGAGTGCGCGGTCTCGAACTTCGACCGCGTAAAGCGGTCCCTGCGGGAGCGCGGCAAGGAACGCGCCCACTTCACGGATGAACCCCTCGGCGCTGGGCGCGGCGTGGATCCCCATCGGCGAGAATTGGAAGAGGATCGGTCCCGCGGACGCGCCGAGCCCATCGACCGCTGGCTGAATCACTTGGTCGGTGGCGTACTTCGGGTCGAGCCACAGCGACGCGCCCTGAGCGTTCGCCGACATGGGTTCACGATGGGTGATCGCTTCGTGGGCCTTCACGAGGAAGGAGAACCCGTCGGGAACTTGTGATCGGAGCCGTTCGAACTCTTCGCGCGGCGCGGGACGGTAGTAGGTCTTGTCGATGCCCACCGTGCGAAGGAGCGGGTGCGCGCCGTACGCGCGCAGACCATGGCGTGCCAGCGACGCTTCGGTGGTGTCGCGATCCCAAACGATCCCGCGCCATCCGGGGAAACTCCACGAACTCGTTCCAAGACGAATCGAGGCGGGAATCGCGCGGGCGAGCGCGGCCGTGGGCTCGTCGATGGCAACGCACTCGGGAGCACGCGAGGACTTCCCCCGCGCAGTGCTCGGAGCCGCTTCGCGGTGGGCTTCGGGCGAGTCGCCGAAGAGCGTCTGTTGATGGGGGTCCTCGCGCCTGGGCACGGCGCATCAGACTATCCCGCGTGGAGCTCGGATCGGCAGCCGTTACCGACCGACTTCGACGATCGAGACATCGTCGTCGTATTGGTCCGTCCCCTGCAGTCCCCGCGTGAATTCGAGCATGCGCGCCACAGGGTCGGAGCACTTGAGCGCATCGGTCTGCGCAAAGGCTCGGAACTCAGAGTGGGACCAGACTGATCCATCCGGCAGGGGGATCTCCACGATGCCGTCGCTGTAGATAAAGAGCCGGTCGCCCTGCTCCATCGTGACCGTGGCTGTCTCGTATTCGATGCCCGCCGCGATCCCGACGGGCGCGCCCTGCGACTCAAGTTCGGTCCACTCGCCAGAGGCTCGCACAAGGATGGCGGGGGGATGGCCAGCCCCGGCATAGTCGAGGCGCCCCGTCGCTCTCTGGAGCACGCCGTACCAACCAGTGAAATACATTCCGTGATTGGCCGACATCGGGAAGGCGTCATTGAGCTTGGTGAGAACGGTGGCGGGCGAGCGAAGATCGATCGTCGCGTAACCGCCGGCACTGAGCGCGCGGCTCACGCTCACAGAAAGGAGCGCAGGACCCACGCCGTGGCCGCAGACATCGATGAGATAGAGGGCGACGAACCCATCACCGAGATCGTGCCAGCCGAAGAAGTCCCCGCCGAGTTGCGCGCTGGGGATGAATGCCCCGCGCACGCGCAGGTCGGCATCCCGGATCGGTTCCGGCAGCAGCGAACGAACATACTCGCCGGCGCGGTCGAGTTCTTCCTTGATGTGGCGGTAGGCCGCGTTCCGTTCGAGGAGCGCGCGGTATCCGCGCGAGTGGTAGCGCAGTCGCGCGATGATCTCGAGGGGATCCGGAAGTTTGACCATATAGTCATTCGCCCCGCGCGCGAACGCCTCGGCCTTGGTGATGCCCTCTTCTTTCGACGACAGCACAACGAGGGGAATGAGACGGGTTTGTTCCTCGCGCCGGTACTCGAGCACGAGGTCGAGCCCGTCGATCCCGGGCATAACGAGATCCTGCAGGATGACGGTAGGCGCAAGCTGGCACGCCATCGCGACGGCCTTCGTGGGATCCTGACAGAAGTGGTAGTCAAAGTCAGGCTGCGTCGCGCAGACTCGTCGCATCGCTTCGCCAATCATGGCCTGATCGTCCACGAGCATGACAATCACACGGTCGGAGTCGCCGCGAGCACTCAAGGATGACACGGTCACTTGGTCCGTGAGGGTACGGGAGTCACGCCTTGCGTGGCGCGGCGGCGGACGATGCGACGATCCGTGCCGCCGCGGCCCCGATCGACTCGAGCGCGAGCACCTCGCACGCGGCGCCGAATGCAACGGCGGCACCTGGCATGCCCCAGACCACGCTCGTGGCTTCGTCTTGGGCGATGGTGTGCCATCCCGCGTCGCGCATGGACCGAAGCCCGGAGGCACCGTCGCGGCCCATGCCGGTGAGGAGGATGGCGACGCCGAGAACGGTGTCATCGCGCGCGAGACTCTCGAAGAACACATCGATACTTGGTCGGTGCAGCGCATCGTCAGGGGCGGTGCGGTAGCGCACGAGTCCCCGTTCAGCGACCAGATGCTCGCGCGTTGACGCCAACACGGTGTCGCCGAGGGTGAAGGATTCGCCGTCGCGCGCCGTACGAACGCGACGCCCGGTTTCGTGGGTCAGCCACTGCGCGAGCCCTTCGGTGTACGCGACATCAATGTGCTGCACGATGGCGCACGCCACATGGGGCGATGCGTCCGTGAGCCCACGCAGTACGGTCGCGACCGCGTGGGGTCCGCCAGTCGAGGCGCCGATGGCCACCACCGGGAGTGTGCCTCGCCGCACTTCCCGAGTGGCCTGCACGACCGTCTGCGGCCTGACGCTCGGCGCCGGCGCGTGGGCACTCGCGGCGACGGCGACGCGTGCCTTGGACGCCAGCGCGTCGGCTCCTGAGATGGCGCCTGCGACACCGAGGGTCGGCGTGTGGACCGCATCGATGGCCCCAGCACTGAGTGCTTCGTAGACAAGTCCAAGATGGCCCTCGATGGTGCTTGTCACGACCAGGATCGGGCACGGGCACTCGTGCATGATCGCGCGTGTGGCCACGGCACCATCCATGACCGGCATCACCATGTCCATCAGGATCAGATCCGGCCGGTCCACACGACAGCGGGCGAGCGCCTGTGCGCCGTCGGCGGCCACCCACGCCACCACCGCGCCCGGCATCTGAGCGATCGCGCGTCGCAAGATTTCCTGCGCGATCGAGAGGTCGTTGACAATCGCCACTCTCATGCGGGAGAGCCTCCAACAAGGTCGGCCACCGTGTCGAGGAACGACCGATCTTGAAATGATCCCTTGGTGAGGTAGGCCGACGCTCCCGCGTCGAGACCTGCGAGGCGATCCTCTTCGCGATCCTTGTAGCTCACGATCACGACCGGGACCCGCGCGAGCCGCGCGTCGGCGCGGATCCGCCGTGTCAGTTCGATGCCATTCATTCGTGGCATGTCCACATCACTGACGACGAGGTCGTACGCGGATTTCTGAAGGGCGTTCCAACCATCGATTCCGTCGACGGCCGTGTCGACCGCGTACCCGGCCCGCAGAAGCATCTGCCTCTCGACCTCGCGCACGGTGATGGAGTCTTCGACGACGAGGATCCGCCGCTTCACGGTCGTGGCGCTTCGCACCGCCGCCGCGTCGCCACGCAGGCGGCCTTCCTGCAGGAGTTGCAGCGCCGACTGCACCATGTCATCGACATCGAGGATCAGGAGCAGGTCGCCGTTCTCCCGGATGCTGGCGGAATCGACATGTGGGACATCGCCAAGTCGCGCGTCAAGTCGGCGGACCACGAGGTCTTCCTCGCCGAGGAACTCATCGACATGGAAGCCGACAAGCCGCGAGCCCGCCATCGCACAAACGATCGGGAGCGGCGCATCGGTGGCGGAGGATTCCGGCGTCCGAGTGAGGCCGAGGACCTCGGCGGCGGCAACGAGGCCGACCGATTCGCCGCGAATCGTGCAGGTAGGGCGACCGTGGACTGGTTGCACGAGATTGCGGTCGATGCGATCGATCCGTTCGAGGCGCGCCAATGGCAGCGCATAGGTCTCGCCGGCGATCGCCACCACCGCGGCGCGCACCACAGAGAGTGTGACCGGTAGCCGGAGTGCGAAGCTTGTCCCCATCGCATCGGATCGCACTTCGACAGATCCGCCGACGGCGTGCGCCATGGTCTGGACGACATCGAGACCCACGCCACGGCCGGAGATGTCAGTGACCTTGGTGGCGGTGGAGAACCCCGGAAGAAAGAGAAAGGCGAAGAGTTCCGTGTCCGTAAGCGAGTCAACGATCGCCTCCTGTGCGAGGTCCCTTTGCACGATGCGTGACCGAAGCGACACCCGGTCGATCCCGCTGCCATCGTCGCGCACTTCGATGACGAGTCCACCGGCATGATGGCGCGCCTCCACTCGCAGCGTGGCTTGCGGGGGTTTGCCCTTCGCGGTACGCGCTTCACGCGGCTCCACACCATGGTCGAGCGCGTTGCGGATCAGGTGCCCCAGCGGCGCCTCGAGCTGGCGGAGAATCTCTCGATCGACCGGCACCTGCTCGCCCGCTACGACGAGCCTGACATCCTTGCCAAGGGACCGAGCGATGTCTCGCACCGACCTCGGCAGCGAACCGCAGGCGTCGCCGAAGGGGCGCATCCGGCTCGCCACCGCCTCATTGTGCAACGCGCTCGCGAGCGTTTCGCCGCGGCGAAGGTGGTCTTCGACAAGTTCGAGCGCCTCATCAAGCGCCTTCTGAGTCGCCTGCGCGGAGGCGCCGAGTTCGCTGGGGTGGCGGTGGTCCGCATCAAGGATGTCGATGGCGTCGGCGAGTCGTCGCTGCGACGCCCGGGCCCGCGAGAGCGATCGCCGGATCGACTCAAGTCGACGGGCTTCGACGAGCGCCTCGCCGGAGAGTTCGAGGATGCGGTCGAGATTGCTGGTCGAGAGGAGGACGCCTTCGCTGCGCTGTCCAGTTGGCGCGGTCGACGGCGCGGCCGTGGGGATTGGCGTTGACGCGACGGTCGGGACCTCGCAGGCAACTCCAGTCGGAGGCCGCTCTGCCTTCGCGGCCGCGACAGGTGGCGCCGAGGGGGTCGGTGGCGGCTGGCCGAATCCGTCGGCCTGTTTCGCAATCTTCTCGCGCTCACCGTCGAGCCAGGCGCGCGCCTCGTCCTCAGTCGACTTCCCTGCAATGGCCGCAAGCGAGTCGGATCCGGCGAGCAATTGATCGATGCGTGCGGGTGACGGAATCTCCTTGCCGGTCTGAATGCGGATCAGGCACTCTTCCATCGCGTGGGCAAGCTGCACAGCGATATCAAGGTTGATGATTCGAGCCGCCCCCTTGACCGAGTGGGCCGCACGCATGAGAGGCTCAACGAGCTTCGCATCTCCGGCGTGCTGCTCGAGCGTGACGAGTCCGTCCGCGAGCGTTGCCGTGTGCTGCCGGACCTCGGTCTGGAAGAGATCGAACATGGAGAAACCGCCCAGATCCATCACGCCCCCATCGCCCGCGAGAACTCGGCCAGCATGAGCGCAGAATCCACGAGCGTCACCGACCCGTGGGTCGTCGTGACGAGACCGGTGCCGATCCGCCTCGGTGCTTTCTCAACCGTCATCGGAAGTTCGCGCACGCTTGACAGCAGGATCGAGAGCACGCCAGGGACCTCGTCGGCCTCGAAGGCGAATGAGGCGGCGCTCGTCCCAACCTGCACCATGCGCGGACTCCGTGCGAGGGTCGTCTGTGCCTCGGCCAGTCCCAGGATGGCCTTGACATTGACCACGGGGATGACTGCCCCAGCGATCGTCGCGACGCCACGAAACGCCGGGGTCGTCCGGTGCGGGAGGGCGTGGACGCGGGGCACCGAGCTCACATGGACGACATCGGCCGCGTTGAGCGCGAACCACTCCGCCCCGCAGCGAACGAGCAGCACATGACGCTGCGCCTCGCGTCGGAGCGTTCGCGGCTGGGAACTCGACTTGGTCGCCTCGGCGATGGCCACGGGAGTTGCGGGCCGATCGAGCAGGCGCGTCATCGCGTCCCGAGGGTCGTGGGGGCTTTGCGTGGTTGGATCGCTCACGGCCTTCGGTTTGTCCTATTCGTCGACGCGATGTGCGCGCAATCGGTATCGCGCCGCTTCGGCGGCGTCGCCCAAAGACAGCGAGAGTTCCGCCAACGCGAGCAGTGCCGGTCCATGCCGAGGCTCAAGGTATACGAGTCGACGATACGCCTCATGGGCCTCCCGACGACGGTCTTGAGCGGCGAGCACTCCAGCGAAGAGTTCCAGAAGTTCGAGGTCGGTGGGGGAGCCGCGCAATGCGTCGGCGACGAGATCGTGCGCCCGAGCGAGTTCCCCCGCGGCGACGAACTCGCGGATGGCCGTCGCTGCGGAGACAACGGGCTTCGGAGGTACCGTCGCGAGTGGCACCGACGGGCGTTGCGCCGGCTCGGGCCGCACGGGAACCCGTGCACGCGCCGACATTGGGCGCGCCGACTCGTCGTCGATCCGTCGGCGGCGCCACGCGAATGCGGAGGGAGGACCCACGGCATCCATGCGCGCGTCGGTGTTCATGCCGTCGGCGTGACCAAGCATGATGAGTCCGCGATCGCCAACGAGCGCAACAAGCCGTTGACGCAGAGTCGATCGTCCCTGCGGCGACAGGTAAATGAGCACGTTGCGGCAGAGGACGACATCGAGCGGTGCGCCGAGGCCAGTGTCTTGCGCGACGAAGTCCTCGCAGCGGGCGCGGACACACGCGCGGACCTCGGGAGCAATATGCGCCACGCCTCGGTCAGCTGTGATCCACGGAGCGGCCCACGGCGGCAACGACTCGCGCACGATGCTTCGTGGGAGTGGGTGCGTCATCATCGCCGCGATCGCGTCGGTACTGCGATCGAGCGCATGCACGATGACGCTGCCAGGCGGCCACCCCGCGGAGAGTGCGCAGGCCGCGACGCTCCACGGCTCGGCGCCGGCGGCGCAACCGAGGCTCGCGATTTCCAAGCGCGTCTGGTTCGTCGCGCGCAGTGCCATGAGTCGATCGCGCAAGTACTCGAAGCTCGCCGAATAGCGGAAGAGCCAAGTCTCAGGGACCGAAACGAGCGATGCAAGCCGCACGAGCTCCGCGTTGTCATGCTCGATCCGTCCGCGGTAGTCGTCGATGTCGACGCCGAGGGCGCGTGTCCGTTGGCTCACGATCGCCGAAAGGCCCTGGGCCGTCAGCAGCGCCGCATCGATCCCAGTTCGGTCGCCGAGAAGTTGCCCAATGGCCGTGAGCGTCGCGTCTGGAAGTCCGTTGGTCACGGCTTGCCCGCAGCATCCTTGAAGAGCCGCCGGTTCTCCTCACTCAGCATTCCCGCTGGGTCAAGGTGCGCGATCGTGCCATGATCGTCGGACGAGATCGCGCCGAGGGCGCCCGCGCCAGCACCGACAACTCCCAGGTGCGCCGCCCCCGATTCGAAGTTCACAGTCACGAGCGCGCCGACACGGTCAACGATGAGGGCCATGCGAATCCCGCCACACGCCGCAGGGCGAAGCAGAACCGTGCGGGCGTTCATCGTTCTTGCCGCGGGTGTGCCGCACGCCAAGAGGGGGGCATCAACGAGCGGTACGAACGCCCCGCGAAGGAACGCGATACCGACGAGCCAGGCCGGGGTCGATCCGAGCGGACGCGCTTCGACCAAGGGGAGCACCTCGTCGATCGCCTCCAACGCAATCGCGCAGCGGAGGTCGCCGAGCCAGGCCTCGATGGCGCGCATGATGGTCTAGGCCGATTCGCCGGAACCGGTGCGGAACGCGGCCACGCCCTGTCGAAGTGTGCTGATGGACTCTTGCAGCATCGCGGCCGCTTTGCAGGTCTCCTGCGCTGCCGTGACGGCCTCGCGGGCGCCCGCGCTGAGCTGACCCATGGCGTCCGAAATCTGCCTCGCGCCTTCGGTCTGCGCGCGCATGCCTTCGCTGACGCGGTTGAAGTCCGCGGTGCCGCGCTCAACTTCGGTGATGATCTGCCCGAGTTGGCCGCCGATGCGTGCCGTTTCGCCCACACCCCGGCGCACATGGTCGCTGTAGCGATCCATCTCCATCACGCCGGCGCTCACGGCGCCCTGCATGTGGCGCACGGTCTGCTCAATGTCGAGGGTTGCGGCGGCCGTCTGGTCGGCGAGTCGGCGAATCTCGCGCGCGACCACGAGGAACCCGACACCGTGCTCACCGGCCTTTTCTGCCTCGATCGCCGCGTTCACCGAGAGCAGGTTCGTCTGGTCGGCCACTTTGGTGATCGTCGTGACGATCGAGTTGATCGCACTGGCCTTCTCGCTGATGGCCGAGAGGCGGCCAGCGATCGACCGGGTGCCATCATCGAGCGTCTGCATGGCGGTTGTCATTTCGCCGAGCGCACTCTTGCCGTCGCGTGCGAGTGCGGCCGTCGCGTTCGCTGAGGCATCAACGCTCTGCATGAGCGTCGAGAGTTCCGCCGATGTGGTTGAGATCTCCTTGACCGCCGCCGCGATCTGCGTGGTGCTCGCCCCGAGGGACTGCGCTGAGCCGTCCTGCTCTCGGGCGGTGGCGGCAAGCTGTGTCGCTGTGGAGTTGATATTGACCGTGGCCTGCTTGACGCCGTGCACGATTCGTCGGAGGGCGTGAGACATGGCGCTCAGCGAACGAAGCAGCGATTCGATCTCGTCGCCCCCTTCGCGCGTCGCCAGTGCGACGGAAAGGTCACCCGAGGCGATCTGGTCCGCGTGTTCGGCGGCGCGCCGCACCTTGCGCATGATCTGTACTGCTGGAATTGTGAGCACGATCGCCACCACCAAGAGTCCGATCCCAGAGGTCATCACTTGGGCGCGCAACTGCTCCCACACGGGCGCGAGCATTTCCTCTTCACTGCGGCGCAAGATCAGCGTCCAGTCGCCGACCTTGATGGGCACAGCGACATACACGCACCGTTGATGGAGAACCGGATCGTCGTGGTACGAAGCGACCGCGGCGGTCTCGGCGCAGAGGGCATCGAACAGCGGGCCGAAGACAGACTCGGTCACCGCACGGGTCCGCAGGATTCCCCGCACATCCGCCTGGTCCTCGCGCAATTCGTCGGTTGTGGCGGCGACGAACGCGCGCGGCTTCACGAATCCCGGCGTGGCTCGTCCCGACGAAATCAGGAACCCGTCGGCACTGAGGGTCTTGCACACCGCGCGGAGGTGGGCGTCGATGCTCTTGAGCGAGCGATCGATGCCGCCGATGCCGACAAACTTCCCATCGATGACAATCGGCGCCGTCTGCTCGATCATCATTTGGCCTTCGTAGACATACGGCTCAGTGATTCGCGCCTTCTGCGAGCCGGTGAGTTCCCACTCGCGCTTGATGCCTCCGTAGTAGAGGCTGGTGTCCTGGTCGATCGAGGGCTTGACGATGATCCGATCACCGTTCTTCCAATCACGCCATACATAGGGGCAGAACCGACCCGCACTCGAGACCGCTCCTGAGGGAAGCGTCGCGGCAATCGGACCGAGCCCACCAGGCTTGGGTTCGTAGTCCACATAGGTGCCGATAGCGCCAGGCGTTTCTTCGAGCAAGGACTTCAGAATGGCGAGCGAGTCGGTGTACCGCTCAAACATCCCCGACCGTTGGCTGTTGGCGATGAAGGCCGCGAGGTCGAGCATCTCCTCATTTCCGGCGGCAAAGTTGTCGGCGATTTCGCCCGCGGTCGTCTGCAGCAGGTGTTCTTGATCGGCCCGGTAGGTTCGGAGCCCATCACGGGCGTCGAAGACAGCCCACAGCGTCAGCATGATCGAGACGGGAACGACCCCGAAAAGAAGCAGTCTCGCGAGGAGCGAATTCCGGAAAGAAATATAGGACCCTCGCATCGGATTGGCTGTCATGGTATGATTGCCGTCAAGAGCGCGGATTGTCCGCGTTCGTTCTCAAGTTCGCGCCTGGCTACGACTCCTACGCTTCATTTCGTATCGGAATTCGCTGCTCGAGCGCTTGAAGGAAGGTATGTCATGAAGCTGTACGTAGGGAATCTCCCGTTCAAGGCAACGCAAGAGTCGTTGCAGCAGTATTTCACCCAGTTTGGAACCGTCTCGGAAGTGTTCATCGCAACCGATCGCGAAACCGGCCGCTCGCGCGGGTTCGCGTTCGTCACCATGGCTGAGGACTCGCAGGCGAAGGCCGCGATCGAGCAGTCGAACGGCAAGCCGTTCGAAGGCCGCAACCTCACTGTGAACGAGGCTCGTCCCCCAGCGTCGGGTGGCGGTGGTGGCGGCGGCGGTCGCGGAAACTACAGCGGCGGCGGTGGTGGTGGCCGCGGCGGCTACGGCGGTGGCGGCGGTGGCGGTCGTGGTGGCTACGGCGGCGGCGGCGGTGGCCGTGGTGGCGACCGGTACTGATCCAGCCAACAAGTTGAACTCATCGCGCCGGATCCGCACACGCGGGTCCGGCGCTTTCGTTTTGGCGAACTCGATCAGGAGCCGCTTCGGCCCGACGAGCCCTTGCGGCTCGATCCGCGGGTCGCGTTCGATCCGCTGCGGCCCTGTGAATTGTCGATCATCTCTCGAGTTCGATCGCTGGGCTCAAGTGTGCCAGTCATCCAGCCTCCGGGCCGACGCTGCCCGGGGGGCGCGAATCGGATGCGGTTCTGAAGCCCCGCGTCGGAGGAAACCGTGACGAGTTTCAATGAGAGATCCTGTGCCTGCGCGATTTGTTCGCGCGAGAGTGTCGCGCGCAGCTGATTGCGTTCGTTGCCAGCCGTGCCGTTACCTTCGCCCGCGGCGATGTTGAGCCATGCGTAGGCCGTCACCTCGTCGAACGGGACGCCGATCCCCTTGCGGTAAAGTTGTCCAAGCGCAAACGCCGCCCAGTCGAGCCCTTGCTCGGCCGCCTCGCGGTAGTAAGTCGCCGCCATCGCTTCGTTCTGCGGGACCGACTCGCCGCGTTCGAAGAGGACGCCGAGGTGATACTTTGCGTCGGGGATCCCGGCGTCAGCGGCGAGCTGGTACCAGCGCGTCGCCTCGAGGTCACTCTCGGGAATGCCCTGTCCCCGGTCGTATCGCAGCCCAAGCATGAAGCACGCTTCCGGATATCCCTGGTCCGCGGCGAGTCCGTAGAGGCGGAACGCCTCGCTTGGATCGCCTGGGATTCCCGTGCCAAAGTCGTAGAGCCGAGCGAGTTCGTATTGCGCAGCCGGGTGATTCAGAGCTGCAGCCTTGTCGAACCACGCCGCGGCCTCGCGGGCGTTCTGTGGAACCCCACCCTCTCCGTAGAGCAGGAGTCGACCGAGCATGAGTTGCGCTTCGGTGTCACCCCTTTCGGCGGCATTCAGGAAGTGCCTCGCGGCGGCCTGCCCATCCTTGGTCACGCCGTCGCCGAACCAGTAGAGCATCCCGAGCGAGATGTTCGCGGGAATGGACCCCTGATCGGCAGCGAACTTGTACCAACGCGCAGCCTCGGTGGGATTTCGATCGATCCCTTCGCCCCGGTCGAAAAGTTGTGCGAGTTCCAACTGCGCATCGAGCGATCCCGCTCCGGCAGCGGCGCGGAACCACTGCGCGGCTTCGGATACATCGGCCGGGACACCCTCCCCGTCTCGGAGAACACGGGCGAGAAGGACCTGCGCATCGACCAACTGTTGTTCGGCGGCGAGGCGAAGCCAGTCGAGGGCTTTCGTGCCGTCGGCGGTCACACCAATTCCCTGAAGGAGCCGAGTTCCGTAGTGGAATTGCGACACGACATCACCGCGCTCCGCCGAGCGGTGGAACCACCCAGTCGAGGTCACTTGATCGATCGGGACCCCTTGATCTGCGCAGTAGATGAGCCCGAGGGTCCGTCCGGCGAGCGCAAAGTTTGCGTCGGCGGCCTTCTCGAGCCACGGGATCGCTGCGGCGTGGTTGCGACTCACACCGATGGCGTCGGCGAGTCGGATACCGATTTCGAGGCATGACTCAGGATGTCCGCCCTGTGCCGCAGCGAGGAACCACCGTGAGGCCTCGGTCTGGTCCTGCGCGGCGCCCTCGCCAGCGGCGTGGATCACACCCGTGCGAAACGCAGAGAGCGTGTCTCCAGCGGTGGCGGCGGCTTCGAGCCACTTTGCAAGAGCCGCCGGATTGCTTGGGACTCGGCGCGCTTCGTCGTAAATCGTGACGAGTTCAAGTGCTGCGTCCTTGTTGCCGGCCTTGGCGGCGATCTCAAAGTGGCGCATCGCCTCGGTCACATCCACGGGAACGCCGTCGCCGGCGAGGAACCGTCGACCTTGCGCCAGCGCGGCCGAGGGGTCCGGTGCAGCTTGCTCAGAGCACGCTGCGACAACCGCCGCAAGAAGCACGCCGATGGTTGCTCGCCTGATGCGTTGCTGCACGATGTCGCTGATCTTAGCGAGGACCCAAGGGCGAGTCATGCCTCGTTGCAGCCCGTCGCCCGCGCAGAATCCCCTGGCCGACCGTCGTGCCGAGCGTCAGAGCAATGAACACGAAAGTCCAGATCGGCGCGATCACAAATCCTGCCGCGCCAGCGATCATCTTGAGTCCAATCCCCGCGATGAGGATCGTCAACCCCACATGCAGCGATGGGATTCTCCTGAGGATTCCCGCGACTGCGAAGTAAAGGGCGCGCAGTCCGAGAATCGCCAGAAGGTTCGAAGAGAAGACGATGAACGGCACTTGGGTGACCGCCAGTGCTGCGGGAATCGAGTCGACGGCAAAGAGGACATCGGTCCCCTCGATGATGAAGAGCACGAGCAGCAGAGGCGTCGCCATGAGGCGGCCATCGACGCGCTCGAAGAACTTCCCCGCGTCGTAGCTACGAGAAATGGGGACCAACTTCACGAGCAGGCGGGTCCAACCGGCGCGCTTGGGGTCGAAGTCTGAGAGTTCGCCATGGGAGCGCAACATCTTCCACGCGGTCCAGAGCAAGATGACTCCAAAGATGTAGAGCATCGAGTGGAACGCGGCCATGAGCGCGAGTCCACCGGCGATGAACGCGCCCCGCATGACGACAGCACCAAGGATCCCCCAGAACAGGACGCGCGGTTGCAGCGGCGCGGGCACGCCGAATCGCTGGAAGATGACGGCGAAGACAAAAACATTGTCGACCGAGAGCGACTGCTCTACGAGGTACGCCGATCCATACTCAAGGGCGCGCTCGGTGCCGAGGCCGTACGCGATCGCGAAGCCGGTGAGCACCGCCCACCCGAACCACCACGCGATCATGATGCACGCGGCGCGGAAGGTGGTCGCCGTCGGCTTCCGATGCAGGGCGAGGAGGTCGCCGGTGACGAAGATCGTGACGCCGCCGATGAGGGCGACCCACGCCCACAGCGGCGCGCCTCCGACGATGTCAGACATCGATCTGGACCCCGAGTTCAATCATTCGGCCTGGGGGAATCGCGAAGTAGAGCGGGTTGTTCGAGCTCAACTGCGCGAGCCAACAGTAGGTGCGCTTCTGGAATCCCGGCATCAGCGAGCGCCCGCGCGGCGTGACAATCGTCCTCCCGAGGAAGTAGGTCGTCGTCCCTTCGCTCGTCTCAAGCCCCATCTGTCCTGCGGTGCGCAGCATCCGCGGCACATCGGCCGATTGCGTGAAACCGTGGCGCGCGGTGAGGATCCAGAAGCCAGCGCGTAGCTCTTTCACGGCCACCTGCTCGTCATCCTTGACTGTGGGGATGGCTGTCGATTGGACGGACATGATGACAACCTGCTCATGGAGCACCTTGTTGTGCTTCAGGTGGTGGAGCAGCGTCGGTGGGAGTCCATCGGCCTGCGGCGTGACGAACACAGCGGTTCCAGGGACGCGGGGCACGGGATGCGTCGCGAGGTTGTTCAGGAGGTGGTCGTAGCCCAGAGTTTGCTTCGCAATCCTGTCAGCGATGAACTGCTTGCCGCGCAGCCAGGTCACCATGATGTAGAGGAGAGCGCCCGCCACGACCAGCGTGAGCCAGCCGCCGTTGGGGATCTTGAACGCGTTGGTCAGGAGAAAGGCGAGGTCCATCGTGAGGAACACGCCCAAGAACAACCACCCGCGGATCGGACCCCATAGCCCCTGGCGCAGCATGCGGATCGCGTAGAGCGCGGTCACGATGACCATCCCGCCGGCCACCGACAGCCCGTAGGCGTTCGCCAGATTGTCGGCGGTTCGGAAGGTGATGACGACAAGGCACACGAGGACGATCGCCACGGAGTTGATGGCGGGCACATAGATCTGCGCGCCGTGGTCCGAGGTATGCACGACTCGCAACCTCGGGAGGAACCCCATGAGGATCGCCGAGTGCGTCAGCGAGAACATTCCTGTAATGATGGCTTGGCTCGCGATAATGGCCGCGGCCGTTGCGAGGATGACCATGGGGAAGATGCCCCATTCCGGAACGAGCGCGTAAAACGGATTCGTGATCGCCGAGTGGTCTCGGATGAGGATTGCGCCCTGCCCGAGGTAGTTCAGGAGGAGACCGGGCATGGCAACGAAGTACCAGGCGGCGACGATGGGCTTGCGTCCGAAATGGCCGAGATCAGCGTAGAGCGCCTCGCCTCCGGAGATGCACAGCATGGCCGCACCGAGCACCATGATGGTATGGGGCAGCGAGGTCGCCAGCGCATCCATGATGTGCGACGGATGGAGCGCCTCCAGAACTTCTGGGGTCTTCGCCACGCTCACGGCACCCAAGAGTCCGATCACGACGAACCAGGTGAGCATGATTGGACCGAACAGCCGACCGATGAATCGCGTTCCGAGCCGCTGAATGGAAAAGAGCCCGACGAGAATGACGAGCGCGCCGATCAAGATCGCGTGCTCGGAGAAGGGACCGCGATCGGCGGGATCGATGACTGGGAGTCGCCCCTCGAGTCCCTCGAGCGCAGAGAGCACAGAGATGGCCGGCGTGATGAGCCCGTCGGCATAGAGGAGCGCGGCTCCCGCGAGCGCGATCAGGATGAAGCCCTTGGGTAGTTTGGAGACGCTCGTCTCGTCGCCCCTTGGCAAGAGGGCGAGAAGGGCGAAGATCCCGCCCTCGCCGCGGTTGTCGGCCCGGAGAATGAAGAAGGCGTACTTGATGCCGATCACGAGAACGAGCGTCCAGAAGAAGACGCTGATCAGGCCGTAGACACTTGTCGGGTTGATGTCATCGGAACCGTGGCCAATGAATCCCTCACGGAGTGCGTAGAGCGGGCTCGTACCGATGTCGCCAAAGACAATGCCAAGCGCGCCAAGCGACAAACCGACAACGGCCCCGTGCATCGCGGATCGGGGCTGGTCGCGAGTCGTGGGCGGGTGACGCGGTGAGAGATTGGGGTCAGCCATGATCGAGGGGCGCACTGGCTCCGCGATGCGGAGAATCGGCGATTGTAGGCAAGGCGTTGGGGTTTCCGCTCCGCGGTCCACCGGTGCGGACGATAGAGGCGATAATCACGCCGTGCAGCGCCCTTGGGACGCCATCGTTGTCGGACTGGGCGCTATGGGGATGGCGGCCGCATGGTGCCTTGCATCCCGAGGCGCGCGTGTGTTGGGTATCGACCGGCACCAACTCGGCCACGACCGAGGCAGTTCGCACGGGGGCTCGCGCATCGTGCGGCAGGCATACTTCGAGCGCGCGGACTATGTGCCACTCCTCCGACGCGCCGACGAACTCTGGCGCGAGATCGAACTCGCGTCGCTCACGCGGCTCGTGCACCGGTGCGGTGTGATCTACGGTGGTCCTAACGGCAGCGCCGTGCTCGCTGGGGTGAAGGCGTCCGCGCAGGCATACGGCATCGCATTGGAACGCCTCACGGTGGCGCAGGCGTCGTCGCGATTCAGCGCACTCGAAGGATGCCTTGAGCGCGTTGACGAGTTCGTTTTGGAGCCCAACGCGGGATTCGTGCGTCCCGAGCGAGCGATCCTGGCGATGGCGGAGAATGCACAGTGGCGCGGCGCGCACATGAGACCGGGAGTTCGCGTCGATTCATGGCGCGCACGCGACGGCATCATTGAAGTCAACGCTGGCGGCTGTACGGAAGTCACCCAGTCGCTGATCCTCACACAGGGAGCGTGGGTCGGCGAGTTCATCGCCGAGGCCCAGTCAATGGTCACCAACACGCGCCAGGTCATGGCGTGGGTGACGCCACGGACGCCGACACTCTGCGACGAGCATTCGCTGCCAGCGTTCTTCATCGAACGCGAGAGTGGCGTTCCCATCTACGGCGTGCCCACAGCGACCGACCAGCCCGGGCCGCTCGGGGTCAAGATCGGATTCCATGGCGGTGGTCAGCCGTGCCACCCCGATGCGCTCGATCGCACAGTGACTTCGGAAGAGCGAGAGGCGTTCGCGCGCGCCCTGGAACGGGCTGTGCCCGGCGCAGCAGGTTCCGTGAGTGCGGCCGCGGTGTGCATGTACTCAAGCACTCCCGATGACCACTTTGTCGTGGACCGCGTCTCGACCCAAGCGCGGGTTTTTTCCGCGTTCGGCATGGGGGGTCACGGTTTCAAGTTCGCGCCCGTCATTGGTTCGGCGCTCGCCGACCTCGCGATGGTGGGTCGGACGAGCCTCCCCATCGGGTTCCTGCGAAAAAACCGTTTCGCGCGGGGTTGACCCACGCGGCCGGTTGCGGGACAGTTCATGGATGAGCACGAACCGTCCCATCGACCGCCGTCAGTTCATTGCTGGAAGTGTGGCCTCCGCCGCAGCACTCGCCGCCCTCGGAAACGCGCACGCAGTCCCCGCTCGGTTGTCAACGCCGCGTCGTTTGAGTCCCAACGGCAAGGTCCGCGTGATGGGCTTCGGCGTCGGCGGGATGGGCGGCACCGACATCTCGACGATCGCATCACATCCGATGGTTGAGATCGCCGGGCTCTGCGATGTGAATGCACAGTCGCTCGACGCCGCCAAGGCAAAGTTCCCGGGGGCGAAGCTGTTCACGGACTACCGGGAGGCGCTCGCCGCCATGGGTGACTCGATTGATGCAGTGTCGGTGAGCACGCCGGATCATCATCATGCGGCGATCGCGCTGGGCGCCATGAACCTCGGGAAGGCCTGCTACTGCCAGAAGCCGCTCACGCGCACCATCGCCGAGACGCGCGCGATGCGCACGATGGCGAGGCAGAAGAAGCTCGTCACACAGATGGGCATCCAGCGTCAAGCCAGCGCCGGAAGGCAGCAAGGAGTTGCACTCCTCCAGTCAGGCGTCCTGGGGAAGGCGGTCGAACTGCACATCTGGACGGATCGCCCGGCAGGCTGGTGGGAGCAGGGGCACTCGCGCCCGCAGGGGAGCGATCCCGTGCCCGAGTGGCTCAACTGGGATTGCTGGCTCGGCACAGCGCCGGCGCGTCCGTACAAGACCGACACCTACGCGCCTTTCCGCTGGCGCGGCTTCTTCGATTTCGGCACGGGTGCGCTTGGCGACATGGCCTGTCACTTCATGGACGCACCGTTCCTTGGACTGAAGATGGGCACTCCCATCGCGGTGCGCGGAGACTCGGAAGGGCTCACCGACGATGAGTACCCCAACGCGGAGACCGTCACGATCACATTCTCCGGCGGCGAGTACGCGAAGGCGACGCTGCCATTGACTTGGTACGACGGCGGGCGCATTCCGAAAGCGAGTGTTTCGCCGCACCTTCCTGCCGACATCGACCTCGCGAAGATCAGCCCCGACGGGTGCATTCTCGCTGTGGGCACCGAAGGCACGCTCATCATCCCGTGCTCTGGGACGCCTCAGGTATTCCCACCCGCGCGCGCGGCGGCGTTCCCGCTTCCCGAGAAGAAGGACTACAACCACTGGCATGCGTGGGTCGATGCGATCCTCGGCAAGGGGTCGACCGTCGCCAACTTCGACTTGGCAACCGAAGTCAACGAGACAGTGCTCCTGGGCGTGATCGGTGGGCGCGTCACGGGAATCGACCTCGACTACGACCACGCCGGTATGCGGTTCCGGAACTCGCCTGCGGCGACGGCGCTCATCACGCCCGTGTATCGACAGGGATTCGACTCGGTTCCCGGCATGACGGGCCTCACCTGAACCTCGCTACGGTCCCTGATAGTCGAGGCCGCAGAAGACCGTCAGCACTTCGGCAACGGTTGTCCCGCGCACGAGGCGAATCGTTGCGACGGGCGAGAACCAGCGGAAGCGTCTTTCGAGTGAAGTGGATGCTCTTCGCACATCATCGGATCGCACGAACACGAGGGCATCGTCTCCGACAAGCGACGCGCGTGGAGTCGCCCATCCGAATTGCCGATCGTCGTCGCTGAGACACGCCACAGGGATGCCAAGCCCCGCCACGGCGGTGCCGAGTTTCCCCGCGTCGCGCCAGTTGCAACCGGCAACGAAGAATCCATTCGCGCTCAAGCCTTCCTCACCGCATCGGACCATGACATCGGCGTCGAATGCGGTGGGAGGCGGATCCGGATTGGGTGGACGAGGCGGCCGCGTTACCTTCGCAGGGGTCTTCGTCCATGATGGCGCGTCCGGGGGCGGAGGCGCGAACACCTCGAAGGGTCGAGTGGACGCCACCGCGGCTTCGTGTACGGGCGGGACTGTCGTGGTCGTGGTGTCGTCGCAAGGGGGTTCGTCGACTTCACCGGTCAGCCACGGGGCCGGCGGCACGAACGGGTGCGTGAGTTGGGTCGCGATCCGCGTGGCGATGCGGCGCTCGATGTACGAGCGCGTGCTCGTCCAGTCCAACGCTTCAAGCGTCGGATCCTTTACGGTGGATGGAAGCGCGATCGTGCGCGTCAACCAGCCGCTGGCCGCCTGCGACACGCCAATGGGCACCGCAAGAAGAATCGCGACGGTGCTCAACCTGAGCCAGTTGCGCACGAGTTGTCGTTGGCCATGGGCGAGTTCGTGAGCGGTCGCCAGTCCGAGGAGCGGAAACGCGAAGAGGTAGCCGACCGCGGACCAGTGCGGCAGTCCTTTCGGACTCCACAGCGAGATGAGCGGAAAGACGACGATAGGGAGTCCCGCCATGCACGCGAGGAACCAGCGCGGATTCGCGCGCCCGCGTTCGCCCAGAGACTTGATCCACTCCCACAGAAGTGGCCCCCAGATCCACGGCAGGATGATCGCGGCCTGCGCGGCCAGCATTTCGACGGGCCGCAAGAAGTGAAGGCCGCCATCGGAGTGGGCGCGGGCACCTTGGAATCGCAACGAGGCCCAGTCATTCTGAAGGTTCCAGATGACGACGGGGCTGGCGATCGCCACAGCCAGCAGAGCGCCGATCCATGGCGCAGGATGAGCGAGCGCGCGCCGACCCTCGCGCGTCGAGACGAGGTAGAGCGCGACAGACGCGCCGAGGAGTACCGCCTGGTACTTCGCGAGCGCCGCCAGTCCGAGCGCCGCGCCAGCCAACAGCCATGTTCGCCATGGACTCCATGGGGGTCCGCCTGCGGGAAGGGTGCCGAGCACGCCGCCCTTGGCGAGCACGAGCGCCATCGCCATCGATGCGCACAGAAGCGGACCGTCCGGCAACGCCCATCCTCCATGGGCCACCGAAAAGAGCGCCGAGAGTTGGAGGAGGACGACGCACCACGCGCCCGCGCGCTCGGAGAAACACAGTCGCGTCAAGCGCCACACGAACCACGAGGTGAGGGCGAAGAGCGCGATGAACGGAAGCCGTACGAAGAGGGGATCGACGGGGCCGCTGCCACTGAGCCAGAGTCCGAGGCGCGTCAGCCAATACACCAGCGGCGGATGATCGAATCCCGAGAGCGCGACCGACTGGCAGGTCGCCACTTCGTAGGCCTCGTCGATTCCCAAGGGCAGCCAACGCCCCGCGAAGAGGCGAAGCAGCGTGCCTCCAAGGATGGCTGTCCAAACGAGTGCCACGCTCGATCGCGGGATCGCCGTGTTCATGGCGCGTGGAATCGTGGACGGGCTCACGCGCCACCAGATCGCAAGCGTCGCGATCACCGTGAGCGCACCAAGCGTCAGCCCAGCAATCACATCAGTCGCAAAGTGCATCGAGAGCACGATGCGCGACAGGGCGATTGCGAGCCCCCATGCGAACGCCACCCAGCGCCATCTTGGGAACCAGAGGGCGAGGACGAGAATGGCCGCGCCGGCGGTCGTGGAGTGGCCGCTGGGAAAGCTCGCGCGCACGCTTCCCGTGGCGAACCACACGAATCCATACTCGTCTCCCTCGATGAACGCCATCGGGCGCCAGCGCGCACAGATGACCTTGATCAGGTTGGCGATGCCGCCGCTTGCAGCGACCGTGACGCCGAGCAGAAACGCCCAGCGAGCAAGATTGTCTCGCCCGCTCCGCCAAGCCCACAGGAAGAGCGCTGTCGCCGGGACGAGCGTCCACTCGGCCTGGCCCATCTCCGAGAGGCTCCTTGCGGCATCAGCGATCTCCCACGGCAACCCCGCACCGTAGAGCGCAATGTCCCGATCGAAGATGGCCGCGATGACGGCAGCCACAGTGATGACACCGAGCCAGGTCACAACGGTGCGCGCCTTGGGCCGAGCTGGGGCAGCACCCGTCACCGTCGGAGGCCTCCGACGAGCCAGATCGCGAGTGCGACCGCCATGGCGCAGGGCACCATCGACATCGCGAGCGTCATCCCGAAGCCCGCATCAGACGCGGCACCGATCAGCCACGGGCTCGGCACATCGCCAAAGAGGTGGATGGCGAGCACGCTTGTACCGAGCGCGAAGGGTCGGGTGGTTGCATCGACGCTGTTGACGATCACCGCGTTCACTGGCCCCTGTGTGGCGAACGAGAATGTAGAGGCGACCGCGAGTCCGGCGATGATGAGCCAGGGGGCCTCACTGTAGAGGGCCGCCAAGGTGGCGGGGATTGCGACCATCATGCATCCGGCGCATAAGAGCAGCGAGGTCCGGCGTCCGCCGCCGAGTCGGCGCGCGAGCCACCCGCCACCGAGGGTTCCGGCGAACCCCGACGCGACGAGCACGATGCCGAACAGCGTGGTCGAAGACTTGACCCCCCAGCCGCGTTGGGTCTGGAGATAGTCAGGGAGCCACACCGCGAGCGCACCGAACGCGAATGTGAACGCGGCATACCCGGCGACAGCCATGATGAAGTCGCGCGATCGCGCCAATGCCGCGAGCATGGTGCGTCGGCGCGCGCGTCGTGGAGGCGCGGGGCCGGCGTCGGCGATCACCGCGTCATGTTGCCCGCGCGGTGGGTCAGCGAGTCGAGAGCAGATGATCGCCAACGCGATGCCTGGAACTCCGCCAGCATAAAACACTGCACGCCAGCCCCATGATTGACAGATGATGCCCGCCACGATGTAGGAGAGGGCGGTTCCAACGGGGATCGCGGCGTAGAAAATGCTCAGCGCCAGCGGCCGGCGGCGAGGTTCGTAGTGATCGGCCAGAAGCGCGGGCCCGACCGTGGAGTATGCGGCCTCGCCGAGACCGACAATTGCGCGGGCCATGAGCAACTGCACCATCGAGTGCGCGAAGCCCGATCCAATCGTGGCGAGGCTCCACACCAGCACGCCGGTGCCGAGGATGGCGGTCCGGCTCCACCTCGCTGCCGCGAGGCCGATGAGCGGAGACGCCAGCATGTACACCAGCAGAAACACGCTTGTGAGAAGGCCGATGTCTGACTTGGACGCGCCAAACTCGGATTCGAGCGGTGCCACGATCCCGGCCACGAGGTAGCGATCGAGATAGTTGAGGAGGTTGACGCCCGTCAGTGTGAACAGCGCAATGCGCGCGCTGCGCACGGGAGAGTCGATGGCGCCCGCGTGGCTCGACACGCGGAGGTTCTACCGCATGGCCATGCCGCGTGCAGTATGCTCGCACCGCCGGGCCGCTCCCGTGCAGCGCAAAGCCCTAAGGAACACCCCATGAAATCAACCCTCCTCGTCACCTTCGCGTGCGTCGCCCTCCTCGGAGCCTGTTCGGGTCCGCCGACTTCGGCGCCGCAACGCGACGAACTTGGCGCGAAGGTCAAGGCCGCCATCAGCGATGCAAAGCGGGACGACCCGTCGATGGCGAAGTTCTTTGATTCGGCGTATGGCTACGCGGTTCTCCCCTCGGTGGGGAAGGGTGGTTTCATCATTTCCGGCGCCGGCGGCGATGGCGAGACCTTCAAGGGTGGGGTGCTCTCGGGATTCTGCTCCATGGGGCAAGGCTCGATCGGCTTGACCGTGGGCGGTCAGGCGTTCGACGAGTTCATCTTCTTGAAGGACGAGTCCGCCTACAACGCATTCGTCAAGGGCGAGTGGGCGCTCGCGGCTCAGGCTTCCGCGGTCATGGTGAAGGCCGGTGCCGGCGTGGCCGCGGACTATCAAGGCGGCGTCGCGGTCTTCATCAACTCGCTCGGCGGCGCCATGGTTGAAGCATCGGTGGGCGGTCAGAAGTTCAACTTCCACCCGCTCGGCGCGAAGTAGCCCGCCGTTTCAGCGGCCGCGACGATTGGGTCGACCTCTCGCGCGTCACGCACTGGATTCGTACAGGAGGAGAGTTTCGGATGACGACAACACGCGATGGATGTCCAACACGCCCTTCGTTCGGGTTCGCATGCGGAGCGAGTTCGCTCCTCGTCGGCGCCGTTCTTGTGTTCGGAGGAGCGGAGCAGGGCGCCCAGAGGCAGTTCAAGTACCCGGTCCATGACACGGCGCGCCCGCAGCCTGCATTGGTGACTCCCGGGAAGGCGTGCGAGTCAGGCGCCCCAAGTGACGCGATCGTGCTGTTCGACGGTCGTTCGCTCGATGGGTGGACGAAGGCGTGGGCAACGACTCCCGCCCAATGGACGATCGCCGACGGTGTCGCCACGATTGCGCCGGGCACGGGAGACATCGCCACCAAGCAGGCATTTGGTGACTGTCAGTTCCACATCGAGTGGATGGTGCCCCAAGAACTCAAGTGCGAAAGTCAGCACGGCTGCAACAGCGGCGTCTTCTTCCTCGGTCAGTATGAAGTGCAGATCCTCAACTCGCACGGCAACACGACCTATCCCGACGGGATGGCCGGATCGCTCTACGGTCAGTATCCGCCGCTGGTGAATGCCTGCCGGCCTCAGGGCCAGTGGAATGTCTACGACATTGTCTTTCGAGGGCCGCGCTTCGACGCGGCCGCAGGGCTCGTCCGCGCGTCGAGCGTGACCGTGCTCTTCAATGGCGTGCTCGTGCAAGACAGCGTGGAGATGCTCGGCGCCACGGCGCACGGAGCGCGTGCGCAGTACAAGGCTCACCCGGAGACCGGATCGATCCGCATTCAGGATCACGGTGATCCGATCAAGTTCCGCAATATCTGGGTGCGACCGCTCGGGGCGCCGCAAGTCGCCGAGTAGCTAGGGCGCGCCCGCATTGCCGAGGTACGCGTTGTTGCGCAGGTTGTTGGACGCGTTGAGCGCCGCGACCTTGTAGCACTCGGCGTAGGTCGGGTAGTTGTAAACATTCGAGAGGAAGAACCCGAGCGTGCCCTTGAGGCGCAGGACCGCCTGCCCGACATGCACGAGCTCGGTGGCGCCGGGCCCGAGGATGTGGACCCCCAGAAGCGCGTGGGTTTCTCGGTGAAAGATGAGTTTGAGGAACCCGTCACTGGTGGCGGCGATCTTGCCGCGAGCGATTTCGGCGTACCTCGCTACGCCAATCTCGTAGGGGACCTTTGCCGCGGTGAGCTTCTGTTCGGTCGCCCCAGCGCAAGAGAGTTCCGGGATGGCGTAGATCCCGAGCGGGTAGTCGTCGCCGAGTGGTGCGACGGGCTCTCCGAACATGTGACACGCCGCGATGCGCCCCTGGGCGGCGCTTGTGGCCGAGAGGGCCGGGAACCCGATGATGTCTCCGACCGCGAAGATCGACTCGACTGCCGTGCGGTACTGCTCATCGACCTTGAGCCGGCCGCGGTCATCCGCGGTCAGCGCGGCACATTCGAGATGCAGTCCGTCGGTGCAGCCCTGTCGCCCAGCTGAGATGAGCGCGACATCGGCCGCCATGCGCTTGCCACTCTCGAGTTCGACGAGGACGCGAGGCGGCGAGTCGTCCACCGGCGTGATCTTCGCGACCGCCTCGCCGCAGCGGAAGATCATGTCGAGCGATCGCAGCGCATGAACCATTTCGTCGATCGTCTCGTGATCCATGAACGAGATGGGGCGCTCGGACCGCTCGATGAGCGTGACTTTCGTGCCAAGCTCCGCGAAGAACGAGGCATACTCAATGCCGATGACGCCGCCGCCCACCACGATCATCGTCTTGGGGATGCCGACGAGTGTGCTCACATTGTCGCTGGTGATGATCGAGGGACGATCTTCGTTGGATTGGTCGGGACATCCCGCAGGGAGCACCGGTCGCGTGCCGCAGGCGACGAGCACGAACGCCGTCGTGAGTGTGCGGTCGCCCTCGGGGCTGTCGACCGCGATCGTGTGGGTGTCGACAAAGGAAGCAAATCCGCGCAGAACCTTCACGCCATTCCGCAGGAGGGCCGCGCGAACTTCCTGCGCGTCGGCATCGACGACGGAGCGGACGCGCTCCAACAGCATCGGCATCGTGAGCGCGATCGGATCCGCACCGGCGGCCTGGAGAGCCCGCTGCACGGTTTCGCGGCGCAGCGCGAGGACAGCCTCGCGAAGTGTCTTCGATGGGAGAGTCCCCAGATTGGTCGACACGCCTCCGAGCGACTTGCGTCTTTCGACGAGCGCGACGCTTTTTCCGAGCTTTGCCGCCTGGATGGCCGCGGCGTGTCCGGCGGGGCCGCTCCCGATCACAACAAGGTCGAACTCGTACTCCGCGCTCATAGGGAAAGAGCGTAGTCGCCCGTACGCGGTACCTTCGCGAGCATGGAGTTTGACCCGGCAACGCACTCGATGGCCGAGCGCTACCGGATGCTCATCGGCCTGATCGTGCCGCGACCCATCGCCGTCGTCTGCACCTGTTCGCCCGACGGCGAGTCGACGAACCTCGCGCCGTTTTCCTTCTTCACGGGAGGCGGATCAGTGCCCATGACTCTTCTGTTCTGCCCGGCGAATCGCGACGACGGTCAAGAGAAAGACTCTCTCCGCAACGCCAAGCCGGTGGACGAAGGTGGCAAGGGCGAGTTCACCGTGAGCCTGTGCTCCGAGCCAATTCTCAACGCGGTCCTCGCGTGCGGCGAACCACTCGCCTACGGCGAGAGCGAGTTCGCGCTCTCGGGGCTCGCACCCAGGCGATCGAAACTGGTCGCGCCGCCGGGCGTCGCGGCGAGCCCAGCGACCTTCGAGTGCCGTACAACGCGTGTCGTTCGGCTGGCCGCTGGAGCGCCCGGCGGAGGCAATGTCGTCATCGGCGAGGTTGTGTGGCTCCACATCGACGATGCCGCACTCGACGCGAACGGGCGACCGGACCCCGAGTCGCTGCGGGCCGTGGGTCGGATGGGTGGACTTGAGGTGTGCACGACGCATCGTCGCGCCGCGCTTCCGTTTGGGGTGGCAGCGCTCGGCGTGGAGAATCCCTTCGCATAATGGGTCGCCCCTGCTACGCTTTGATCCGTGGCAAAGAAGAAAGTCACCGTTGCTCGGAAGTCGCCCTCGAAGGGGAAACCGATCATCACGCGCACCGCAAAGAAGGCGGCGGCGAGCCGAGGGAAGGCGGTCGTGACCAAGCGCGTGAAACCGAAGGCGACGCGCTCGCGGAAGGCCGCCCGCAAGTTCGCACTTCCACGGACGATCATCGAGACTTCGCCGCTCATCCTCTCGACGGATGGAGTGGGACCGACATTCGACCAGATTCAAGTCGCCGCGTATCACCGCTGGATCCAGTACGGGGGCAGCGACCTCGAGAACTGGACCCATGCCGAAGATTCGCTGCGGAGAACAAAGGAGTGACCCTTCGGTGGCGCGCCCGCGCGCCCGGTGGATCCGTCCTCGTCTCCGCGCTCCTTGCGGGCTGCGTGGTCGTGACGAGCGTCGGCTCTGGGAATCGGACGAACAGCCCGACGGTTGCGGGTCGCTCCGCGGCGGAGGGAGGCGGCTGGCAATTCCTTTTCGACGGCACGACCATGAGTGGATGGACGGCGTTCCCGGGAGGCGAGGGCACGCCGACTTGGAGTGTGCACGACGGTGTCCTCGTTTGCACGGGGAGTCCCGTGGGATACATCAAGACGACGCGCACCTTCAAGGACTTCGAGTTGTGCCTCGAGTGGCGGTTCGATCCCACCAAGGGCGCAGGGAACTCAGGCGTGTTACTGCGGGTTGAGGGACCCGACCAAGTGTGGCCACGATCGATCGAGGCGCAACTCCACAGCGAGAACGCCGGCGATATCTGGAACATTGGTGAGTTTCCGATGCAGGCCGATGTCATGCGCACCCAGGGGAGGCGCACGATCAAGGCTCATCCGACCAACGAGGTGCCGCTGGGCGAGTGGAACCGCTACGACATCCGACTCGTTGGTGAGCGGCTCGAACTCCGGGTGAATGGCGACCTCCAGAATGTCGCGCTCGGGTGCAAGGGCGAGCGCGGCCCCATCGCGCTGCAGGCCGAGGGGGCGCACATCGAGTTCCGCGATCTCAGAGTCCGTGAGTTGAAATAGCCGCGGCTAGACTCGGTTCGTGGATGATTGGGGTACGGACTTCCTGACGACAGCGATCGCGCTTTTGGCGATCATCGACCCGCTCGGGTGTACCGGAACTCTCCTCTCCATCACGGAAGGGGACACGCCTTCGCGCCGCCAGAACCAGGTCTTGCGCGGTCACCTCTACGCGCTGATCTTGTTGCTGGTGTTCTACTTCCTGGGCGCGCACATCATGCGCACCTTCAATCTCACGCTCGACGCGGTGCGCGTGGGCGGGGGGCTCATCTTGGTCAAGATTGGCTTCAACCTGCTCTCCGCGCGAGCCGAGCCGCGATCCACCACGGAGGAGCAGGCGGACGACCGGACGCGCAGCGATTGCGCGTTCTTTCCGCTGGCGATGCCGCTTCTTGCGGGCCCCGGGGCACTGACGCTCGTTCTGACGCAGGGGTATCTGGGACCGATGAGCTGGGGGCGATCGAGTGCCGACCTTGGTGCGATCGTCGCGGCGATCAGCGCGTCGCTGGCGGTGCTCCTCTCCACCGGATGGTTCGTGCGCGTCCTGGGCGTCAGCGGCATGTCGGCGGTGAGCCGCATCATGGGATTCCTGCTCGTCTGCATCAGCGTGCAGATGATCCTTCTGGGTATCAAGGGCGTGATGGGGTAGCTGATTGTCAGTGAGGACCTGATCCAGCGCGGGGAAAAAACTGTAGTGGGCGAAGGGTGCCGCGTTCGAGAGTTTCCACGCCTCAGGCACCGCGGCCTCGGCTCGGGGGTCTGGAAGACCCAGGCACGCCACTAGCCGTTGACGCGCATGAACTCGCGCATGAATCCTTGGAGGGCGCGGGCGCCATCGAGGGGCATCGCGTTGTACATCGACGCGCGGATGCCGCCTGCATCCTTGTGTCCGGCGAGCGCGTCGAGACCCTCGCGTGCGGCTTCCGCGGCGAAGCGCGAATCGAGTTCGTTCGTGCGAAGCCGGAATGACACATTGATGTCGGACCGGCACGGCCGTTGACTCAGCCCTGTGTAGAAGCCGCCCGACGAGTCGATCACCGAGTAGAGCAGCTGCGCTTTGGCCGCGTTTCGTCGCGCGAACTCCTCAACCCCGCCCTCCTTGATCATCCATTTGAACATCAGTCCCGCCGCGTGCATGGCGAATGTCGGCGGCGTGTTGAGGCGGCTTCCCGCCTTCGCGTGCTGCGCGTAGGACGCCATCGTGTGCAGCGGACGGACCGTGCGCTCAAGGAGATCGCGCCGAATGACGACGAGCGTCATCGCCGCCACGCCAAAGTTCTTCTGGGCGGCCGCGTACACGAGTCCATGCGCGCGCCAATCGATCGGTCGGCCGAAGATCTCACTGCTCGCGTCGCACACGAGCGGCACACCCGGTGCGGCTCTGGGCGGCGTCGAGTAGCGCGTGCCGTGGACCGTGTTGTTCGAGCAGTAGTGGAGGTACGCGGCTCCGGCGGTCGGCGTCATTTCGCCCAGCGTGGGGACATGGTCGTAGTGAAACCGTTTGCCTTCAAAGATGACCGCGATATTCGCCCTCACCGCAGCACGCGCCTCGATGATGGCCTTCGCGCTCCAGACATCAGTATCCGGATAGTCGGCGGTTGCCCCATCAGGCAGGAGGTTGAGTGCAAGCTGCGAGAACTGCAGCGTCGCGCCACCCGGGAGCATCAGGATCTCGTACTCCTCGGGAATTCCACCGAGGGTGCGGCAAGATCGCATCGACTCTTCGAGCACGCGCTCAAAGGTCGGACCGCGGTGGCTATGTTCGAGGATCCCCACTCCGGTGGCGTCAAGATCGACGAGATCGCCGCGCAATCGCTCGAGCACCTCGAGAGGCATCGCTGCGGGACCCGCGGAGAAGTTCCACATGCGGCGCACGGTCGTGGCGCCTCCGATGGCTGTCATGAGCGATCAGGCTCCTGCTGAATCGCCTGCACGGTCACGCCAAGCACATGCGCGCGCGCCCTGATCTCGGCGAGCTGCCCCTCGGTTGGCGTGGCATTGACATGGATTCGTGCGATCCCCGCCTCGCCGCCGGCGCAGATCACATTCTCCATCTCCTCGACATTGATGCCCGCGCGGCCAAGCACTTCGAAGACACCGGCAAGCGTCCCCGGAAGATTGAGGTGGCGCACATGGAGGAGCGTCACGGCGCTCGTCGCGGTCGTTCGATTGACGCACCCTAGCGCAACGCCTCGTTCGAGCCACTGCCTCACTGAGCGCACGACATCGAGTTCGACCGCCTCACGGGCCTGCCGTGTCAGCGAAGCTGAGGTGGCCGTCGCGAGCACGCCCGGTTCCGCGAGCAGCGCAGCGAGGGATCCGGAAATGCGCGCTGCGGGTTCGGTCGTGTGGAGATCGAGTCCCACCCGGATGCCCTTGGCCTGCACAGCCGCCAGCAGCGCCGGTTCATTGATCGTCGACATCTCGCTCGTGTTGATGAGCGTCGAGCCTCGCTTGAGCGCAGTGAAGAACTTTTCCGAGATGAGGCCAGCCGACCCTTCATTTGCGGTCACGCAGACGCTGACCACATCGGAGAGTTTCGCGAGGTTCACGAGATTGGCGCAGTAGTCGATGCCCAGCGCGTCGCATCGCTCTTCCGTGATGTGGTGACTCCACGCCACGACATGCATCCCGAAGGCAAGACCTCGCCGCGCGACTTCCTGGCCAACATGTCCGAGTCCCACGATGCCCAGAGTGCGGCCGAATAGCCCAGAAGCGATCTCGCCCTCGACGGGCGCCAACGACCCGGATCGCACGGCCGCGACGCAGTCGGGAATTCGACGATCGCACGCGATGGCCAACCCAAAGACCAGTTCGGCGACGGCCGCAGCGCTTCGCGCCGGGCAATGCGACACGAAGATCCCGCGGCGGTTCGCTGCGGCGACATCGATGCCATCGGTGGTCGCCCCTGTACACACCACGAGCCCAAGTCGGTCCGACGCCGCGAACGCGGACTCGTCGACACGCATCGATCGCACAAGCAGGATGTCGGGCTCGAGGTCGCGGATCGCAAACGCGAGCGTGCCGTCGGTCAGTGCGCGGTTGTGGATCGCGTCGCAGCCCGCCTCGCGAAGCGACGCGAGCCCGTGTTCCCCAAACTCATCCACGACGAGAACGCGAGCCACGAGCGACAAGGGCACTGCAGCGGCATCGGCATCGGACGGGATCATCGCTGCATCCTAGTCCTCGTGTCCGTCGACGAAGGCGTGCAGAAAGATCCCGCTTCGGATCTTGGGATCGAACCAAGTGGACTTGGGCGGCATGATGAGGTCGGCGTCGGCGACCGCCATGAGCTCAGCCATCGATGTGGCATGAAGCGCGAACGCGATGTCGGCGCGTCCCTCGCGCACTTCGACTTCGAGCTGCGCCGCGCCGCACGAGCCGGCGAATGAGAGGCGCGGATCGGTGCGCTCATCGGTGATCCCCAGCAACGGCGCGAGGATGTGTTGGCTCAGCCGCGCCACATCGAGGTTTGCCATCACGCCGGCGCACGCCGCCGCGGGCATCGTGAAACGCCACCAGCGGCCTTCAGCGAAGATGCCCACGCTTCCCGCGCCAATCGTGGAAGCGACATCGGCCTGCATCATCGGTGCCAGTGGCCCTCGTTCGCGCAATTGCGCGAGAAACTGCTGCGTGGTAGCGGATCCCCCCAAGCGCACGAGGCGGTGGTAGGGGAGGATGTGGAGTTCCTCGGCTGGATAGCAGACGCCGAAGATCCGCTGCGATGCGTCGCCCCCCGAGGACCCCAACCTCTCTGCGGTGATTTCCGCCGCGGCGGTGCGGTGGTGGCCGTCAGCGATGTAGACGCGCTCGATTGGCGCGAAGATCGCGGCGTACTTCGCTGGGTCATTGACCGACCAGAGCGTGTGGGTCGTACCGTCCTTGGCCGTGAAGTGCAGCAGTGGTCGGTCATTCATGTCGCGCGAGAGCTGTCGCGCGAGTTCGGGCGCCCCAGCGACCGCGAGCAAGACCGCCTCCGCGTGGACCCCAAGTGCCATCATGTGTTTGGCGCGATCATCGACCTTGACAGGGCGGGTCAACTCGTGCCGCCGAATCACCCGGGTGCGGTAGTCGTCGACATCGAGGCAACACACAAGACCAGCTTGACGGCGTCCACCGGAGCTCTGTCGGTAGACAAACAGTTTGGGATCGCGCTCTCGAACGAGGTACCCCCTAGCAAGCAGGTCGTTCAGGTTGGTCAGACCCCGGTCGTAGACCTCATCTGCGTACGGGTTTTGTTCGGGAGGAAAGTCGGTTTCCGGGCGCACAACCCGTATGAACGAATTCGGCTTCGATACAGCCAATGCTCGAGCCTCGGCATCCTCCACGATGTCGTAGGGAGGGCACGAAACCTCCGAAGCACGGTGTGCGGGTACCCGAATTGCCGCAAAGGGATGGATCCGCATGTGGCGGGGGGAGTCTAGCCCGTGGGAGAACTGTGCAGATTCCGGAAGTCGGCTTCAGTCGCGCCCGGGAGTAGTCGAAGCGATACCACCATGAGAGAGCGGCACACCGTCGAAGTCCTCACGACCCTCATCGCGGCAAAGGAGTCTGGCACGACGGCACATTGTCGCCGCGTGGCCTCGCTCGCGGCAGGGCTCGCCGTCGCCGTAGGACTCGACCAGGGCCAGGTCGAGTGCGTGCGGCAAACCGCGCAGATCCATGACCTTGGGAAGATCGGGATCCCTGATGAGATCCTCCTCAAGAGCGGTCCGCTGACTCCACGGGAGTATGAGATTGTCAAGCGCCACCCACGGGCCGGGCACCGCTTGCTTGCGGCATTTCCTGAGCTGTCATTCGCGTTGCCCGGCGTGCTTCATCACCACGAACGGTGGGATGCTCAGGGATACCCCGAGCGCATTGGGCACGAGGAGATTCCCCTCGCATCCAGAATCATTGCAGTGGTCGACAGTTACGACGCGATGCGCTCCGACAGGCCGTACTCGTCCCCCAAGTCACATCGAGAGGCTGTTCACGAACTCATGCGCTGCGCGGGTACCCAGTTCGATCCCGAAGTCGCTGTCGCGTTCGCCGACACCGCAGGCGACGGGCCAAATGAGGCAGAAAATCTCTACGAAGATCACGCATCGCCTCAGGATGGTGCTAGCCTGCAGTCAGTGGTGGCGACGGACGGCGAGGGAGCCGACCGAGAGCGCAAGAGTGCATGGAGATGGCACATGCTTGAGCAGACAGCACCTTTGGTCACGATGGTCGCTCAGAGTCTCTCCAGTGGAGAGCGCTTGGTGGTCGAATTGCACTACATCGAGCGGCTTTCGAGCCGTGAAATCGCTGAAGTGCTCGAGACGCCGGAGGAGCAGATCGTCAACACACTCGCAGGAGTTCGCGACCGTGTGACGACGGTTCGCAGGGCGTTCGTCGAAGCACTCTGTCGCGCCTAGTCGCGCGTCGGGCGCCGCGCTCGGCTACTCGTCACCTTCGCGCAACTTCGCAAGGAGCGAGAAGTCCTCGAGCGTTGTCGTGTCCTGCGTGGACTCCTTGCCCGCGGCGATATCGCGAAGAAGCCGGCGCATGATCTTTCCCGAGCGCGTCTTGGGGAGCGCCCCCGTGAACCGAATCATGTCCGGGCGCGCGATCGCGCCGATTTCTCTGGTGACATGCTCGCCGAGTTGTCGCCGGAGTGCGTCGCCGGTGGCCCCCTTGAAGTCGGGAGCGAGCGTCACGAACGCCGCAATGCCGGTGCCCTTGATCTCGTGCGGCATGCCGACAACTGCCGCCTCGACGACCGCATCGTGCGAGACGAGCGCGCTCTCCACCTCCATCGTCCCGAGCCGATGGCCGCTCACATTGATCACATCATCGATGCGGCCCATGATCCAGAAGTAGCCGCGCTCATCCCGCCGCGCGCCGTCACCGGCGACATACATGCCTGGCACCTTCGACCAATAGGTGTCGAAGTACCGCTGCGAGTCGCCGTGGATTCCGCGGAGCATGCCCGGCCAGGGTCGGCGGATCACGAGAAGGCCGCCCTTGTTGGGCTCCAGCTCTTCGCCAGTTTTGTTGACGATGGCCGCGTCGATGCCGAAAAACGGCAGAGTGCAAGAGCCCGGCACAGTCGGCACGCAGCCAGGCAGCGGCGTGATGATGTGACCACCAGTCTCGGTCTGCCACATCGTGTCGACGATCGGGCAGCGCGAGGAGCCAATCATTTCGTGGTACCAGATCCAC
>SXGS01141787.1_pt1 | contig 37357 bp, 27 predicted proteins | sample 3174681 | NCBI WGS metagenome assembly SXGS01 (sample SAMN11356861, study PRJNA531348) | freshwater metagenome | isolation source: freshwater sample F1-80 | place: China: Fuxian Lake, Yuxi | collected 2017-12-25
GTCACGGCGCTGCGCGAGGTGCTGGGCAACGGGCTGCATGTGGCGGTGGATCAGGAAGGCGGGTTGGTGGAGCGTTTCCACGGGATGCTGCCTTCGTTCCCGGGCAACATGGCGCTGGGCGCCATCGGTGCGCGCGACGCCGCCATGGCGGCGCACCTCGCGCGCGAACAAGGGCGACTGCTCGGTCTGCTGCTGCGCGACCTTGGCATCGACGTGAACTTCGCGCCAGCTCTCGATCTTGCGGTCACGGGCGCAAATCCCTCCACGGGACTGCGTTCCTTCGGCCGCCATGCGGAACTCACGGGCCAGCTCGGTGCGGCCTTCATCGAGGGGCAACGCAGCGCAGGTGTGCTGCCGTGCGCGAAGCACTTCCCCGGGCTTGGTTCCGCGACCCTCGATTCGCATCTCGATCTGCCGACAGTGCGGGCGGAATCGCAAGATGCTGCACTGGTGCCCATGCGCGCGGCCATCGCAGCAGAGGTGCCTCTCATCATGACGAGCCACGTGATCTACGAAGGCCTCGATCCCGGAGCGCCTGCGACCTTCTCGCGCAACATCGTGAGCGAACTGTTGCGCGGCACGCTCGGCTTCCGTGGCGTCACCGTCACCGACGACCTCGAAATGGGTGCGATGCAACGGCGCTTCGAGTTTCCGGAAGTGGTACGGCGCGCGGCCTTGCAGCACGACGTGCTCACCATTTGCAGCGACCGCGGGTTGCAGTGCTGCGCGCGGGATCGGTTGCGGCTGGGGTTGGAGGATGACGCCTTCCGCGCGGCGCATGAGTCGGCCTTGCTGCGCATTGCAGCGCTGAGTGCGCGCCCGGCGGCGCGGGGCCTCGACACGGTCGCGCTTGCACGCGAGGCGGAGGCTGTCGCGGAGGCCATCGCGGGTCGTGCCATCACGGTAGTGAGGGATGAATCACGTCTGCTTCCGCTCACCGGTGCTATCGACGTGATACTCCCAGTGCGTGATGCCGGCACGCCAGTGGAAGATCCGCTGCGCGGCGAATCCCACGCGGCCGAACTCGCGGCTGCGCTGGGCAACGGAGTGAGTGTTCTGGAAGTCGCAGCGCGACCGGGTGCGTCGGACATTGCAGCGGCAGTCGAGCGCGCGGGCAGTGCTTCAACCCTTGTGCTCGTGCTCACCGCAGCAGTGCAGCGCGTTGAACAGCGCGAGCTCTTGCAAGCAGTGTTGGCTCGGAAACCGGACACGGTGATCGTGGCGTTGCGTTCGCCATTCGATCTCGCGCTGGCTGCTGAGTATCGCAATGCCACACTGGTTGCGAGTCACGGTTTTCGGCCGGTGCAGTTGCACGCCCTCGCGCGCGTGCTGCGCGGGACCACGAAGAGTTTCGGGCGTCTCGCCATTGACCTCGGGGGTGCTCCATGAGTCTTGTTCTTCGTATCGAAGCCCTTGGCGCTGAAGGTGAGGGCATTACTCGGCATGAGGGCAAGGTTGTCTTCGTTCCTGGAGCCCTGCCCGGCGAGTTGGTCGAACTGGAACTCGCCGCGTGCGGCGCGCGCTTCGACCGCGGAGAGATTCTTCGCATCGTGGAACCAGTGGCCGCGCGCGTGCCTTCGCCCTGCATTCATGAGGTGCGCGACGGCTGTGGTGGTTGCGCGCTGCTGCACTGTGAGGCCCGTGCGGCCGCAAATTGGAAGCGCGATGTTCTCAGCGAGCTGTTGCTGCACGCGGGTCTGGATGCGGCGTGCGTCGAAGAACCGCGGATCGCCGGCGGAGGGCTGCCGGGCTCACGCACTCACGCGCGCTGGGTTCCGGACCGCGCCGGGCGACTGCCGTGGATTGGCCGCGCACCGGCAGCCGGGCGTGGAGAACGTGCGCCCGTGTTGGTGGATGCGTGTCTCGCGTTGCATCCGCGCCTCGAAGAGCTCCGGCTCATGCTCGATGGCCAAGTCAAGGGCCTCGCGGCGGTGGACATTCGCGTGGCACCCACGACCAACGAAGCACTCGTCATTCTTGAAGGAGAAGCGGTGCCTCGTGCTCTTGCTGCACACGATCTCCCGGCCAGCGTGGTGCTGCGCACGAAGTCCGGCGACCGGCCACTCCGCGGGCATCCGTTCATCCACGAAGTCGTGCGCGGGGTGCGCTTCCGCATCAGCGCCGGGGCTTTCTTCCAGAGCCACAAGGATGGCCCGAGGCTGCTCTCGGAGATCGTGGGGGAGTGCATCGGAGATGCGCAGCCTATCACGCGAGCCATTGATCTCTGCGCCGGCGTCGGCCTCTTCGCGCTCACATCACTCGCGGCAGCGCAGCGCGTGCTCGCCGTGGAGAGCGATCCCGTGGCGGCGGCAGATCTGCGCGTGAATCTCGGCAAGCGTGCGGGCGGCGCCGTGATCGAGGAAACGGCGGAAGCGGCGCTCAACGAACTTGGGGATGCGCGCGGAGCGGCGGACCTTCTCGTCGCGGACCCGCCGCGCTCGGGGCTCGGACGCCAAGCCCTCAATGCCCTCGTGCGCATGGCCCCTGCGCGCATTGTGCTCGTCTCCTGTGCGCCGCGTCACTTCGCGGCCGAAGCCGCAACACTCGTGCGCGCTGGCTGGACGCTTGAACGCTGCATTCCCGTGGACCAATTCCCGGGCACTCCGCATCTCGAAGTCGTGGGTCTGCTCGCGCGCTGAGCGCGTCGGCCTGAGCGCCGCCGTGCCGATGTCTCGTGGTTGCGCGCGGCGACGCGCCGGCGTGCGGGCCCTCAGGCGAAGATCGTCTTGAGAGCGCGTGCGAGGCGCTCGTACTCGGCGAGCGCGTTGTAGGGCATGGCACTGACGCGAACCATCTGGTGTGGCCAGTCGGGGAAGCCCGTGATGGGCACCTCGATCTTGTGATCCTTCATCAGCCGTGCGCCGAGCGTTGCCGTGGCGGGGCTGTCCGGGAGCTGGATTGCGGCCATGGTGCCAATCATGTCGTCCGGCGCGAGGGTGCTGGCACCCAGTGTCTCCTGAATGATCAGGCGCGCGGCGAGCGCCTTCGCGTGATTCGCTTCCATCACCGCTGCATGACCACCAGGCATGAGCTTGTCGAGGAAGTCGAGTGCGACAGGCAGCGTGGCCCAGCCGGTGTAGTCGTCAGTGCCGGTCCAGTCGAATTCCTGCAGGAACCGACTCTCTGCACCCGGGGCAGCGTTCATGCCATGGCTTGTCACCACCGGCCGCGCCGAATCGATGAGATCCGGCCTCACGCGCAGGAATGCGGTGCCCTTCGGTGCGCATATCCACTTGTGGCAATTACCGGTGTAGTACGCAGCTCCGAGTTTCGCAAGGGAGAGCTGGACCATTCCAGGTGCGTGTGCGCCGTCGATGATGCACTCGACGCCGCGCGCCTTCAGCGCAGGCACGATGTCTTCCACCGGCAGTACAAGGCCACTCGGGCTGGTCACATGGTCGAGGAGCAGAAGCCGCGTCTTGGAGGTGACGGCCGCGAGAATCGCCGCGGTGATCTGGTCCTTCGAGCGGAGGGGGAAGGGGAGGCGGAGCGGGCGCACCGTGACGCCCAGATCGCGACTGCGCCGGTCGAGTGCATTGCGGCAGGCGTTGTATTCGTGGTCCGTGACGAGCACTTCGTCACCCGACCTGAACGGGAAGCTGTAGAGCGCGCAGTTCACTCCAGTGGTGGCATTGCGCACGAAGGCGATCTCCGGGCCCGGAGCTCCGATGAGCTGAGCGAGCCGTGTGCGCGCAGCCTCGACGAGCGGTGGCAACTCCACTGACATGAAGCGCACGGGTTCAGCTTCGAGTGCTGCCCGAAGCGCCTGCTGTCGCTCCTGCACCACTTTCGGGCAAGCGCCGTAGGAGCCGTGGTTCAAGAAGGTGATCGTGGGATCAAGGGTCCAGTGCTCGCGCATGGCATCAATCTACCAGCCGGATATTCTCGACCTCATGCAGCGCCTCTTCCTCGTTTCCTCATCTCGCGTTCATGGCCATGGTTACCTCGGACACTGTGAGGATGACCTCCGCAAGTTCTTCGTGGGCATCGACCGCGTGCTCTTCATTCCTTGGGCGCTCCAGAACCACGATGCGTACACCGACAAGGTGGCGCCGCGCTTCGCCGAACTCGGGCTCCAGCTTGAGGGCATCCACAGGACAGCGGACCCGCTGGCGGCTGTTCGTTCCGCCCAGGCGCTCTTCATTGGCGGCGGCAACAGCTTCCGGCTCCTCGACGCGCTCTACGCGCATGGCGTCATGCCGCTCATCCGCGAACGCGTCCGCGCGGGCGAGCTGCGTTACATGGGCAGCAGCGCGGGCACCAACATGGCCTGCCCCACGCTCAAGACCACCAACGACATGCCCATCGTGCAGCCGCCATCCTTCGAGGCGCTCGGGCTCATCCGCTTCCAGATCAATCCGCATTTCATTGATGCGGACCCGTCATCCACGCACATGGGGGAGACGCGCGAGGACCGCATCCGCGAGTTCCACGAGATGAACGCCACTCCGGTGCTTGGTCTCCGCGAAGGTGCGCAATTGATGATCGAGGGCGAGCGCATCGAACTCCGCGGCCTGCGCGGGGCGCGCCTGTTCCAACGCGGTCTCGACCCGGTGGAACTCGCCGCCGGAGCCGTGCTCGATTTGTGATGCGCAGGGTCGGTTCTTCCGTCATGGAGGGTGGCATGCGCCATTTTCTGGCGCGATGGGACGACTCAGTGCAGCACGTACTCACCAGGAAGTGAGGGCCTCCATACAACTCGAGCGGATAGCCGCAGCGATCCACGTGTTCCGTGGACAACGTGTCATGCTGGACGTGGACTTGGCTGCCCTGTACGGAGTCCCGACCAAGCGGCTGAACGAGCAGGTGCGTCGCAACCGTGCGCGATTCCCGGCCGATTTCATGTTCACCCTGACGGTGGCGGAATGCTCAGACTTGAAGTCGCAATTTGCGACCGCAAGTCCTGGATGGGGAGGTCGACGCACGCCACCGACGGTTTTCACCGATCATGGGGCTGTCATGCTGGCCAGTGTGATCAAGACTCGAATCGCCGTGGATGCCAGCATCCATGTAGTCCGGGCCTTTGTGCAGTTGCGCGGCCTCATCGCAACCAATGCGCAACCGGCGCGAAGACTGGATGATCTCGAGCAGAAGTACGACAGTCGATTCAAGGTCGTGTTTGAGGCCATGCGTGGGCTCATGGCCCCTCACGAACCAGCGAAGAAGCGCATCGGATTCAATCGTGATGGCGCGGAGGAATTGCAATGACTCCGGAACCGGCGTTTCGGCGCTGGTGACACCATGGCCATGTGTCGTTGAGCCACTGTCCGAGGAGTCGCGTGCTCAACGCTGCCTGTCGGCTGCGAGGGCGGTGCGGAGGGAGCCGCCTGCGGTCGTGAGGCGTGAGCGCGCCGTGGTGGCATCGAGGTTGCGGAGCAGCATGACGGCTGCGGTGCGCACTTCGAAGTCCGCAGTCGCAAGGGCGGCACTTGCGGCATGGGTTTCCGCGCCAGTGATTTCGATGAGCACCCGCAGCGCGCGCGCGCGGAGTTTCTCGTTGGTCGCCTGCACGCCCACCATCAGGCCTGCATGGGTGTGGCCGAGGCGCACCATCACCGCGGTGGAGAGCATGTTGAGGAGTTGCTTCTGGGCGCTGCCGGCTTTCAGGCGTGTGGAGCCGGAGAGAATCTCAGGCCCGGTGGGTGCGACGAGAGCGCAGTCGGCCGCAGCTTCCATCGGGGAATCGGTATTGCAGACGAGCGCGATGGTGAAGGCACGGCGCGCGCGCGCTTCGTGCAGCACTCCGAGAGCGAACGGCGTGCGGCCGCTGGCGGAGATGGCGACAGCCACGTCGTGTGTCTCGATGCCTGCATTGCGCACCGCCGCGCATCCGAGTTCCGCACTGTCCTCCACATCCTCGACCGCGTGGGTGAGGGCTGCGGTTCCGCCGGCCATGTGACCCTGCACTAGCGAGGAATCGACACCGAAGGTGGGCGGGATCTCGGACGCATCCAGCACACCGAGTCGGCCGGAGGTTCCGGCACCGAAATAGTGCAGATGCCCACCGGCGCGCAGGCGCTCAGCGATGCGATCGACCGCATTCGCGAGAGCGGGCAGCGCGTGCGCCACTGCCGTCTGCACATCAGCGGATGCGGCGTGGAGCGCTTGCACCAGTGCCGCTGTCGCGAGGATGTCGAGATCATCCCGCACGCGTCCTTCCGACGCGATGCGGGCGAAGTTCTCGTTCATGGGGATGATGGCCTTCCCCAGCGGCTCGTCAGTCGGACACCATCTCGACGAGGGAGGTGCCGTCCGGGCCGGAGCGCAGGCGCTCGAAGGCGCTGGCTTCGATCTGGCGGATGCGTTCGGCGCTGACGCCGAGCATCTTGCCGATCTCGGCCAGCGTGTGGGCCTGCGGGCAATCGATGCCGAAGCGGAGGCGCAGCACCAAGCGGTGCCGGTCCGGCAGGATGGAAAGACTGCGGCGCACGAGGTTCTTCACGTCGTCCGCCATGATGGGCGAATCCGGTGAGGCGGCGTTCTTGTCGCCGACGAGATCGCCGAGGCGACTCTCATCCTCCGGACCGTAGTCGAGGCTGAGCACCGGCCGCGCCACGGACGGATTCGAGAGCATGTCCGTGAGCCGGGCACGCTTCGCTTCATCGGTGACAGACGCGGGATCGTCGTAGGCCTCCGGGTCCTGCTTCGCGACCTTGCGGAGGCTCTGCGTGACGTTCACCGGCAGGCGGATGGTGCGCGACTTGTCTTCAAGGGCGCGGAGAATGGCCTGGCGGATCCAGAGGTAGGCGTAGGTGGAGAAGCGCACACCGAAGCGCGCGGAGAAGGATTCCGTGGCGCGGATGAGCCCGAGATTGCCTTCCTGGATGAGTTCGGAGTAGGCGAGAGGCCCGCCGTCGAACTTGCGCGCGACGCTGAGGACGAGGCGGAGGTTGCGTTCGATGAGCGGGCGACGCGCGCTCACGAAGGCTTCGCGGCAGTTCCGGATTTCGTCGCGCACGCCGCGGCCACCTTCTTCGATGGCGGCGTCGCGGTAGCGCTTGAGCGGACCGGGGCGCAGACCGACGTAGAGAAGGACGTGCAGGAGGCGCAGCGTGTGGATCTCGTTGCTGCGGCTGATCTGGAACGGCCGCTTGGTGCGGCGGCGGACGTGGCGCTCGAAGATGCGGTGCAACTTCGCAACGTAGTCCTCGCTGTCTTCGCGGCCCGGCTTCGGCTTCGGGGGTCCAGGAACGAGAGAGCGCGCGGCCATCTCGCCCTTCTGCCAGCGTACGAGGTCTTCCCACACCGCCTTGAGCGCGCCTTCTTTGTGCAGGAAGGCGTTGATCCAGAGATTGCGGAAGTAGATGAGATCGCCGAGGAGCAGATGCTCCTGCTCTGGCTCAAGGAGTTCGTGGCTGCCGACATCCTTCAGGTAGATGCCCAGCGGATCATCCGGCCGTGGCTCGCTGTCCACGCGGGTCTTGCGCCGCGACATTTCTGACGGCGGCGGTTGGCTTGCATCCTGCGCGGCCCCGTGAACGAGGTCGAACTCGGAGACTTCTTCGTGCTTCTCGCGTTCGTCGAGTGACAAGAGAGATTCCTTCGGCATGTGGCTTGTGACTCCGAACCGGACTGCCGCGGGGTGCAGTCTTGTTGTGTGCTTCGATCGTTGTCCTGTTGGCCAGCGTTGTGTTCTGGGCAGGCTACGGTCGAGGCAACAGTTATGGCCTCCGGTTTCCGAGCGCCCGGATTGCTGGGTATCGCCCGGCTCGGGGTCACCAGCCTTTGCGACGCGTGATTTTACTCCCGACCCCGGGGGAAGTCCAATGACAGCTGGCAGGGGCCGTTTCTATGGGTAGAAAAAGAACGGGCCCCGTTCACGAGGAACGAGGCCCGCGGAAGGGCCGATACGTCCAACTTGGCCCGCGGACGTAACGGTTGGTGACGCACTTTTGGTCTGGCACCCCAAGCGCGTAATCCGAGGTTGCCCTCGAACGTTGAGGATCCTATCGGCCACGCTCGCGCTTGGCGAGCAGATTCTCGAGAAAGTTCGCGAGCGACTTTTTCAGCGCTTCTGATGTCTGCGGGAATTGCGGAAATGCCGCCAGAAACAGGACTTGCGCGCGCAAGCCCTCACTCGCGGCAACCACTGTCGGACGCGGGCTTTAGACTCGCGAGCACCAGTGGGAGGCCATCCGATGGCGTTGGTTTGTGGTGCAACGACGGTCGTTCTGAAATCCGCGCTTGTGGCCGCGCTGCGCGAGCGCGCCGCTGCAAATCCGTGGCTGCAGCAGACCGTCGTGGTGTCCAGCGGTGCCTCTCGACAGGACCTCGCGGCCGCGTTGGTGCACAAGGGGCCGGTGCTGGGCGTGGAAGTGATGGCGCTCTGGAGCCTCGCGCAGAATGTTGTTGATTGTCAAGGCAAGCAGATGACTGCTGAACATCCGCTGCACGCACTGAAAGTGCTGCAGGCGGACCCGCTTCTTGAAGTCGGCGCACCGGACAGCGGCTTCAGCGGCGCATTCACCGATCTCTTGAGTGCAGGTCTCGATGCGAAGGGCCTGCCGGCTCTCGAGGCAGCGCTGCAGTCCGTGTCGCACACTGTCTGGCCGATCCGTGAGAAGTTCATCGCCGCCTGCAGGGACGTGCTTGGCAGCGTCGGCGTGCGCGGTCGCGATCGCGTGCTCGCGGAGGCCGCGCGTTGTGTGCGCGCTGAACAGCCCGGCTCACGGAAGGGCGTGCACCTCTACGGCTTCGCTGATGCTACAGGTCTCGCCACGGAGTTCCTTGGCGCGCTCGTGGAGCGTGGTGCAACGCTCTGGCTGGAGGTGCCCGAGGGCGACGCGGCGCGCTTGCCTGTCGCGGCGGCGCGGCGCCATGTGACAGCGTTTGCTCAGCGCGTGGCGGGGCAAGGGGCAGGACTGGAGCCACCTGTCGGCGACCAGACGCCGCTGCCTGCACCGACGTGGATCTGTTTCACGGCGCCTGACGCCACGGCGGAAGCGGAAGAAGTGGCGCTGCGTGTGCACGCCTTGCTCCGTGCGGGGACAGCTCCGCACCGGATAGCGATCGTGCTCACGGAGTACGACGGCGCGATCGGCCCCACTGGACGCGCGTTGAACGGGTTGGACATCCCGTTCCATGTGCGTCGTTCACATGCAGTGACACCGCTGCGGCGCGCGGCCCTGCTGCTCGCTCGCACCTTGCGCAACGGCAGGAGTGCCCATCCGGTACCGGACGCGCTGGATATCGATGAAGCCACGCTGACGCTCGCCGGCTCGGGAGGCGCAGTCACGCTGGCCGGGCTTGAGCAGTGGATGCGTGGCATCGCGGACTGGCTTGGTCGCAGTGCGCACGGTGCCGGTCTTGAAGTTGCGGGCTTCGCCGAACTCGCCAAGAAACTCAGAGAGTTGGCGGACGGGCTTGCGAATGCACCTGACACGGCACCGCTCAGGGATGTTGCCTGTACGCGTTGGTTGGCGCGCGCATTGGAGGCACTTGAGGATTCCGCGGGCAATCGCAAGGATGCAGCTTCCGGAGTCCAGGTGCTCAGCACGGCGCTCGCGCGCGGGCTTTCCTTTGAGCATGCATTTCTCGTGGGCGCAGGCCGCGGGTTCTGGCCGCGTACGAAGAACCATGGCGCGGTTCTTCCGCGGGAGGCACGCAGAGCAGCGCAGCAGGTGCTGCCGCATCTCGCCGCGGATGAGGGCGGCGATGAACTCGCCCATCTCTTCATTCAGATGCTGCACCTCGCGCCGCAGGTGACCATTTCCTGGGCGCGCGGTGGCGGCAAGGAACGCGGGGGCGCTGCACCGTGGGTTCTCTCGGCACTCGCGTTGAGCGAGAAAGAGCTCGAACGCCATGCGCTGCGCGCGGGCACAGAGGCGCGGCTCGAGTCAGCGCTGGAGCGGCACGGTGCACTCGGATCCGAAGGGGCGATCGTCCTCGCTGGCTTGCGCGAGGATGCCGCGCAGCAGGCGGAGCTGCTGGTGGCGGGTGGTCTCCAGCGCGCAGTGGCTCTCGAACGCCAGGCTCTTCTCGATTGCTTCGAGGGCCGAGGCGCTTGGCTGCACAGGAAAGAACTCTCGCCCTGGCATGGCCGCGGTGTCGCGCTCTGGGGGCCGAAATGGCCGAAGCGGAAACGCGACGAGGACGGCGAGCCCCTGTCGGACGATGTCGTGTCGCCAACGCGGCTTGAGGCACTTGCAGGCTGCGGATGGAAGCTGTTTCTCCAACGCGGAGTTTCGGTGGGCCACCCGGTGGACCCGATGGAATCCGAGTGGAGTGTCAGCCCGATGGACCGCGGATCGCTGGTCCACAACGCACTGGACGCGCTCGTGAAAGAGGCTCTGGCGCTTCACTCGCCCTTGCCCCTGTCTACACTGCGTGAATTCACGACCGCTGAACGGATCGACGCCCATGTGAGCGAAGCTCTCGAGCACCTGCGCGCTGATGCTCGCATCCAACAGCGCATGGCATGGGCGAATGTTGACCTGATCAGGGAACGTGAGCTGACCGAAGCTGCTCATGGTGTTCGTAAAGCGTTGGAGTTGCTGTCGATCCATCGCGTGACACATGTCATCGCAGCGGAGCAGTCGTATCCGGTCAACATCGACGGATTGAAGGTGAAGTTCAAGGCGGATCTCGAGGCGAAGACGCCCGAAGAGCGCGTCTTCGTCGATTGGAAGACGGGCCGGAACCCGGCGGACCTCGGGAGCAACAAGAATCAATACGTCCGTCACTTTGCGCGTGGCACGAAGCTGCAGACCGCGATCTACTCGACGTATCAGCCCCAGGATGGACTGGTCACAGGTGCAGGCGCCTACGCCTACGTGTCTTCAGATTTCTCGAAGTCGGAACCCGATCGCTGGCAGGAGGCCTCCGCGTACCTCGGGAACAACAGCTTCATCCCGACCATGCACGCATTGCATGCGATGCTGCTGAGCAGCAACGCACCGCCACGGGTGGCGAAGGACATGGATGGCGATGCTGAAGGGGATGCCTGTCGATTCTGCGACCTCTCGCGGGTGTGTGTGCTGGGCGACTCCCGGCAACGCTGGTTGCTGACGGAGAGTGCGCGCCAAAACGAAGTGCTCGGTACTTGGTGGAGGCTGGCAGGCAGCGCCAAGCAAGGAGCCCCCGATGAGTGAGCGTGCAATGCCATCGAACAGAAGTGTTGCCGATCCGCAAGCGTTGCGCGACGAAGATCAACGCGCCCGGCAGCTCGCATTGCATGAGTTCCGTCTTCCGGTGGTGCTCATTGCCGGAGCGGGCACTGGAAAGACCACAGCACTTGTGCGGCGTCTCGTCACCTGGGCCATGGGCGAAGGTTGGACGCGTCATGAGCAGCATGATGCAGAGCGCACCGCCGGAGAGGTGTTGCAGCGCGTGGTCTGCATTACCTTCACCGACAAGGCCGCGCTCGAGATGGCGACCCGGATCCACGAGGTGCTCTCGGCCATTGCCGAGGGCAAGTCGCAAGATTGGCTGACAGCGCCACAGGATGCGAGTGTGCGCATCGCGCGCGCCCGTGCGCTCATCGCGGCGGAAGGGCGGCTCCGTGTCAGCACCATTCACGGCTTCTGTCAGGGGTTGCTGAAGAGCCACGCCATGACCGCGGGGCTGAAGCCATGCTTCAGCGTTGATGCGGATGGTGACGGGCGACGCTTGATGGCTGAGGAGGTCCTCGCCGAAATCATGCCGCAACTGCTGGATGCACGCAGTGCGGCGTTGAAGACCTTGCTCGAAGATGGACATGGTGTGGAGAACATCCTCGCTACGTTGCGCGAGCTCGTGCACGCGGGGGTGCGCAGCGAGGATCTGGAGGCGATGGACCTCGATGTTGCGCAGGCGCGTCGCCATGCTGCAAAGCTCGCTCTATTGGCGGCGGAGGTGCACGAGTCCGCATCAGAAGGTGCGACGGAGAGTGGGCGAACACGGTATCGGCGCGCGCTTGTTGAATGGCTGCACGCACATGGCACTGGTCGCGATTCCTTCGGGAGCGATGTCCCTGCAGAGATCGCTGCAGCAAGAACGTGTGACTTCAGCGATATCGCGAAGCACCCGGACAAGAAACTGCCTGAACACCTCAGGCTCAATAGTGCGGGTACTTGCGCACTCGCGCGGCAGGTGAGCGAGGGTGCGAAGGACCTGCTCCTCTTCGACCCTGTGCTGCTCGGTGCGGCGCGTGAAGTGTTGCTGCAATTGCTGCGTGGGCTGGAAGAGAGACTTCGCCTGAGAGGGGTCGTGAGCTTTGATGATCTGCTGCGCGGGACGCGGGACCTGCTCGTTGCACATCCGGAGCTGGCGGCGGAACTCGCTGCCGGCATGGACCAGCTCATGGTGGATGAGGTGCAGGACACCGATCCATGCCAGTACGCCATCGTGCAGGCCCTCGCGTTCGGCGCTGGTGCACGCCCTTCACTGTTCATCATTGGTGATCCGAAGCAGTGCATCTACACCTTCCGCAATGCGGATCTCGCCGCGCTCGATGCGTTCCTCGCGCTGCTCCGGGAGCTCGGAGCCGTCGAAGCCCGACTGTCTGTCAACTACCGTTCCAATGCTGTTGTGCTTGAAGAGGTGAGCGCACTCATGGCACCTGCGATGGTGGCGGCGGTCGGCGAACAGCCGCCCTTCGAACCGCTTCTCGCTGCCAGGGAAACCCCCGTGAAGCGTGCGCCCGGCAGCAAGGCCATTGAGGTCTGGGATGCCTCCCCAGTGAAACCTCCCGTTGACGAGGAATTCGGTCCTCGGGGCGGCAAGAAGAAGCCAGCCAAGCAGCCTGCTGGACCCGGCTTGCGCGTGCTGCGCCAACGCGAAGCGGCTGCCGTGGCAGAAGACATTCTTGCCCAGAACCTTGCGGGCACACCGTGGCACGAGTGCCTTGTGCTGTTGCGGGTGCGTTCGGATCAAAACATCCTCTTGGAGGCTATGCGTGAGCGCGGCATCCCGGTGCAAGGCGAGAACGAGAAGAACTGGCATCGCCGACGCGAAGTGGTGGATGCTGCCAACGCACTCATCGCCGTCCTCGATCACAAGGACGATGTGGCGCTGCTGGGTTGGTTGCGGAGCCCGATGGTCGGCCTGCCGGATGTGGCGGTTGCGGCATTCTGGAACACCGAGTGCCGCAAGCAATTGAGCGCTGGGACTCTCAAAGCGGCTGGCGACAACAGCGCAACCGAAACAGAAAACCTCATCAAGAATGCGCTGGCGGACGCAGACACGTCTGCCCATGAGGCTGGCATTGAAGCGCAGTCCTTCACAGCCTCGGTCGCCCAGGCCATCCGCGATCTTCTCATGCTGCGCTGGCACTTCGCACACGCGGACCAGGAGACATTTTTCGGCGAGTTCCGAAAACGCACGGGCTGCTTGGCGACGGAATCCCGGCGCATGCTCGGCGAGCTCAGGCTCATGGGTGTCACAGATCTGCTGGAAGGCGTGCAGGCCGAGCTTGCCGAAGGACGCTCTCCCATGCGGGTTGTGGAGGATCTTCGCGCACGCCTGCGCGCTGACATCGAGGTGGACACAGCGCTGCCCGTGGATCCGCAGGTGGATGCCGTGCGCGTGATGACGGTGCACAAGGCCAAGGGGCTCGAGGCTGATCAGGTGTGGTTCTGCGATGTGAGCCGCAGGAAGCACACGGCGAAGCTGGGGCTCGACCGTTCCACCTGCGTGCACAAGACACCTGAACGCAATGGCCGAGCGAAGAGCTCTGCCTTCGAGATGTTCGATGCGCGATCCCTCGGTGTGGCGGAGGCCAAGGCGGCCACCGAGCGCCGCGAGGAACTCGAAGTGGTCCGATTGCTCTACGTTGCCGCGACGCGCGCACGTCACCGCCTCGTTGTCAGCGGTGCGTTCGAGAAGTTGGCCGAAGCGGAGGGGCCCTCGGAATCACTGCAACTTCTGCGTGTGCTCGCTCCGCGACATGCGGCCGGCTGCGTGCAGGCACAGGGTGCGTTCGCGGCAGGCGCGGACACATGGCTTCAGGAGTCAAGCACGCCCGTGCTCTGGCGGCACGTCGCCGAGAAGCAGCCATCGACCCGCGCTCCCAAGGAAGGGAAGGCGCACTTGTCCATACAGGTGGCGTCATTGCTTCCGCCCGCAATCCTCGCGGCGTCCAGCAAGCCGCTGACCAGCGCCATCTCAAACCTCCACAAGCAAGGCCCTGCCGCTGACCCGGATGCCGACGAGGTGGATCTCGTCGCGGAGAGCTCTCCGAAGGTCGCTGCGCAGCGTGGCACGCTCTTGCACAAGGCGCTCGAACTCTGGGATGCTGCCAATGCTCCTGTTGCGGAGGCCGCGCGGCTCAGCGACGTGCTCCAGCTCGATGTCCTGTCGTCGGAAGACCGGGTTCTGAATGACGCGCGCCGCGAGGCTCAAGCAGCACTGCAGAAGTTCGCGGTGTCGCCTCTCTGCAAGAAGTTCGCGACCATTGCCCCGCGCATTCGCGCACGCGAGTTCCCTTTGCTTGCTCCCGGCGGCGGCCATGCCAGCGGTGCGCTGATCGGGACCATCGACATGCTCTACGAAGAGGTCGACGGCACGCTTGTGATCGTGGACTACAAAACCGATGTATGCACCGGAGAGGAACTCGTTGAGCGTCACCGCACTCAGCTCATGACTTACGTGCGGGCACTCACGGAATTCTTCAAGACCCGCGCCGTGCGTGCCGAGCTCTGGTCATTGCACATGGACAAGGTCGTCACGCTCTGAGCAGCCGCAACGCTCAGGGTGTGACACTGCGCTGATCGCGCGCGTCGTCGCCCCGAGGATGGCGCGCCCCTCGTGGGCCGCGAGCGTTTCAGGCGAAGCGGAAATTGAGCAGCGATTCGTCCGGCAGCGGCGGCACGTGCGAGGTGGCGAGGGTGAAGTTCCTGGCTTCGAGGAGGTCGCCAAAGATCTTGTACTTCGAGGCCGTGCTGTCGAGATAGGCGATGCCGGGCGAGCCGCCGGTCCCGATGCGGGAACCGATCATGCGTTCCACCATGCGTGCGTGGCGGAAGCGGAACATGCGGAAGTTCTGCTCGAATTCAATGAGGGTGTCGAGCAGCGCCGCTGGCCAGCGGAGCAGCGGCAGATGCCGGTAGCTTCCGATGAAGAGGAACGCCTGATGCGCGTGATTGCGCTCGGGCGGGCCTCCGAGGAGCCACGCGCGGAGCGATTCGGCCTGGGCCTCCGCGGCAGCCACGGCCGCGTTCTTCTGCTCTGCTCCGAGATTTGGATTCGTTTGTTGCAGCGCAGACTGCTCGTGGCAGTAGCTCGTGAAGGCCGCGACGAAGCGCTCCGCAAAGGCCGGGAACACCTGTTGAATGGGAGTGCGGGAAAGCCAGTCGAACAGCGCTGCGCGGAGCGTCATCTTCCCGCGCACGGAGGCGAGGCGCTCACGCTCCCAGTCAGTGAGGTCGGTCGCGTAGGGGCGGCCTTCGAAATCCATGCGTGCTTCACCGGAGAGTCCTGCGAGCATCTCGAGCTGGCGGAACTGCACCGACTGGAAGCCCGAAGCGGGAGTGATGAGGTTCCGGAACTCGAGGAAGTTTGCGGGGTTCATGGTCTCCATGACGCGCCACTGCGCCATCAGGATCTGCATGATTTCGTTCACGCGGCGGAGCCCGTTCACGCTGCGCGGGATGTCATCCTCACTCACGCGCTCGCCGCCCTCTGGGCCGCAGCGTCCGAGGAGGTCGCGCACGCGGGTGAGTTCGTGAATGACCAGCGAGAACCAGAGTTCATAGACCTGATGCACCACGATGAAGAGCAGTTCGTCGTGATGCGCGAGCTCGCGCACAGGGCCGCTGGCCGGGTCGGTCCCTGCGGCCACGGCCGCGTAATCCGGCGGCCGTTGCGCGGAGAAGAGTTTCTTCAACTGCAGATAGGAACCGTAATCCACTACCGGCTGGCGTGCGCTCATGCGCACAACTTACTCACGAATGCGCCACGCGCGCCAGTGTGGAACGGATTTCCCGCCGTTTCATTCATTTCGCGTGCCAGCAAGGAGCGCATTGAGCACGAGCCGGAAAGTGCCCCAAGTCTGCGTGCGGAATATGGGAGAGAAGGCGAACAGCGTCACGCGCCCCTTGCCATGTCGCAAGGTGAGGGCTGCGTTGTGTCCTGCTACGAGGGCCTCGCCCTCTGCCCAGCCTGCTGCAACAAGGCCTTCCTTCGCGTAGCGCAGGCGCCCTTCGAGTGCCGGATTCTTGTCATCGGTCAACGTCATGGCGCTGTCATTGTCAAAGAACACCGCGAGCCGATGGGGCAGGCCGTCGTTGAGCGGGGCCATGTCCACGGGCTCTGTCCAGAGGAGCGAGCCCGGGATGTTGAAGCGCGCACGCGGCGCAGTGTTGTCCGGATCCGATCCGAAGTTCCGCTCCTGTCGCGGTAGTCGCACAAACTCCATCGGCAATTGGAACTTCGCGGCCACCCAGCGCGCGGAGCCTCCCCATGCGACGAGGGTGCCGCCCTCGCGCACGAAGTGTTGCAGGGCCGCAACTCCAGCGGCACCGAAGCCGCCATGGGTCATGGGAACGTCTGCTGCGGATGGTGCCCGGTCCAGCACGCTCGCGTTCACATCCGCGAGGATGATGGCGTCCACACGTGTCGCGAGACCGCCGCGCTCGATGTCGGCGTTGTGGAGCTTGGTGTACGCGAGCCCCTGCATGTCGCAGAAGAAGCGCGTCCAGCCTTCATCCATGTTGGCTGACCAGGATTGCCAGACTCCGATGCGTCCGCCAGTGAGCGGTCGCGCAGCGAGACTCTCCGGCGCTGCCACGCTCGCCACCTCTGGCGGCAGATCCACGGCTCCATCGACAAGCAGTGCGTCTGCGGGGAGGCCGGCAACCGGTTCAGCGACACGAGCCACGGGCACACCGCGCGCAAGCAAGCGCAGTGCCGTTACCAGTGCTCCTTCATCGCGGGGATCGAGCAAGACGCGCGCACTCTCGGCCTTCGCGGCGCGCGGCAGGGCAACGACCGGCGGCAATTGGCCCGCGGAAGTGTGCTTGGCCTCTTCGATGTTGCCCGGCCGTTCCGTCAGGTGCACCACTTCGAGATCCATGAGCAGCGGCAGTTCGTGCGCGGTTGCGTCATAGGGTGGGCGGAGATTTCCGTTGGGAAGGCGGATCTCCGGATAGGGCGTGTGCTCGAAAAGCGCAGCGGCGAAGCCGAAGTTGGGCTGGCCATTGAGCACGAGCAGCGTGCCGGCCGGGAATTCACGTCCATTCACCGCGAAACGGTCTTTCGCTCGCGCGACCTCCAAGCCGCCACAGCGCAACACATCCAGGAGTTTCGTGAGTGCGGCACGCCGCGGTTGATCGAGCGGGATTGCATATCCGGCCGGTCCGAGTTTGCCGGCGCAGAAATCGCGCTGGATGGCGAGAAAGTTCCCGAGCCAGCTTTCGCGCGCGGCCGCCGCATGCAGCACCACGGCTTCCGCCGCGTTGTGGCAGTAGCGCACGATGTCATCGAGGCCCCAACGCCCGCCCTTCCATGGCAGAGGGTTGTCTGTGCTCGCGGCCGCAGCTTCTCCACGAGGTGGCAGTGCATTGAGCAGCGGATCCGCTGTGTTCGCCGAGGCCACTTCCGTCAACACACGGACACCGCCGTGGTAGTGCATGTACGCGCGCGCAGGCGACCAGGCATCGAATTGGCGCCGGCTCCACACTCCCGCGAGCCCGGCCTCCGTCATGTGTTGGCGCATGGATGCGCCGAGGTCCTCAAGACCGGATTTCAACAGAGGATGCACATGCGGTTCGTATGGCTCCATGTACGGCGGGCAGAACATGCGCGCGCCATTGCCGCCCATCTGGTGCTGATCCACGATGATCTGCGGGCGCCAACGCAGGTGCATGAACTCCACCGTGCTGCGCGACTCGGCCTGCGTGAACATGAACCAGTCACGGTTGTTGTCGTGGCCGACGTACTTGTGATAGAGAACGGGCAACGGCTCGCCGCGCCGCGTCGGATGTCCTGCGAGTTCATTCCACCAGCGCACCACCGTGTCGTAGCCGTCGGGGTTGTGGCAGGGATTGAGCAGGACCACGACGGAATCGAGGGCTCGCGCAAGGGGCGTTCCTTCCGCTGTGGCCAGCCGATGCGCGAGCAGCATGCCCGCCTGTGCAGGCCCCACTTCATTCGAGTGGATGGATTCATTGACCAGCACGATGGTCTTCGCCCGGGCGAGGATTCTCTCTGCTTCTTCCGGCGCGAGGCCGCGCGGATCCGCAAGTGCGAGATTGTCGCGGCGAATCTCTTCGAGACGCGCGAGGTTCGCGGGCGCAGAGATGGCAGCCAGCATGAGGCGGCGTCCCTCGGTGGTGGGGCCGGCATCGAGAATCTGCACGCGCTCGCTCGCGGCATCGAGGGCGCGGAAGTACGAGCGGATGGCGTGGTAGTCGGCGAGACGGCCGTCAGTTCCAGGCTTGAAGCCGAGCACCGACTCGGGTGTGGGGATCTGCGCTGCGAGCGTTACCGCAACGCAGAGCAGAACGAGACCGGTCAGCGTGCAGCGCATGACGCGAGAGCTTACAGCCCGCGGGTCCTCTCTCCGCCTCACTCGCCCTTCGCGCGGGACTTCCTCGCTTCCACCATGTCCGCCCAGATGCGGCCCTGCTGGCGCGCGTCATCGAGAGGATCATGCGTGTGTGCGAATTCGTTCGGGTAGTGCTTCAGGTAGCGCTGCTTGCCGGTGCCGAGGAAATCGACCCCGTGGCTGCCCATGAAATAGGAACGCACATCCAGCCCGGAGAATCCGAAGGGCGGCATGCTGGCCATGATGCGCCACCAGTACCAGTAGAGCCACATGAAGTCGAAGGTGACCGGTGAGCCGACAAGCACCGGACGATTCTCGCCACACTCGCTCGCGAGCCAGGCCTGCAGCTCTTCCATTGCGGCGCGCGGTTCCTTGCCGTTCGTTTCGAACCAAGCACGCACACGGGCCACGTTGTTCGAGACGGTGTCGTCCGCGGCCCAGAGCGGTTGCGGCAGCCCCTGCGCGACCACCTGCATAGCGGCAGGGTCATCACCCTCCGAGATCCCGGGGATCACGAGAGGTTTCAGGATGAGGCGCAGCCCGCGCTGGACGTCGTCCGTGCGGCAGAGACCGAGGGAGCACATCCACCACGGCCCCGGAATCGGGCCGCTGGCTTCCACATCAAGACTGAAGGTGATGACGTGCTTTGCCATGAGCGCACTGTATCCACGCGCCGCAGCTCTGCTCAATGCGGCTGCACGAGACCCGTCGAGAGCAACGAGGATTGCAGCGCGGGCTCGACGCGCGCCCGCAAGGCGGCACTGGCATAGCCCACCCAAGCCACGGGAGTCGTGATGTCGAGCGGTGCATCCAGCGGCGCGCCGTGCGCGTCGGTGATGATCACGCCGCAGCGCTCTGCAATGGGCAGCGCGAGAAGGTCGTAGGGATGCGCCGAGCGCACCTTGATGCCGAGTGCCCGCGCCGCAAGCGGGCGGAGATCCGCGACGAAACGGTCGCGGCCCGTGATGAGCGCGTGCATCTGGCCACCGCTGCTGATGTACTGATCCTCGAAGGCATCCTGGCGCGCGAGCGGATCGTCCGGGTGCAATGCTGCGAGCAGCGCGTCGTGCACGCGGCCAAGAAGCTCCGAGGCGCCGCCGAAGAAGCGCACGACCGTGGCGAAGCCGTGCCGGAGCTCCGCCGCCTGCGAAGGACGTGGAGCGATGGCGCGCGAAGTGTCAGCACTGAGGTCATCCGTGCTTGCGAGCAGTGGGCCCTGAGGCCCGACCGCAAGCACATCGGAGAGGTGCGTGCGCGCATGGGGGAGTTCCACCATCACGGCATGAGTGATGGTGCGCAGCCGCGCATCCGGGAGGGGCGCGAGGGCCGCGAGGAACCACGCGCTGCGCTTGTCGTGCATCAGCCCACGGGTGCCATCCACTGGATCAATGATGAGGAGTTGCTGCGGCTCTCCCTTGCCGACGATCACCCCGGCAGGATCAAGCCCCTCGCTGAGGACGCGGAGCGGCAGCAGTGGCGCGCAGTGCGACGCTACAGCGTCAAGGAGTCCCTCTTCGGATATGCGGTCGATCTCGTATTGCTGGTCGCTGGCTGCAACTCCGGCGAGGGCGCTCCACTCGCGGGGCTCGCGCCGCCCGCGAAGCACGCGCTTCCTCACGCTGCGTCCGAGCGCGCGCAGCGCATTCATTTGCGGGTCGTTGTTCATGCGTCCAGCGCGAGGGCTTCCGTGGAATCAGCAAAGGCATCCACATCTATGTCCAGTTTCCGCAGCATGGCGAGATGAAGATTCGCCATGGGCGTGGGCTTGAGCACGCGGTGCTGTCCGCTCTTCACTCCGAGCCCCTGGCCACCGGCGAGAAGCACCGGGAGGTCATCGTGATTGTGGCGGTCACCATCACTGATGCCGCAGCCCGCGAGCACCATGGTGTGGTCGAGCAGAGTGCCCTTGCTTGTCTCTTCCGTTGCGAGGGTATCGAGGAATCCTGCGAGGCGTTCCATGTGCCAGCGGTTGATGCGCGCAATGGCAGCGAGCTTTTCCGCATTGCCGCCGTGATGCGAGGTGTCGTGGTGACCATCGCGCCATGCTACTTCCGGGAAGGGTCGGTTGCTGCCCGCATTTCCTGCCATGAAGGTGACCAGTCGCGTCTGGTTGCCCGCGAGCGCGCGTGCGCTGAGCAGATACATGAGATCCACGCGCTCTGTGTACGAACCCGGCCCGCGGAGAACGAGTTCCGGTTCCGGCATGCCGCTCTGCGCCTTTGCATCCGCGGCGACTCGCTTTTCAAGAGAGCGCAGCGATTCCAGCCAGCGCTCGAGCGTGCGGCGGTCCTCGGTCCCGAGCCGCCCTTGCAACGATCGCGCATCTTCGAGCAGCCAATCGAGAATGCTCTTCCGCCGAGCCGCTGCGAGTTCGCGCGCGCGGACATCGCCCGCTGCATCCACGGCTCCGAACAGGCGCTCGAAGAGCCGGCGCGGAGAAGTTTCCTTGCCGCACGGCGTGTCGGGTGCAGACCAGGAGACGCTGTTTGAATAGGCGCATGAATAGCCGCTGTCACAGCCACCCGCGAGCCGTCCCTGCTCCGTGCCCACCTGCAGTGATGGAAAGGGCATCGAGGCACCAGCCGCAGCAGCGGCAAACTGGTCCACACTCACGCCGCAGCGAATGTCTGCTCCATCGGTCTTCTTGGCGCGTGTGCACGTGAGGAACGTGGAGGCGGCTCGGGCGTGGTCGCCGGCTCCGTCGGCACCTGCCGTGCCTGCTGTAATGGCGAGTCCTTCAAGAATGAGGAGTTGTTTCTTGTGGCGCGTGAGAGGTTCGAGCGTCGGGCTGAGTGCTGCGCTTTGTGCGGGCGGGCGCCACGCGGCCATGTTCATGCCGTTGGGCAGGAAGATCCACACGGCGCGAGACGGCTCTGGCGCGTCAACTCTGCTCCGTGAGCCCGGCAGACTCTCAAGAAACGGCAGCGCCACGACGCATCCCGCGCTGCGCAGAAAGCTTCGACGCGAGGAGCCTTGATATCGAGGATCGCACGGCATGGGAACTCATTACAGCATGCCCCCATCCCTGCTGCTCTGCGGGATCCCACAACGGCGTGGGAAATGGGGGGTCGAACCGCGCTGAACTGCGCGCGCGGCATGCCGGGCGATCAGAAAGTGTGACTACTTACGGCTGAGTTGGCCACGACCGCGAGCGTGAGGGGATAGAAAGCAACGCTCACGCCGTACACGGTGAGGCCGGTCAGACTTCCAGGCGCAATGGTCACACTGGCTACGGCGCTGCCCGGGCTGAAAGCGGCCCCAGAGCAAGTGAGAACCCGTTCGCACCCCAGTTCAGCCACGTAGCACTTCCGTCTGGGTGGTGTGCAGTCCATACCAAGGGCCAGTGCCGGGGCTCGTGGCGTTTTGTGGAACGAGTGAGAAGGCATTGAAGCAGGAGTAGCAAGCGTAGGGTGGGCTTGGTCCCGCTACTGCGTTGCACGGGATGGACATTGAGAGGGTGGTGGCTCCCAGCATTCCGAACTGCATTGCATAGCTTCCGGGGAGCGAAAGACAGAACCACTGCATGAGTTGTGGGGTCGTGATATTGCTGGCGCCGTTCCAGCCCCACGACTTCACGCTGCCATTCGAGAGCAATGCCAGTGAATGCCATGCTCCCGCCGCGATCGCAATTGCGCTGTTCGCGCCACCGCCCTGCACCAGCTGCGGAGTTACTTGCCTTGCTCCCAACCCGGAGTTACCCAGGCCAAGCTGGCCTTCGGAGTCATTGCCCCATGCCACGACGGCCCCACTTGACAGCAGAGCGAGTGAGTTGGTCCATCCAGCCACGAGCGCCGTTACGTTGCTCAAGCTGCTGGCGGGAACTTGCTGTGGGGAGCTACAGACGGCAGGCGTGACGCTTCCTATGCCGAGTCCAGTGCGGCATCGAGGAGGCACTCATCTGTGCGACCGAAACCACGCCATCCTTTTGTTGGGTCCTCTGGGCTATTGTGCAAATACACCGGTCGCCGAGATCGTGTACTGGCCGATCGGCCGGGACTCGAATACCACCAGGATGTTCACAAGATCACCGCGGGCAATCGCGGGGATACCAGTAATGGAAAAGTTGCCTCCGTTTGATGTTGCTGAAGTGCCAGGTAGTGGATCCGAGCTGTTGTCAGTGCGAAATGCACGTACGTCTGTAATACTGACTTCGCTTGGGCCAGCAATGCAGCCCGTCACGCCATTCAGCGGGCCGTTGGGTTGACCGCTTCGCACCGTCAAGAGCACCGCAGAGTTGCCGAAGACAAGTGCGGACTTGTGCGCATTTGCGCCATCGTACAGAGAGAAGAGCCCTGCGTGATCTGCATGCATCCCCAAGTAGGGGGATGCGACTGATGGCGTGACCTTCAGTTTGGCCATGACAGCAGCAGCCTGTCCAGGTGCAGTACTTGCCGCAGTGAGATCAATACCAAATATACGATGCGACGCTCCCGAGATGGGATCTGGACTGCTGCCGGAACTCAGATCAATGCGCACGACGCCATGCGCATCCGGGGTTCCTGTACGTGCGCGTTGACCAGTGCCTACGGTCACCGAATTCAGCCATGGCGGAACGCCGGTCCCGTCAGCAACGACGCTGAATGTCAGGTCCTGCACGCGTGCACTGTCGGGCAGTCCGGCCTCGAGGGTACCGACTCCGTCAATCGATTGTGATGTACCGACGCTCAACACATGGAATTCGCAGGATGCCGCGCCACTGCTGAGATTCATGAGCCCGAAGGATGCGACCTGCTGAGGAGCAGTGGTGCTGGCGCTGTCAGTGCAACCAGTGCAGCGAGCGACGAAGCCAATGATCAAGACGGTGCAGACTCCAAAGGCGTAACGCATGATTCTCTCCTGCCATGCGGCGATACTCGTTGTGCCGAGACGTTTGGACATCCGTGGATCGCCGTGGCTGAGTTGGAAGCTAGTCGCTTCACAACATGGGGTCAAGCAGCAAACGAGCTGCACCTTGCGTCAACGCAATAGCTGCTGTCGAGGCCCGCGCCATTGGCGCGGAAACCGCAATATCAAAACCAATAGTGTGGATTCGTGGTCAATGAACGGGCCAGGGATTGCGGTATTGCAGGTATTGAAGAGCAGAGTCAGGCAGTTTCAGCGCACCTTGTGGCGGAAGAGCGGTGATGTGACCACAGCGAGAATGAGGTCATCGATCGTTGGGAAGTGCGGCAATCCGTCCAGAGTGACATCGAGGAAGCACTCATCGCTGTGGCCGAGCCCGCGGCCGAGAGCCGTGGTGAAGAGTGCGCGCAAGAGACCGCGTTCGAGAGTGCGATCTGCGGCCACGATGCGCTTCACACCTTCGAGGCCATTGACTGGGCGACCATCGGGTAGTGACCCTGCAGTATCCACGGCATGCGGACCGTCCCTTTTGCGCCAGGCGCCAATGGCATCGAAGTGCTCTAGGGCGAAACCGAGAGGATCGAGACGCTGGTGGCACGAAGCGCAGAGCGCGTTCTTGCTGTGTTGAGCGAGCCGATCGCGAATGGGCAGGCTCTCAAGGATTTCAGGACGCTCATCGAGCACGCCAACATTTGCAGGCGGTGGTGGAGGCGGCGCATCAAGGAGATGATCGAGAATCCACTTGCCGCGCTTGACCGGCGAGGTCCGGCCGGGATTGGAAGTGATGGTGAGCATTGCGGCCATGCCAAGCAGTCCGCCGCGACCGGGCAGTTCGATTGCGCCGAAGGCCTCGTGTGGTGCGACGACGCCATAGTGGGCCGCGAGGGCGTCGTCAATGCAGCTCCAGTTGGCCGCGACGAGTTCGCTCACGGGCAACGAGCGGCGCCGCACCAACTCAAAGAATGCGCGCGGTTCTTCGGCCATGCTGCGTCTCAACTCCGGCGTGAAGGCCGGGAAGCGCATGGGATCGGGAGCGGCGACGGCGAGATTCGCGAACTCCAGCCAGCGCGGAACGAAGCTCTCTGCGAGCGCTGAGCTGCGTGGATCAGCGAGCATCCGGAGTGTCTGCGCGTGCAGGCCGGCAACGGTTGAAAGGTCGCCGCGTGTCGCTGCCGCCAGCAGGTCCTCATCAGCAACGCTGCTCCAGAGGAATAGCGCGAGGCGGCGCGCGAGCGCGGGGCCGTCGGGCTCTGCTGTTTCCGGGCACTGCCAGAAACGCGGGCTGGCCATTGCCGCAGCGAGTCCAATGCGCATTGCCACCGGCAGTGGATCGCCGGCGCTCAGCCGACCTGTCACGAGCTTCACAATGGCCTTGCGTGCCGCATTGTCTTCACGGCCCCACAGCCGACGGAGCGGCCCTTCGAGCATCGCATGCACGCGCTCATCAGCTTGCCGCCCTGCGCCCGGGTCGCGCACGAGAATGCGCTGCGAGGGCTCGTGGGTGGCATCAAGGAACGGCCCTGCAAGAGTTGCGTGCTCCACGTGCAGGTTGCGGTCTTCCCCTCTGTGGCCGCCGGATGGAGCAACGTAGTGATCATTGGTGAAGCTGATGGTGAAGGTGTGTGCGCCTGTGCGGAGGTCCACCTCGCAGGAGTATTCCTCCGGGCGACTTCGCGTGGCTCTGACACTGTGCGTGGCGACGTGCCTGCCATCGACACGTATTTCCATGCGCGCGGGTTCCGTTCCCGCCTGCTGCGCGGAGGCCCGCACAATGAGACGATGCCGTCCTGTTGCGACGGCTGTGAAGGGCTGCGTGAGGGTTGCATTCATGTAGAGCACGAGCGTCGTGCCTTCGGCTCCGTGCTCGCGATCACAGCTCATCTCGTCAGCGGCGAAACTCTTCTGCGGGATGTCACCCGCGAGGCCCGGCGGCAGAATGAGCATGGCTGCGTGTTCCGCTGCCGCGACCAGTTGTTCACTCACCTGCGGGCCGAAGGTGCGCAGGTTCGCGACATTGTCGAAACCATGCGCGAGTTCATCTTCGGGGAGGACATCCGCCGGAAGATCAATGCCGAAGATGGCACGCAGCGAGCGGCGCGTTTCTTCGCGGGAAAGGCGGCGTGCAGCCGGGGAGCGCATGTTTTCGGCACCAAGGAGCAGAGGTTTCAGAATTGCGAGGCCTTCGGCCCGGATGCGTGCCCCATCGGTCGCATTGTCAGCCGGCGGCATGTGGCCGTCCTTCATTTGTCGCCACATGCGGCCGAGCACCTCTTGCGCCTCTGGACGTGCGCTGCTCGCGAGATCCAGCGCAGCCTCGGGTTCCTTCGGTCCATGACACTCAGCGCAATGCGCGCTCACGAACTCCGCGAGGGCGTCTTGTCGCAGCTGCGGAATTGGCGGCCCCTGTTCACGCGCCTCCTTCGGCACGGCTTCGTGCACTGCAGAAACGCAAAGCCCGAGCATCAGCGCGCCGACAAGGGTCGCGCCGGCGAGTTTCACGCGCTGGCCTTGCGCGCGCGCAGCAGCAACCAGGCCGCCGCCACAACAGCGAGGACGCCGATGGTCACCGTCAAGGTGGTCATGGGAACAGTGGGCGGCTTGGTGCCGGTGATGAGCGCGTTGCCAGCGATGGCCACTGCAGCAAGGCCTTCACCTGCGACGAGGCCCGAGGCCGCGAGCACTCCGGGACCTGCGCTGTCGTCCTTCTCGATCTTGCCGCGCATCAGACCACCGAGGAACACCGCACTCATGGTGGCGAGCGGGAGGTAGAGCCCGAGAGCGAAGGGGAGAGCGGGAAGTCCCGCGAGGATGCCCGCACCTCCGAGAGCCGCACCGGAGAGCACCATGTCCACTGGCAATGAGGCGCCGAGCACGGCGTCAATGACGGTCTTCATCAGTCGTGCCTGAGGGGCCACGCCGTCGCCGAACCCCTCACTGTTGCCGATGGCCACCACGACACCAGCGATGGCAAAGCAGGCGACAGCCGCTGCAATGAGTTGTCCGAACTGCTGCAGTGCAGGCGTTGCTCCGAGAAGCTGACCGGTCTTCAGATCCTGCGAGATGTCTCCCGCCTTGGATGCAGCGATGCAGACAACGGTACCCACGGTGAGCACCGCAGCTTTGCTGGCTTCGCCCATGAGCATGAAGATTGCTGCGGTACCTGCAAGGGTGATGAGCGCCATGGCACTGGTCGGATTGGAACTCACACCAATGACTCCGACGAGTCGGCTCGACACTGGCACAAAGAGCAGCGCGAAGATCAGTACGCCGCCAGCGGCAAGTGCGCGTCCGCCGGTGGGCAGGTCACCTCCGAAGATGCCCGGCACCAGAGTGAGCAGCGCCAGAATCGCCAGCATGCCGAGGATCATCACTCCGGACGGCAAGTCCTTGTCCTCACGTGCGGCCGCCACTTCCGTGCGTTGCCTCAGGCCGCGAACCACCGCAGCGAAGCTCGCAGCCATGGTCGGGAGCGTGCGCACCACCGTATTGAGAGCGGCTGCGGCCACGGCGCCGGCGCCGATGAAGATGAGATAGCGATCGTTCAGCAGCTTGCTGCTGAGGATCGGGGCCGCGACGCCCGCGTCGGCAGCACCGGCACCATGCAGCACCGTCAGCAGCGGCGAGAGCACGAGAGATGTGATGAACGCACCGCAGACCATGACCGATGCTGCGCGGAGTCCGACGATGAACCCGACGGCCATCAACGCAGGCGAGATCTTCAGCGCAAGCACCGCGTTGGGGAGTCCCGGCACGGCGGAGGACACCTTGTCGGGCGCGAGTTCCAGGAACCCCGCCGTGAGCTTGATGACAGCGCCCAGCACAAGCCCCATCACGATCCAGCGCGCGCCTCCTGCGCCACCGATGGCCGTGCGAATCACCTCGGCGCACGCGCGCCCCTCCGGATAGGGGAGCGTCGCAGCGGATTGCACGAGCAGTAGCCGACGCAGCGGAATCATCGCGAGGATGCCGAGCACCGCGCCAGAAAACGCGAGCGCCGCCACTTGCGCTGTGGTCGGCACGAGGCCCCACATGAACAGCGCAGGGATCGTGAAGATCGTGCCGGATGCGAGCGATGAACTCGCGCTGCCGACGGTTTGCGCCATGTTCGCTTCAAGCGCCGTACCGCTGCGCATGATGCGGAAGACCATCACCGAGAGCACGGCAATAGGAATGGACGTGCTCACGGTCAGTCCGGCCTTCAGCCCGAGGTACGCATTGGCCACGCCGAACATCACGCCGAACACGAGGCCTGCGAGCACGGCCTTGAACGTGAACTCCGGCACGGGTGAGCGAGTGTCTTGCATGGCGAGAGTCTAGGGTGCGAGCCCGCGGGCGCGGTAGTCGGCAACCGCCATGCGGAAGGCATCCTCAAGAGGCGACTTCGTGTATCCGAGTTCGCGGACGGCCTTGTCATCATTGATGGCGAGGTTGCCGGGGATGGGTCGCCGCGGCTGAAGCAGCCGCGCAAGCACGCCCTGACGCGGCAGTGCCGGGCGCGGGACTCCCGCGGCCGCGCACACGAAGTCGAGGAACGCGTTCTCATCGAGGTTGCTGCCGCCGAGGAGGTAGCGCTCGCCCACACGGCCTCGCTCCAGCGCCAGAACAATGCCCCGAGCCACATCCTCCACCGAGGCGTGATTCACCGGGCCCTCGTGCACGCGCGGACGCATCCCGTGCAGCACGTCCAGGATGCGTCGCCCGGTGACGGAGGGTGCGGTGTCGCCGCTCCCGACCAGTGCCGCGGGGTTCACCACTACCACGTTCAGATCGGCTGCTGCCAAGGCCAGGCGTTCCGCAGCCAGCTTGGTCCGCGCGTAGTGGCTGGTGAGCGGGCCTGGTTGGATCACATCCAGTTCGGTCGCCGGCTGGCGATCTGCACGCGGCGCGCAGGTGCCCATCGTGCTCACATGGACAAAGCGTCGGATGCCCGCCGCACGCGCTGCGGCCAACACAGCTCGCGTGCCCTCCACATTCACGAGTTCCATGCGCTGTCGGTCTTCGACACGCAGGCCATGAAACGCCGCCGCATGCACGCACGCATCACAGCCAGCGAACACTTCAGCGCCGACCAATGGCAGCTCGATGCTGCGCGCGTCGATGCCAGCGGCCACCTTGCGCGTGCGTACCAAGGCTCGCACCTCGTGACCAGCAGCCAAGAGAGCTCGCACTGCGGCGCCGCCTAGAAATCCCCCCGCTCCTGTCACAGCCACGAGCATGGACCAATCCTAAGCGCTGAATGGAAATCGGATCACCACCCGCGCCGACACCCTCCGGGCCGGAAGTCCTTGCGCCACGAAGAGCTTGGATGGGATGGACGCGCTGCACGATCAGCTCACGATCTCCGGGTTGCCGTTTGCATCGCCCTCCATAGACTGGCGCCCGTGCGCTGCGCCGAGCCTGCGCACGGTGCGGTCCCGGGTCCAGAACAGCAAGAGAGGTTCCATGAGCCATCGCCGTCCGGTCACAAGCGATCTGGCTGCACCCACACATGCGGGTGCAGGTGTCACGAAGTGTCCGCCCCTCGCCGATCTGTATCGCGCGGATGTCTTTGATGATCGCGCCATGCGCGCGCGCTTGCCGGCCTCTGCGTACGAGTCCCTGCGCGGGACCATCAATGCCGGGACCGCTCTCGATCCGAAGCTGGCAGATCTCGTGGCCAACGCCATGAAGGAATGGGCGGTCGAGCACGGCGCCACCCACTTCACGCACTGGTTCCAGCCCATGACCGGGCACACCGCCGAGAAGCACGATTCGTTCCTGAGCTTCTTTGGCGACATGCCGCTGGTTGAGTTCAGCGGCAAGGCGCTCATCAAGGGCGAGCCCGACGCGTCGAGTTTTCCGAGCGGCGGCATCCGTTCAACCTTCGAAGCGCGCGGATACACCGCTTGGGACCCGACTTCGCCGGCCTTCATCCGTCGCGGCACGCGGGCCTCGACACTCTGCATTCCGACGGCCTTCTGTTCATGGACCGGCGAAGCCCTCGACACCAAGACGCCGTTGCTCCGCAGCACGGAAGCGCTGTCGCGCGAGGCTGTGCGCCTCATGCGCGTCCTCGGTCGCACCGACGTGAAGCATGTCTTCACCACGCTGGGTTGCGAACAGGAGTATTTCCTCGTCGATCGGCGCTTCTTCCTCGCGCGGCCGGATCTCGTTGCGTGCGGACGCACGCTCGTTGGTGCGCGCCCGCCCAAGGGTCAGGAACTGGAAGACCACTACTTCGGAGCCATCTCCGATCGCGTCCTCGCGTACATGGAGGATGTCGAAGAGGAACTCTGGCGCCTCGGCGTGCCCGTCAAGACGCGGCACAACGAAGTGGCCCCCATGCAGTTCGAGCTTGCACCCATATTCGAGCGCAGTTCCGTGGCGGTGGACCACAACATGCTCACCATGGACGTGCTCCGGAAGACGGCGCTCAAGCACGGGCTGGTCTGCCTCCTGCACGAGAAGCCTTTCGCCGGTGTGAACGGTTCCGGCAAGCACAACAACTGGTCCATGTCCACGGACACGGACGAGAACCTGCTCGATCCCGGCTCGAATCCCGCCGAGAACGCGCGCTTTGTGGTGGTGCTCACCGCCGTGCTCCGCGCGCTGGACATCCATGCGGACCTCATGCGTGCGAGCGTCGCGACGCCGGGCAACGACCATCGTCTCGGTGCCAATGAGGCGCCCCCGGCCATTATCAGCGCCTATCTCGGTGGCGAACTGGATGAAGTCTGCCGCGGGCTCATCGCCGGTGCACCTGCGGGAGAAAGGAAGGGTGCCCAGGCCATGCGTCTCGGTGCCACCAGCCTGCCGCCGCTTCCGAAGGACTCGACAGACAGGAATCGCACCAGCCCGTTTGCCTTCACTGGCAACAAGTTTGAATTCCGCGCTGTGGGTTCGAGCCAGTCTCCGGCTGGCGCGAACATCATCCTCAACACCATCGCCGCAGAATCGCTGAAGCACATGGCGGATCGCATCGAAGAAGCTGCGCGCAAGAGTGGCCTTGAGAGCGCGGTGCAGCAGGTGGTGCAGGAAGAACTGAAGAAGCACTACCGCGTGGTCTTCAATGGCAACGGCTATGGCGCCGAGTGGCAGCAGGAAGCAGAGAAGCGCGGACTGCCGAACATGCGCAACACCGTGGATGCGTTGCGCAATTTCGCCTCGCCCGAGAATGCGAAACTCTTCGAGTCCATGAGCGTGTTCACGAAGCGCGAATTGGAATCGCGCGGGACCATCGCGCTTGAGAACTACGAGAAGCACATCGCCATCGAGGCGCAGAGTTGCCTCGACATTGCGCGCACCATGGTGCTGCCGGCAGGGCTTGCCATGCAGCAGCGTGTGGCGGAATCGCTGCGCGCGGCCAAGGCGGCGGATGCCTCTCTTGATCTCGCTCCGCAGGAAGCGCTGCTGCGTTCCATTGCCGGCACCCTCGCCACGTTGCTGCGTGGAGCCGATGCGTTGGAGCAGGTCATGAAACAGTTCGACGCGACAGGACATGGCGACGCGGGCTTCGCGCGCGCTGCCTTCCTGCGTGACCATGTGGTGACCGCGGCGGCCGCTGTGCGCGCTGCCGCGGATGCGCTCGAGGAGTGCGTGGACGACGAGCTCTGGCCGTTGCCCAAGTACCGCGAGATGCTCTTCATCCACTGAGAGGGCGCGCTGGCCCGCTCGGGGCCGCATGAGTTGGGGAAACACGCCGGCTGGGCTGAAAAGCCCAGCCGGCTTCTGTTGGTGCGGGCAAGTGCTGGAAGGACAGTGCTTTCCGGAGGGGCCGGGAGCCTGCGCTTCGCGTTGCAATGGGTGCCCCGTCTCTGGCAAGCTGTGGGTCACATCACCCCGCATCCCCTTGAGGTCGCACCATGCCGCGCAAAGCCCTGCTCGCACTCTTCGCCGTCTCCTTTCTCGCTGCGGGCTCTCTCCGCGCGCAGGTGCTCATCAACGAGGTGAGCTGCGGGACACCCGACTTCATCGAACTCATCAATACAGGTGGCGCGGCGGTGAACATCGGCGGCTGGACGCTGCAGAGCTGGTACAGGACCACAGCCACCACAGCACTCACCGCGGAGGCGATCTACACCTTCCCGGCAGGCACGATGATCGGCGGACAATCGTTCATCGCGCGACATGACAGCGCCACGGGAACGATTGGAGCTTGCTCCCTGTACGTGGGCTGGAACTACAACTGGACCACCAGTTACGACGTGGAGATTGTGCTGCGCAATGCGGCCGGCGTCGGCGTTGACTACGTGCACAGGAATCCCTTTGGCGGAGCGAACACCAACCTGCCAACCAATCTCACCTGGTCCGGGAATCTCGTGACCACCGGCGACAACATCCGCCGCAACAACATCACGAACACCTCCGGCGCCGCGGACTGGAGTGTGGCCGCCAATGCGACGGGCTGCGCTCTCAATCCGGGGCAGAGCTTCCCGCCGGCTGCGCCGCCAGTGAGCATGCTCGTGAGCACCAATGGTATCGGCAGCGTGAGTGTCAGCATCAGCACGTTCCCCGCGAAGCCGTTCGCGGAGTTCTACGGCCTCTATTCAACGATGAATCACACGCCCAACGGGTCCGGACCGCTCTTCGGTGTGGGCTTCGATGCGCTGGCCGCGCTCTGGGAGCCGGTCCTCCCGGGCAGCCCCTTCCACAGCAACCTTGATGGGAGTGGCGTCTTCAACTTCGCCTTGCCGGGTGGCATGCCGGCAGGCTTGCTGCTTGAAGCGACGTGCGTGGTCATTGATGGCGCTGTGCTCGTCGGGCCTGCGGCCGTGGACGAAACGGTGTTCTGATCGCAGCGAGGGGAGCACTGCTAGAGTGCACCCATGCCGCGCACATCCGTCGAGAGCTTCGAGAATCCGCATCCAGGGCGTGAGTACGTCATCGAGCACATCGCGGAGGAGTTCACCTCCGTCTGTCCGAAGACCGGGCATCCGGATTTCGGCAAGGTGATCCTCCGTTACGTCGCTGCGAAACGCTGCCTCGAGCTGAAGAGTCTCAAGCTCTACTATCAGTCGTTCCGCAACAAGGGCATCTTCTACGAGGATGTCACCAACCGCATCCTCGAAGACCTCGTCGCAGCCGCCGCTCCACGCTGGATGGTGGTCCGCACAGAGTGGACCGGCCGCGGCGGCATTCACTCCAATATCGAAGCACGTTTCGACGCTCCCAGCCGCAAGTCTTCTCGACGCCGGGCCTGATTCATCACACACCAATCCGGGGCCGGGAGACGTCCGTCAGCAGCGCGCTGACTGCGGTGTCTTCTGGCGGGTGGCTTCCATGCTCAACGGGCTGCTGCAATGGAAGGCCTGTCCGTGGGCTGCGTTTGGTTCGCACTTGACCGAACGGACGGATTTTGTGTCACAGGCAAACTTGTGCATGCACTATATGGTCAGAAGAGAGCTGCTCCCCATGAGAATCGAACTGTTCGCAGTTGTGTTGTCCATGCTGTCGGTGGTGCAGGCCCAGTCGAATGGCACGGCGTCGTTTTCCGTGACTGGTGGATCGGGGCGGACCACCCAGGAGGCAACCATCTAGCTCAGTGTCGAGAAGGTTGGCAAGAAGGCCATCGTCACGCCTCCGCCCGCCGCAGGCGACAATCAGGTCAGCGGGACACACACATTTCCCGCAACAACCAGTGCTGGAACTGTCGCGCAATACTACAGAGGCCTCCTCAACAATGCCGGTTGGACTGAGGGCACCGACTTCACCATCAGCGGAGATGGAATCAATCTGTACGGAATCACGAAGATTGACGGCACATCGGGTGGACAAATCAAGGTGGTCGTTGGCAGGGACTCACAGAACGTGGCATATGCAGCTACCCCCCCGGCGAACCGTATCCGATTCGAAAGGCCCGCTGGACCCGGGCAAGATGGCATGGTGACGATTCTTGCCTTCGGGATCAAATGGGATGAAGCAGCGAAACAAGTGCGCGCGATTGTGGGAGAAGTGCACATTCGTTTCAAAGCTGCGGATTCGGCAGCTCAAGTCACTGAGAAGATCCGCAGCAAGATGATCGAGAATGGTTGGACCGCAAGTCTCGCCGACGGGGCGTTGACTGTTGCCTCGAGCGGCGATGGAGCGAAGGTCTACTCGATCTGGCTGAGCCCGGTGTACGACGGCGAGGGATCCAATCAGGACAATTGGACCATTGAGGAAGTCCGCTAGCAAGGAGCGGAACATTGAGGCATGCTCGCGGGCTGGCCGCGAGCATGTCGCCGGAACGCAGGCCACGGAGAATGCGTTGGCGGCCGAGTCGTGCGGTTGATCAGCGGCGACCGAAGCGGGGGCGCGGGCGTTTGTTGCCGCCGAGACCACCGGTGCGTGGAGCGTGGGGCGTGCTGTGAGGTGCGTGGCTGCGCGGAGCGGCGTGCGGGGCGTGCCCGCGCGGTGCCGCGGGGTGCGCCGCGGGACGCGCATCGCGGTTGTGTCCGCCGGGGGCGGGACGGGCATGTGCCGGCTTGCCATGGGCTGCGCCGCCTGTGTGCGAGCGGGTGCCGTGCCCGCCACCATGTGCGGCTCCGTGGGCCGTGCCATGGGCACGACGATCGCCGTGGCCACGCGCTTCGTGTCCACGTCCACGGGGGGACGGAGCGGCATGCTGGCGGCCGCCGTGGGAGCTCGCCCGCTCGGGAGTCCGCGCGTGCGGACGCGCCGCGCTGAGAGGCATCTGGGGCAGGTGGCCGGGCGTCGGGAACACCGGGATGTTCGTGCGGATCAGCTTCTCGATGCGCCGCAGCATGTCGCGGTCTTCCGCTGAACAGAAGGTGACGGCGACACCCTCGGCTTCAGCGCGGGCCGTGCGGCCGATGCGGTGCACGTAGGTCTCTTCCTCGGTGGGCATGTCGTAGTTGAAGACATGCGAGATGCCGGCCACGTCGATGCCGCGCGCGGCGAGATCGGTGGCGATCAGGATGGGTGAGTGACCCGAGCGGAACGCATCCAGGGTGCGCGTCCTGTGTGTCTGTGCCTTGTTGCCGTGGATGGCGTTGGCGTGGATGCCCACCAGATCCAGCTTCTTGACGATCTTGTCAGCGCCGTGTTTGGTGCGTGTGAAGATCAGAGCGCGTTCAATATCACCTTTTTTCAGCAGGTGGCAAAGCAGCGCAAGCTTGTCGCCTTGCGGGATCTTGTAGAGGCGTTGCTCCACGCGGTCGGCCGTCTTCGATACGGGTGACACTTCGACTCTTACAGGATTGTCCAGGATGTTGTCTGCGAGGTGCTGGATGGTTGCCGGCATGGTGGCCGAGAAGAGCATCGACTGGCGCTGCTTGGGCAGTGCCGCGAGGATGCGACGGATGGGTTGGATGAAGCCCATGTCGAGCATGTGGTCGGCTTCGTCCAGCACGAGGAAGGACACGGCCCGGAGATCCACGTGGCGCTGCTGCATCAAGTCCAGCAAGCGGCCGGGAGTGGCCACCAGCACTTCAGCGCCTGAGGCGATGGCACGGACTTGCGGGAACTGGCCCACGCCCCCGAAGACGACGGCGCAGCGGATGCGCGTGTGCGAGCCGTAGACGGCAAACGATTTGCCGATCTGCGCCGCGAGTTCGCGGGTGGGCGCGAGCACCAGCGCCAGCGGGGCGCGCGGGAGCGGGCGCGGATTGCGCGGGCGCTTCAGCAACTGCTGCAGGATCGGCAGCGCGAAGGCGGCCGTCTTGCCGGTGCCGGTCTGCGCGATGCCCAGCAAGTCCTTGCCAGCCAAGGCAGGCGGAATGGCCTGCTGCTGGATGGACGTGGGCTTCTGATAGCCCGCATCCTTGAGTGCCGCGTGCAGCGCGGGTTCCAGAGGCAGCGAGGAGAAATCAGCGGGGAGTTTTGCTGAAACGGCAGGGGAGGTGGACGAGGAGTGGGTCTTTTGCATGCGGGTTCTGACCCGCCAGATCGACGAGATTCAGCAGGGGAGCATAACCGACATCGTGAGCAAGGCCAGAAACAACAGTCGCCGGCGGCCGCAGCTTGCGCAGTCAGTCCCGTGATTCGAAGAGCTTCCGCATGAGCGGGAGAAGATCCTTCTTGTTGGTCGCAGCGCGAGCGGCCTCAATCAGGTCCTTTGGTGCCGTCGGCGATTTCGCAATGGAGTCACCGACTTTGGCAAGAGCTGCGGAGTTGGTTGGATCGGAGCATGCCGCATCCAACTCAGCCCGCGTGATCTGAATGATGAGGTCGTCCCCGACCTCCGAGCTTTGGAGAGCAAACGGTGCGTGTGCATCCAGCACCCGGCCAGCCAGCAAGTTTGCAGCAAACAACAATTTGTGAAATGCGAGGTTGGGCGAATGAAGCAGCCCAAAACGCCCGGCCTGATCATCCAGCATTGGTCTGATCGTCAAGGTACAGGCGGCCGGAACGGGAATCCGGACTTCGCCCAGATGGTTGGAGCGGGCAAACCGGCTTCGTCCCTGAGAGGTTTGTGACTCGCCAGCGAAAGTGTCGGTGGTCACCTGGATCTTGAATTGATCAGCCCACTGTCCACCGACGGAAAGCCGCACAGTCACGATGCGGTCAGCTGAGACAAGCATGGGATCGAGAGCTGTTCTCTGGCCTGCAGTGGTGTGAACTCCTTTCTTGGAAGCACAGAGCAAGTCTCCAAGGAACACTCTCACGACGCCGGTGTTGCTTGGAAGCACAGGGGCAAGAGAGAATTCGCCGTCGGCATTCACGCTTGCTGATGCTTCGAGGTTTGCGCGCAGTTGGTCGCCGCCGGTGCGCATCAGAGCGCCGGGAAGTGACCGCACCTGCCATGACGCAATTGGCTCGACCGCAGTCCAGACAACTCGCGCAGACGAGACGCCCTTGCCGCTGTGGTCCACCACGCGGCCGACAACAGACGTCACAGCGGTCTCAAGCTCGACGACGAGGCGTTGCCGCGCCGTTCCGGAAGGAACCAATGCGACGCGGTCAAGCGTCTTTACTGCAAATCCCTCTACAACCACCGCCAACGAGACCGAGACTCGACCCTCGCTGGGAATCAGACAGCGGCCGTTGGATCCGACGTAGCGGGACAGCTCAGGGATGGTGAGCGCGTAGGTCATGTCGATGTTGTCCCCGGGTCTGGCGCGAGGTGGGTCATCACCCTGATGATTGATGGGATAGGGCCAAGCGGGGGAGGCACTTGTGAACACCTCCAAGGGGCACCCGAGTGGCTCCCCACCACATTGGACCACGATCTCAACACCGCCTGCCAGAAGCTTGAAGTCCTGCATCGCTGGGCCTGGGACGTCGCTTGGACCCGCGCCAATCGCATTCGCCTGCGGGACCTGAACTGATGGCAGTGTTGAACGCATCGCTGGCGTGATGTGATCTGGGCCCTTCGTTGATTCGTTGGGGGCCCGGGGGGCTTGTGCGTCGCTCAGGCGTGTGTGAATGACGGACCGGACATCCATGGGCGCATCGCCGCAAGGCCACAAACTCCAAGTCGCCAACCCAGCTGCCAGCAGTACTAGCATGAGCCAGAATCGCCTCGACATCAGCAGTCTTCAAAAATGGCGACTGTGTGGCTGCCAATGGCCAATGAAGCGGGCGTGACCCAAGTCGGGTTGAAGCTGATGCAAATCTGTGCAGGGACCTCAACCGGAAACGTCGGATTGGGAGGGAGCGTATGCACCGTGAGGACTATTGTATGCTCCGTCATGTTGCAGAAGGCAAATACGGCATTTGCGGCTGATCCGCAGATATGCACCGGACCTGCACAACCTGTGGTGGGGATTTCTGTGAGTATCGCCCCTGTTGGTGACGTTGGATCCAGTTGTGCGACGGATAGCGTGCCCGGTCGTGGCAAATGTGACTGTGTGCCCGGTTGGGCCACCAATGGCAGTGCAAACGCGATCAAGAACAGCGGAAACACGATTCTGATGTTGAGCATCACGTTTCTCCTGTGCTCGTATCTTACCCCCCCTCGGGGTGGCTCAGCACTGAGATGGCATCCGCAGCTCAGCGTGCCTTCTCGAACTCATCGCCGGGCGTCCAGCGCGGGGGCGCTGGATCATCGAGAGTACGCAGGAGGCACTCGAGAATGAGGCGTGTGTCGGCGACAGCACCATCAAGCCGCCAACGTGCGTCCATCTCATCTGA
>SXGS01062113.1_pt1 | contig 37349 bp, 31 predicted proteins | sample 3174681 | NCBI WGS metagenome assembly SXGS01 (sample SAMN11356861, study PRJNA531348) | freshwater metagenome | isolation source: freshwater sample F1-80 | place: China: Fuxian Lake, Yuxi | collected 2017-12-25
CTCAACAATAAAATCCGCGTCTTTCAGCGACGTGCCTACGGCTTACGAGATGAGGAATATCTACGACTAAAAGTTCTCACTTGCAGCTTGCCAGAACTATGAAATTAAGCAAAATCTACCCACACAAATTCCCGAAGAGCCATTTTTATTTACAAAAATTAACTCTTTGTAGAGACTAAAGGTTTAAGTCCGCGTTACTTTAATTTCTGGAACAATCTAATGTCCAAGCGCGCTCGTTATTTACTTATGACTGTTATGTGCTTTACAGGGTGCGCGAGCATGGGTGCTCAAGATACAGAAGATATGCTTTCAGCCGCGCAATTTACAATGAAAAAAGCCGACACCCCTGCTAAGCTCGCTATGTTACAGGCGCTAACACAAAATAAAATTATGGTGCACACTAAAAATGGTAAGAATTATTACATCTACGCTGACGCTGCTCAGTGTCAATGTTTATACGCAGGCACAGAAATAAACTACCAGCAGTATCAACAAATCAGACTTGCTAAGAATATTGCAGATGATCAACTCGCCGCCGCTGAAATGAACCAGTCTGCGATGATGAATTGGGGAGGCTGGGGTCCATGGGGTCCTGGTTGGGGCCCAGGTTTCTACTAGGCCTCTCCCCCAATCTTCCAGATTGGGCGCTTTATGATTATCCAACGATCCTGCCCTGTCATAGGCATTACTAATTTGCTCCAATCCGCAGTTGGGCGACTCTCAGCGGAACTGGCGGGTGTGAGAAGTAAAAAGCTGCAAACAAAGGATCGGGAGTTAGGGATGCTAAATTGTCCCGAGTTAATCGCGTCAACGCGGAAATCATTGCTTCTTGTCCGACAATTTTGCGGGCAAAATCGTCAGCTTCGAATTCAGCTTTTCTCGATCTCCAGGATAATACAGGCGTTAGGATAAGAGAAACAGGTTCCTTTGCAAGCAAGAGAGCAATTAACACAACGCCAGGATCATTTTGCAGATTAAACCAGTTACTTATTATGCCCGATGAGAGTGCGTAATAGATAGCAAAGAAACCAATAAAAGCGATGAGCGCAGACTGAAAAATTATTTGAAAAACATGACCATATTTAAAATGACCCAATTCATGGGCAAGAATTGACTCAATTTCATCAAGGGTATGCTTCTCAAGTAAGGTATCAAAAAAGACGATCCTTTTACCTTTGCCAAAGCCTGAGAAATAAGCGTTGCCATGGGCTGAACGCTTAGAAGCATCCATGATGAATAAGCCTTTCGACTCGAAACCGCATTTTAATAACAAACTTTCCATGCGTTGCTTGGTAGCTCCCTCTCCCATTGGCGTGAACTTATTAAAAAGTGGCGCAATAAGTGTCGGATAAATGACCGTCATGGCCACAGTTAAGGTCATGAAGATCGCGAAGGAAAAAATCCACCAAGTATCTGGAAATGCATTGAGCAAGGCAAACATGGCGTAAAGAGCGGGAATCGCAATAACACAGGTTATTAGAGACGTTTTCACCTCATCTAATATGAATGTTTTAGCAGTAAGCCGATTAAACCCGAATTTTTCTTCAATCCAAAAACTATTAAATATTGAAAAAGGGATTTCAAGAAAATGAGAAATAAGGCCAAAACTCATGACAAAAATTACGCTTCGAGTGATGCCAGAGCCGACGTAATTACTTACGAAAGGGTACAAGGGCGATAACCAGACTGTAAGCCAAAAAATGCTTGTTAGCGTATCAAAAACTGATTCTGCGATACCAAATCTGGTGCGCTCTATCGTATAATCAGCGGCACGTTGATGATCTGATAAGGTCACCTCACGCATGAAATCCCGCGGGACAGCATCACGATTGCGCGTTACATTTTGGATCTGACGCAACCGTAAATACACGCCAAAACAGCCAGACATGAATATAGCAACGCAAATCAAACTACCCGCAGGCGTCATTGGCGCTTACTCCAAGAAGTGAAGACATCTGTCTATTTAATACAGCTAGAGGTATTTTGCAGGCGACAGAAATGTAAACTTAGCAAATACACAAAATGCTGATCAAAACAAATCTCCGCGCGCTCCTACCCTGAGACCTCCCCTATGAATATTAGCAAGCTTATTGTATTCATTGCAGCTTTACATGGGGCCACAGGCGTGGCCTTGGCCGCAGCAGCCTCTCACGGCCCCGATAAAATCCCCCTGCTTGGAACAGCAAGTCAATTTCTAATGATACACGCTGCCTGCGGGATAGCGCTCGCAGCCTATCTGGGGGCAATCACTCTGAACGGTCGCGCACTGATTGGAATTATAATTTCTATGCAGTTAGGCGTGAGTTTATTTTCGGTCGATCTTATCTCTCGCGCCTATCTCGAGGGTCGGTTGTTTCCTTTTGCCGCGCCACTTGGCGGAGGTTTAACGCTTGTTGCCTGGATAGCTTTGGCCCTGTGGTCACTTCTCAATATCCGCCAGAAAATTATCTAATTTAAGAGCTTGAGATCTAGACAGATCCTTCATTCAGCCTCACGATCGCTCCATGCCACGATCAGAGTCTCCAGATCTAACCAATGAGGACGCCCCGAAGGCTGGACCAACGCCTATCGCTGATCCTTTAATTGGCGCAAGGGTGCTCATTGTTGAGGATGACCCCTTTATTGCGCTCGCCCTAGAAGAAACGCTTCATGACTTTGGGATGATCATTGTCGGAGTTGGGAGATCGATAACTCAGGCAAAGGCCCTTGCCGAAAATACTGTTTTTGAAATTGCCGTTCTCGATGTCAATGTAGGCCATGAAACAATAGATAGCGTCGCTGACACTGTCGCCGCAAGAGACCTACCTTTTGTCTTTACAACTGGCCATGGACGGGCAGGCTTACCTGAAGCCCATCGCGATCGAGCGATTGTGGAGAAACCATTCTATGTAGATGAAATCCTGCGAACGCTTCGCGAAGAATTAATCAAAGCGACCTGAATTTGACGATTAGCACAAGGCTTAACGGCATAATTCTAATTGTTCCTCGTCTAGAAGACGCGTTAGGTCGTCAGGAAGATCAAGGTATCGAAAGCGACTTAACTCATAGCCGATTATAACGCGTCCCCAGGGTGGGGCGTAAGACAAAGCCGGATGCATTTCTTTTAACAAAGCGGCATAGGTTTCGCCAACACAAGATTCAATTCGATCGAGCGTGTATACCGCGCCAAGGTGTAAGCCGGTCGGCCCATAGCCGCCTGGCGAGGCGTTAATACAAACAATATCTGTGCCCGGCGGCGTATCCTTGGCAATCAGTTGACGTCACCAAAATTTTAGAAAACTAAAGAAACCCTTTTTCAATAATTTCCGATCCAAGGCAGCGAGCTCCTCATGAAGCTTGCGGGCTTTCTCTCTTAACTCAAGCAACTCATCATCAGCGACATCAAAATTTAAAGCCGCCTGCTTTAATTCTCGCGTTGCGGCATCAAAACGCGTTTGAGCCTCAGCGATCAACGCATGTAACATTCAGCCTCCCGATCAAGCTCTCGCCAACGCCTCAGCGTCAGCAACTGTCCAACCACCAGCAAAATCATCGCCAGCATGCTTGAAGCTCTGCTCCGGTGGTGTTGTTAATGGAGGCCTCGTCCGGATTCGAACCGGAGTACAAGGTGTTGCAGTCCTCTGCGTAGCCACTCCGCCACGAGGCCATCCGATGACCAAAGCGCACTGCGCTTGACCAGAGCCCGCTCTTACAGGAGGGGCCGATGCGGGGCAAGAGCGGGCGTTAATCGCGATAAGCGACTGCTTGCTTGCTCTTTTATTCAATGAAATCACTAAGTTTGTTATCTTTTGACGCCTGCTTAGGCGTGAGAGCGTCGTGGGGGTCTTGGCGGCAAGATTTGACAGCGGCCGTCGCTTGCGACCATTTACCGCCCGCCAGACTGGCCAATTATCGCGCCCGCAGAGCGCTGCGGTGTGTTTAGGATATATTATTAATGAATGTCGTTATTGTTGAGTCCGCAGCTAAAGCGCAAACAATTAACAAGTATCTTGGCCGTGATTTTCAAGTCATCGCTTGCTATGGGCATGTTCGCGACCTGCCCCCAAAAGATGGATCTGTCGATCCTGAAAATGATTTCTCTATGTTATGGGAAATGGACGCCAAAGGAGCCAAGCGCGTCTCAGCCATTGCCGACGCCGTAAAAGGCGCGGAAAAAGTAATCCTGGCTACCGATCCCGATCGAGAGGGAGAAGCAATTTCATGGCATCTGCTCGATATCTTAAACAAAAAGCGCGTTCTTAAAGATAAGAAAATTGAACGGGTCGTTTTCAATGCCGTCACAAAAGACGCCATTAAAGAGGCTATGGCGCACCCACGGGAAATTGATCAAGCGCTGGTAGATGCCTATCTCGCAAGACGCGCTCTTGATTACCTCGTGGGTTTCACACTCTCTCCCGTATTATGGCGCAAACTTCCAGGGTCACGATCGGCTGGACGCGTTCAATCTGTCGCTCTCCGTCTTGTCTGCGACCGCGAATTAGAGATCGAAAAATTTATTCCGCGCGAATATTGGTCGCTTGTCGCGCATCTCAAAACATCCGCAAATGAACTCTTTACCGCCCGTTTAGTTGGGGCTGATGGAAATAAAATTACCCGGCTGGATATTAATGAAGCCAGCGTCGCAGAGGATTTTAAATCTGCGCTTGATCGCGCTACTTTTAAGGTGAGGTCAATTGAAGCCAAACCTATCAAACGCAACCCTTACGCCCCATTCACAACCTCAACGCTGCAACAAGAGGCTTCACGCAAGCTCGGGCTCGCTCCAGCTGTAACGATGAGGATTGCTCAACGTCTCTATGAAGGGGTGGATATAGGCGGCGAAACAGCCGGTCTTATTACATATATGCGAACAGATGGCGTGGATATGGCGCCTGAAGCGGTCGCAAGCGTCCGTGATGTTATTAAAAAAGAATATGGCGCGCGTTTTGTCCCAAAAGCGCCCCGCAAATACATGGCTAAAGCGAAAAATGCACAAGAAGCGCATGAAGCCATTCGTCCTACTGATGCGGCGCGTCTCCCAAAGAACATGGCGAAATATCTCGAGCCGGAGCAAGCAAAATTATATGAGCTGATTTGGGTTCGAACAATTGCGAGCCAGATGGAGTCGGCTGAAATAGAGCGCACGACAGTAGAAATTGATGCAATAGCAGGCGCACGAAAGATTGATCTTCGCGCAACTGGTCAAGTCGTGCGTTTTGCTGGTTTTCTTGAGCTTTATCAAGAAGGCCGCGATGATGACGCTGACGAAGACAGCGGTCGCTTACCCTTGATGGCTGAAAATGAACAGCTTACTCGAGAAAAAATAGAAGCCTCTCAGCATTTCACAGAGCCTCCACCACGTTTTACAGAGGCCACTCTGGTGAAACGAATGGAAGAACTTGGAATTGGCCGTCCCTCTACCTACGCCTCAACGCTCGGTGTCCTCAGGGATCGCGATTATGTGAGGTTAGATAAAAAGAGGCTCATGCCAGAAGATAAGGGCCGACTCGTTGTCGCCTTTCTTGAAAGTTTCTTTTCGCGCTACGTTGAGTTTGATTTTACGGCTAGTCTTGAGGAAAAACTTGATCTCGTCTCGAATAATGAGCTGAACTGGAAAGAGGTTCTTCGAGAATTTTGGAAAGATTTTTCTCTCGCTGTAAATGAAACAAAAGAACTCCGAACGACGCAAGTTCTCGATAGCCTAAACGAACTCCTCGGCCCTCATATTTTTCCAGCTAAGGAAGGCGGCGGCGATCCGCGCGGCTGCCCCTCATGCAGCAATGGTCAATTGTCTCTGAAGGTTGGAAAGTTTGGCGCATTCATCGGCTGTTCAAATTATCCTGAATGCCGCTTTACGCGCACCTTAACCCCGCCCAATAGCGAAGCGCAGCAAGGGGCGCAGCCCGGCGTAAAAGTATTGGGTCAAGATCCAGAAACTGGCGCTGAAATTAGTCTGCGCGATGGCCGCTTTGGCGCCTATGTTCAAGAGGGCGAACAGGAGGAAGGATCCTCAGAAAAACCCAAACGCGCCTCGTTACCTAAAAATATTCGAGCCGACGAACTAACCTTGCAACAAGCCCTCGCCCTACTCTCACTGCCACGGCAAGTCGCCAAACATCCTACTTCGGGCGAGCCTATCCTAGCCAATATTGGGCGTTATGGGCCCTATGTGCAGCATGGTAAAACCTACGCAAATATCGGTCGAGACGACGATGTGCTCACGATCGGAGCCAATCGGGCGATTGATTTAATCGTGCAAAAAGAATCTGGCGGCGGCGGGTCGAGATTTTCAGGCGCATCAGAGCCTGGAAGATCGCTTGGCGACCACCCTGACGGCGGCAACGTGTCAGTAAAGGCCGGAAGATTTGGACCTTATGTGAATTGGGGCAAGGTTAACGCCACGATCCCACGCGCCGTCGATCCAAATGCTTTGACCTTAGAACAGGCCTTAGAACTCATAGCATCAAAGGCCTCGGGAAGTAATACTAGCGGCCGCTTACTTGGAGAACATCCTAACGGCGGCGCAATCACTGTCCGAGCAGGAAGATATGGACCTTACGTCAATTTGGGGAAAATTAATGCAACACTCCCCAACAATCTCACGGCGGATTTGATAACCTTAGAAGAAGCGATTAGCTTAATTGACGCAAAAGGACCGGTTAAAAAAACAAAATCGGCGATTAAAAAAACCTCTCAACCGAAAAAGAAAACTGATAATGTCGGCAGTGACGTAGCAGCTGATAAAAAAAAGCCAAGTAAAACGCCAGCTAAAAAAGCGCCCGCTAAAAAAACTGCCAAGAAAAAAACGCCTGCTAAAAAAGCTTCAGTAAAGTAAATCAACTCGACGAGTTCAATCAGCTAAAGAGTAGATTAAATGAGCATATGATTCTGATGATTCCACAAAACTATTTTTAGAGTTCACATTTGCCCATAAAAAAACACGACGCACAAATACCATCAATCGATGAAATACTTTCTTTTATCGAACGAGAAAGTCAGTTACGTCAAGAACCGCGCATCGGGACCCGGGAAATCGCCCGAGCTTTCGGCTTAAAAGGCGAACATCGACTTGAGATTAAGCGCATCTTAAAAGAACTGGTTGAAACAGGAGCCTTGGAAAAGCAAGGCAAACTGATCGCGAGAAAAAGCAAACTCCCGCCGGTTGCAGTGGTTGAGATCATTGAACGGGATCGTGACGGCGAGCTTATAGCTATTCCGGTAGAGTGGGATGAAGATGAATTGGGGCCGCCGCCCAGAATATTAATCCACGCTCCCAGACGCGCAAAAACCGGTCAACCGCTACCAGGAGTAAGCGATCGCGTTTTAGCTCGGGCTGAACGCAATCCAGATGCAGGAGCAAAAGACCCGCCCTATATCGGACGCGTAATTAAAATCCTGCCCCGGGCGCGCAATCGCATATTAGGTATTTTACACATCGAAGCGAATGGATCAGCCTATGTCGCGCCAGTAGATAAAAAACAACTCGGCAGACAGATCCTCATCGGCCCAAATGACATTGGTCCAGGAAAGCACGGAGACCTTGTTAGCATTGAGCATATTAATAAAACACGCGCGCGCATCAAGGAAACCTTAGGATCTGTTACTAGTGAAAAAGCCTTAAGTCTTATCGCCATCCGCGCTCATGACATCCCTGATATTTTCAAAGACGAAACAATTTTAGAAGCTGAAAAAGCACGAGAAGCTACTTTTCAAAATCGAGAAGACTGGCGAGATTTGTCTTTTATAACCATTGATCCACCTGATGCTAAGGATCATGATGACGCTGTTTATGCGATCTTAGATCCAGATACGAATAATGATGGCGGATTTATTATATGCGTCGCCATTGCAGATGTTGCTTATTACGTTAAACCCCGCTCATCTCTGGATCGCGACGCCCTAGATCGTGGAAATTCAGTGTATTTTCCTGATCGCGTCGTGCCAATGTTGCCAGAAAGAATTTCGAATGATCTTTGCTCACTGAAAGCTCATCAAGATCGTCCTGCACTAGCCGTCAAATTACGCGTCACTGCGCAGGGCAAGAAAATCGACCATCAGTTTCATCGTGTGATGATCCGCTCCCGCGCCAAGCTTTCCTATTCTCAAGCCCAGGATGCCATCGACGGTCGACCAGATGAAATAACCGCAAACTTGCTCGACGTTTTGCGTCCTCTTTTTAAGGCGCATGAGGCGCTTCAACACGAAAGAAGAAACCGCGCCCCTCTTGAGCTCGACTTGCCGGAAAGAAAAATTCTCTTAACGCCAGACGGCGCATTTGATCGCGTCATCATCCCACCAAGACTTGAAGCTCACCGGCTCATTGAAGAATTCATGATTTTGGCAAATGTCGCAGCAGCGGAAACGCTTGAAGCCCACCGACAGCAGTTGATTTACCGAGCGCATGACGAACCCTCACGTGAAAAAATCACCGCACTGTCTGAGTTTCTGGGCACAATTGGCGTAAAATTATCAAAAGGCCAAGTTTTGAAGCCTGCAAACTTCAATGCAATTCTTACCCGTCTCAAAGGGATGGAACACGAAAATATAGTTAATGAAATTGTTCTACGCACCCAGGCACAAGCTGAATACACCCATGAAAACTACGGACATTTTGGGCTCAATCTTCGTCGATACGCTCATTTTACCTCGCCTATTAGACGTTATGCAGATCTGATTGTGCATAGAGCGCTTATCCGTGCGCTGAATATCGGCGAAGGCGCACTGCCAGAGACATCGCCGCAAGAGCTTGCAGAGATCGCAGCGCGGATCTCAGCAGCAGAACGGCGCGCGATGGCCGCTGAACGCGAAACGGTGGATCGCCTGATCGCGCATCATCTAATGGGTAAAATTGGCGCCCAGTTTCAGGCGCGTATCTCAGGCGTCACCCGCGTTGGGCTCTTTGTAAGATTATTAGATACGGGAGCGGATGGATTTGTGCCTGCGGCGACGCTTGGTCGTGAATATTACGCCTTTGATGAAAGAGCCCATGCGCTCAGTTCCCGTTCCGGCGTAAGCTACAGGTTAGCTGATCAAATCATCGTCAAATTAGTTGAAGCCGCGCCCATCGCGGGCGCGCTCCGCTTTGAAGTCGTAGATGGGGGCGTCAAAAGAACGCCTGCCAAAAATTTCCCCAAGAACTCCGTCTCAAAACGACGAAAACAGCAAAGAGACAACAAGTTAGAAAATGAAAGAAGGAGACGAGGCCGCACTTGACATCCTCGGTCTTCGACGTATGTTGCGGCCAATTCCAAAACCTGCCGACAATCTCGCGCGGGCTGGTTCTTTTTTATTTGAAATGGATTAGAAAATGGCTAAATCCGCCATGATTAAGATTAAGCTCCTGTCATCGGCCGACACGGGTTTTTTCTATGTCACGAAGAAAAATGCGCGCACCAAGACAGAAAAGCTTGTATTTAAAAAATACGACCCTGTCGTAAGAAAGCATGTTGAATTCAAAGAAACAAAGATCAAATAAGACGGTTGCGTCATATCTGCAACAAATTGATTTTTTTGATTTTTTACATTAAGGCGGCCGACTGACGATGGCTTCAAGGAGGCCACTCCCGCCATCGCCAGCCGACCAACCCCACGGACCCAGGAGATGCGGCGGACCTGAGCGCTCCGTAGGGTATGCAATAAGCCCTTATTTTGCCTCGCGCGTCAGCTTCGACGAAGGCTTAAAATGTCTAATTTCTTGACCTTGGTCAGGTTACTCTCGCCGGCCAAAAAATCAACTCTCTTTCTAAGTAGAGCCCCTCAAAGCCGCGCTTCACCTGAGAGGTCTTCAGGCCCAAATCTCAGGCCAATGGAAAATCTTGTTTCTTGCTCTAGTTAGGCATTAGTCGGCCTGACGCTTATGTGGTTTCGGAGGAAATTATGATCACTAAGAATACGCAGTTTTTATTGGCGTTAGCAGCCACGCTTAGCTTAGCTGGCTGCGGTGATCATCTGCCCGGCGACGCAACGGGAGCAAAGGTTTTACGTAATATTTTAGAAAAAAACGGTGTTGCAGCAAAAATTGTTTCTTTTAAAAAAGTGCAAGGCAAAGAGCTCAAACGAGATGCGCTCAATGCTTTTGAACTGATGTATGAAGCGGAAATACAATTTCCTGAAGGTTTCGAAGCTAAGTGCAAAGAAGAACTCGAGAGAGGCAAATGCGCTTTTCTGGGTATTGGAGAGGATAGAACTTTTGCAAAAAGTGAAATCCTGACAAGTGAAGGCACGCTCCATTTCGTAAAATCCGACAAGGGCTGGACTGCCGAAGATAATAACGTCTACTGATCTGGTGGCGCGGAATGTGCCAGTCATCATAATCCCGGCACGAGTGGGGTCTAAACGTCTCCCATCAAAACCGCTGTTGAAAATCAACGGCGATCCTTTGATTTTACATGTCTGGCGTCAAGCTCAAGAAGCTGACATCGCTCCTGTTTATGTTGCGACAGATAGTGAGACGGTTGCAAAAATCATTCTCGATGCGGGAGGGAATGCGCTCATAACGCGCTTAGATCATGCTTCTGGAAGCGATCGTATTTTTGAAGCCCTCACATGCCTTGATCCTGACGGACAGTATGGAAAAATCATCAATCTTCAAGGAGATCAATTTGGCCTTTCCCGTAATGCGCTGAACCAGGCCATAGCGCTCCTTGACAACCCTGAGGTCGATATTGGGACGCTAGCGGTCCGCTTAACGCCAACTCAAGTGAATGATCCCAATATTGTTAAAGTCATCGCCGCGCTGGAAAGTTCTCGTCGCGCCAGAGCATTATATTTTACGCGAGCGCCTGCGCCCTGGGGAGAAGGCCCCATGCTTCAGCATATTGGCGTATATGCCTTTAAACGAGAGAGCCTATCGCGCTTTAGCAAATTAGCGCCCTCGCCGCTTGAAGTCCGAGAAAGGCTCGAACAATTACGCGCTTTAGAAGCCGGCATGCGTATCGATCTAGCCCTGGTGGATCATTCTGGGTTATCAGTCGATACATATAAAGATATAGAGACTTTGACTTTTGGATTGGCTGACTAGGATAGATCGTGACACAATTCATCGCCTTTCAGGGAGAACCTGGCGCCAACTCTGATATCGCTTGCCGCGAGGCTTATCCTGACCTGACTCCCCTACCCTGCGCAACATTTGAAGACGCTTTTGCCGCAGTCTCTGAAGAACGCGCCCAACTTGCGATGATTCCAATCGAAAATTCGATTGCTGGTCGCGTTGCAGATATTCATCATTTTTTGCCAAAATCATCTTTACATATCGTTGATGAGTTTTTTCTTCCCGTTCATTTCCACCTCATGGCGCCAAAAGGCGCTACCCGAGAAGGATTGAAAAACGTCTACAGTCACATACATGCGCTTGGACAATGTCGTAAGATTATTCGAGATCTTGGTCTCAATGCCTTTACTGCCGGAGATACCGCTGGCGCTGCGCGGGAAGTCGCTGAATGGAATGACCCGCAAAAAGCGGCATTAGCGCCCTTACTGGCGGCTGAAATCTATGGCCTAGATATTTTAGCCAATAACGTAGAAGATGAAGCCCATAATACAACGCGCTTCGTTGTGTTATCTAAAACGAAAAATTGGGCGTCAAAAGATTGTCCCGCTACAATCACGACATTTATTTTCCGAGTGCGGAACGTGCCCGCTGCACTCTACAAAGCCCTAGGTGGATTTGCGACTAATGGCGTCAATATGACGAGACTTGAGAGTTACATGGTAGATGGCGAGTTTGCTGCAACACGCTTTCTTGTAGATGTTGATGGCCATCCGCATCAACCTGCTTTAAGTCGCGCGCTCGAAGAGTTATCGTTTTTTTCTAAGGAATTAGAAATCGTCGGAGTCTATCCGGCGGCAAATTTTCGGGTCACGAATATTCGGGCTTTTGATTATGGGGATTAAGAGTGCAACATGACAGAAGCTTACGATCCCAACAATATCTTCGGAAAGATCCTTCGAGGAGAAATTCCTTCGCATAAGGTCTATGAGGACGAAATGTCCCTGGCTTTTATGGACATTATACCACGCGCAGAAGGTCATGTCCTTGTCATTCCCAAAGATGGCGCCAGAGGTCTTCTCGACGTTTCGACGCATACTTTGGCAGAGCTCATCAAACGCGTGCAGCATGTTGCTCGGGCGGTAAAAGAGGCGCTTGACGCCGATGGCGTCACCTTGCATCAATTTACGGAAAGTGCAGGCGGGCAGGTTATTTTCCACCTGCATTTTCATATCTTGCCACGATGGGAGGGGGTAGCGTTACGCCCGCCTGGGGCAATGGCGGACGACGCCATATTGGCTGCGCAAGCAGAAAAAATAAGAGCGGCGCTGACGCCTTTTAACGCCTGAGGAAGGCTTACTCTTCTGTAACAGGCTCCGATTTTAAGGTAACCGGACGCAGCAAAAATGACGGCACATGATCGCCCAAACCAATAACGGGCGGTCCATCATCCTCAAAATGTCTGCGCGGAAGTCGCTGTCGCCTCTCATCGGCGACAGGACGCTGTCGAGTAAATTCTCGATCATAGCCCTTTGGCGAAAAGGCCCCCATTTGTGTAATGGGATTCTCGCGCTCGAGGGGCGTCTCCGGGCGGGAGGGCCGCATCCGTCGACCGATCCGATCGCCTCCTTCTCGCGTGCGTGAGCCTCTGTCGCCCCGGGACTCATGCACTTCGCGCCTGATCATAGGCTCAGGGAGCTCTTGAAAAGAAGGCCCTTCCCAACTGATCGGCTCGCCAATCAAGGATTGAATTTGATCAATATATTTACCGTCGTCTTGTGTAACGATAGTCAGAGCAATGCCTGATCGACCTGCGCGTCCCGTTCTGCCTATTCGATGAACATAATCCTCGCTATGTGTCGGCACATCGAAATTAAAGACGTGACCGACATCAGGAATATCAAGCCCGCGGGCAGCGACGTCAGAACAAACGAGGAGAGACACATCTCCGGTCTTCAAAGCCTCAAGTGAAGCCATTCTAGCCAATTGATCCATGTCGCCATGCAGGGCTCCAGCAGAAAAGCCATGCTTTTGCAATGACCGATGAACAATCGCAACATCCCGCTTGCGATTACAAAAAATAATCGCATTTTTTAAATTTTCGGCCTCGCGGATTAACCTTCGTAAAGTCTCACGCTTATCTGCGGCTCCGTGCGAAGCAACCAGCGCCTGACGTATTGTTGAGGCTGTTGTCGACGCGCGAGCAACCTCGATCCGGACTGGATTATGTAAAAAAGCTTCAGTTAACCGAGTAATTTCCGGAGGCATCGTGGCTGAAAAGAAAAGTGTTTGACGCGTAAATGGCACGAGCTTGCAGATACGCTCGATATCGGGACTGAAGCCCATATCCAACATACGGTCAGCTTCATCGATTACGAGAATTTCTATTCCTGTAAGAAGGAGTTTGCCACGATCAAAAAAATCAAGCAGTCGACCCGGTGTCGCAATCAGGACATCGGCCCCGCGCATGATTTTTGCCTCTTGGTCCCCAAATGAAACGCCACCTATGAGCAACGCCACATTGAGACGGTGGTTAACGCCATATTTTGCAAAACTCTCCTCTACTTGAGCTGCGAGTTCGCGCGTTGGTTCGAGGATTAACGTGCGCGGCACTCTTGCGCGCGCGCGACCCAATTCAAGTCGACTGAGCATAGGTAAAGTAAATGCAGCTGTTTTGCCTGTACCCGTCTGGGCAATGCCCAAAATATCTTTACCTTGAAGTGCTGGCGGAATGGCCTGCGTTTGAATCGGCGTTGGCGTTGTGTAGCCAGAGGCCTGAACAGCAGCCAGAACCTTCTCTGAAAGGCCCAAATCAGTAAAATTCATAAATTTTCCTATAAATAAACGTAAAAAGGGGGCCGCATAAATGCGCTTGCTGAGGATAAGCCCAATTACTTTTCACGAAAAACCGGTCTTTAACTGGCAGACCCTGGGCTCTGGACGGTATTAGATCTTCAGAGCAAATATCCGAGCTAGAAAGTTCAATGGCGTTAAATTGGACAAATGTCAATATTGGCGTTTTGTGAGATCGGGAGCTTAAGCGCCAAGGCAATAAAAGGTTAAACCGCTTCAGTTGCCTCGTTTATGGTCAATAGATCCCGTGGCTATATCATCCAATCCCTTTCGCAGGAATCGATCCGAAAGCGCCCGTGTATGCGTTGGCGGCGCGTTCTCTCGATGCGTCGTCTGCTTCAATGCAACAATAACAGAGGGAGGATCCAATCCATCGACAACAAAGGCGAGAGTTTTCGCCGCCATTACCCCACATACTAAAACGGCGGCGGAAAGCAGGGCGAGACTAAACACCCCATTACTGGATGAGTCTTGATTATCTTTCGTAAACAACGTTTTTTTCGACGGTTTGGGTTGAGATGGTTCCAGGGACATGACGATAACTCATGATGATCTTCACCCTAGCCCTACCCGTTTAGAGTAAATTTACGGTTCACAATAATTCCCCCAACCGTCCTTTTTAAAAATTTCCTGCTTGCAAAGCGGCCCTGAAGGAAGAAATCTAGGGTTAGGATTACTAAATAGGAAATAAACCCGCGCAGTTACCCTCCACAGGCTCCCCCGAATGTCCTCAACCGCCAACCTGCATTTCTAGCGTGATAAGAAAACTACCCATAAGAAATAACCCTTGCGCAAGCTTGCCGCCAATTAAGGCTGGCAAGGGCGGGGCCAAGCAATCTGATGGCGATAATGGCGGCACGGCCCTGATCACGCGTCCGCTACAACAAACCCGTCGACCCAACATGTATCGCGTGTTGTTGCTCAATGACGATTACACGACCCAAGAATTTGTGATCATTGTATTACGTAAATATTTTAATAAATCAGCCGAAGAAGCCCTCCAGATAATGCTGCATGTTCATAACCATGGCGTAGGAGAGTGTGGCATTTATACTTATGAAATCGCAGAAACTAAAGTCACTCAAGTAATGGATTTTGCGCGCAAGCATCAACATCCGCTTCAATGTGTAATGGAAAAGAAATAAGGGGCTAAAATATGCCAGCTTTCTCGCGGAATCTGAAACAGTCACTTGACCGCGCACTGGCTTCAGCGCGCGAACGGCATCATGAATACGCTACGCTAGAGCACTTATTACTCAGCTTAACTGATGATACGGACGCAGCAGCGGTCTTGCGCGCCTGTTCTGTCGACTTGGAAGTGTTGAAGAAAAATCTTTTAGATTACATCGATCGCGAACTCGATAATCTCATCAATGAAGAAGCAGATGAGTGCAAACCAACTGCAGGTTTTCAACGCGTCGTGCAAAGAGCGATTATAAGCGTTCAATCATCCGGTCGCGAGGACGTAACTGGCGCAAATATTTTAGTGGCTTTATTTGCTGAACGCGAAAGCCACGCTGTGTATTTTCTGCAAGAACAAGATATGACTCGCTATGACGCCGTCAATTATATCAGCCATGGCATAGCTAAACGTCCCGGTCTGTCTGATACTTCTAAAACGCCGCGCGGGGTAGATGAGGATCAAGATCGCAGCGAAAGCAGAGACGGAAGAGAGGGAGAAAACAGGAAAAAGGAATCCGCTCTTGATGCTTATTGCATTAACCTGAACAAAAAAGCCGCCGCAGGACGCGTAGACCCCCTCATCGGACGTGAAGCGGAAGTATTAAGAACAATTCAGGTTCTGTGTCGTCGACATAAAAACAATCCTCTTTTGGTTGGCGACCCCGGAGTGGGCAAAACGGCTATTGCCGAGGGTCTAGCCCGTAAAATCATTAATCACGAGGTTCCAGAGATCCTCTCTCAGGCAACGATCTTTGCTCTAGATATGGGTGCATTACTTGCAGGAACGCGATATAGGGGCGATTTTGAGGAGAGACTCAAACAAGTTGTCAAAGAAATAGAAAGCCACAAAGATGCGGTTTTATTCATTGATGAAATACATACAGTAATCGGCGCAGGCGCGACGTCTGGCGGGGCTATGGACGCGTCCAATCTCCTTAAACCAGCGCTTTCTCAAGGTTCATTGCGGTGCATTGGCTCTACAACCTATAAAGAATACAGACAATATTTCGAAAAAGATCGTGCGCTTGTGCGCCGTTTTCAAAAGATCGATGTCAATGAACCTTCTATAAGCGATACAATAGAGATCATTAAAGGACTTAAACCATATTTCGAAGAATTTCATAAAATCAGATATACAGCAGACGCATTAAAATCAGCCGTAGAATTGTCTGCGCGATTCATTCATGATCGGAAATTACCTGATAAAGCAATTGACGTCATAGATGAAACTGGCGCAGCACAGATGTTGCTGCCAGAAAACAAGCGTAAAAAAACAATTGGTCAAAAAGAAATTGAAGCCACTATTGCTACGATGGCGCGCATACCCCCAAAAACAGTATCAAAGGACGATACTGAAGTTTTAGCGCATTTGGATGAAACGCTAAAACGCGTTGTGTATGGACAGGACAAAGCGCTTCAGGCTCTAACTTCGGCAATAAAGCTTGCAAGAGCTGGGCTTAGGGATCCTGAAAAACCAATTGGATGCTATCTTTTTTCTGGCCCTACCGGCGTTGGCAAGACAGAGGCCGCAAGACAGCTTTCGATATCGCTGGGCATTGAGCTTATTCGTTTCGACATGTCAGAATATATGGAGAGGCATACTGTAAGCCGCTTACTCGGAGCGCCTCCCGGATATGTAGGATTTGATCAAGGTGGACTTCTTACTGATTCAATAGATCAACATCCACACTGCGTACTCCTACTTGATGAGATCGAAAAAGCCCATCAAGATCTCTATAATATTCTCTTACAAGTTATGGATCACGGAAAGTTAACAGACCATAATGGCAAAACGATTGACTTTCGTAATGTCATTTTGATCATGACTACGAATGCGGGCGCTGCTGATTTGGCGCGCAGCCCGATTGGTTTCACGCGAAACCGAAGAGATAATGACGACAATGAAGCTATAAATCGTTTGTTCACGCCGGAATTCAGAAATCGGCTGGATGCGATTGTTCCGTTTAGTCATTTACCTGCTAACGTCATACAACGCGTTGTAGATAAATTCATTATGCAATTAGAGGCTCAATTAGCAGATCGCAACATAACTATTGAGCTATCAGATGACGCCCGTAATTGGCTTGTTGAACATGGGTATGATGAATCTATGGGGGCAAGACCCATGTCGCGCATCATTCATCAACACATAAAAACGCCACTTGCCGATGAAGTCTTATTTGGCAGATTGAAAAACGGCGGCGCTGTTTGTGTAGTCGTAATATCAAAAGATAGCGGCCCTAAAACTTTGGGCTTCATCTATCCTGAAGGACCAGTCCTACCCAGGCTTGAACGCGACATTGTTGAAGCCGGGAAAAAAAAGGCGAGCAGCTCTAGGACCAAGTCTCGGTCAGACAGAGAAGCCGCAACCCCAGAAACCTAGCAGATAGACCGCGCATTAGGCATAATTTGAACCTTTTAACGCGTCGATTTAGCTGATGGGTTTTTCTGATTTGCTATTGGCCTTTTGGCTAATGCTTCAGCAAGATAACGACCCGTATGGCTTCTTTTGACTTTTATAATTTCACTTGGTGGGCCAGCCGCCACGATCTCGCCTCCCCCGTCGCCGCCTTCTGGACCAAGATCAATAATCCAGTCTGCTGTTTTGATGACTTCTAGATTATGTTCAATTACGACCACTGTATTGCCTTGCTCAACGAGTTCATGAAGCACCTCTAGTAATTTAGCCACATCATGAAAATGTAACCCAGTTGTTGGCTCATCAAGAATGTAGAGCGTACGTCCAGTCGAGCGCTTGGACAATTCTTTAGAAAGCTTGATGCGCTGAGCTTCGCCACCAGATAAGGTTGTCGCCTGCTGACCAACATGGATGTAATCCAAACCTACGCGTTTAAGCGTTTCCATTTTTTCTCTTATTGCAGGAACGGCTTTGAACAAATGCGAAGCTTCTTCGACAGTCATATCCAAAACATCAGCTATGGATTTATCTCTATATTTAACCTCTAACGTCTCACGGCCGTAGCGTTTTCCTTTACAAACATCGCAGGTTACATAAACGTCAGGGAGAAAGTGCATTTCAATTTTAATTACGCCATCGCCTTGACACGCTTCACATCGCCCGCCCTTCACATTGAAGGAAAATCTTCCTGGCGCATAACCACGCGCCTTTGCCTCTGGTAGACCTGCAAACCACTCTCGGATCGGCGTGAAGGCGCCAGTATAAGTTGCTGGATTGGAACGTGGCGTTCGTCCAATTGGAGACTGATCGATATCAATTATCTTATCGATTTGTTCTAGCCCTAAGAGATTATCAAATGGCGCCGCTTGTTCGTGAGCATTATTAAGACGTCTGGCGATAGATTTGTATAAAGTTTCGATGACGAGTGTAGATTTTCCTCCACCAGATACTCCCGTAACGACGGTAAATAATCCAAGCGGTATTGCTGCACTAACATTTTTTAAATTATTACCCTTTGCACCAATTAACTTCAGCCACCGTCCTGCAACTGGCTTTCGGGCCTTATGCCGCAGCACAACCTGTTTGACGCCAGACAGATATTGGCCAGTAATTGATTTAGGATTATCTATGATCTCTTGTGGCGAGCCTTGAGCGACGATCTCTCCTCCATGTATTCCTGCGCCAGGCCCAACGTCGACAACATAATCAGCTGATAAAATAGCATCCTCATCATGTTCAACGACAATAACGCTGTTACCTAAATCACGCAGTCGTCTAAGCGTATCTAATAATCGATCGTTATCGCGTTGATGCAATCCAATTGAAGGCTCATCAAGCACATACAAAACGCCCGTTAACCCAGAGCCTATTTGTGAAGCCAGCCTAATTCTTTGACTTTCTCCACCAGACAAAGTTCCTGAATTTCTTGATAGTGTAAGATAATCAAGCCCCACATCGACTAGAAATGTTAGACGCTCCCTGATTTCTTTTAAAATTCGATAAGCGATCTCATTCCGTTTTTCATTTAGCTGATTGGGTAGCCGCTCAAACCAAGCCAGCGCCTCTCGAACTGAGAGCTCTGAAATTTCTCCAATGTGTTTGTCTGCTATTTTTACTGCTAGAGCCTCAGGTTTTAATCTAAATCCTTGGCAAGACAGGCATGATGTCGCGGACATAAAGCGTCCAATATCATCTCGAGCCCATTCGCTATCCGTTTCTAGGTAACGACGCTCTAGGTTAATAACCACTCCTTCAAATGGCTTTTTAACTGAATATGCCCGAAACCCATCATCGTAATTGAATTTAATCTCCTCGTCGCCTGAACCAAAAAGAATGACGTTTCTAATTTTTACCGGCAAATCCTCAAAGGAATTTTCTAATCTAAATTTATAATGCTTACCTAATGACTCTAGAGTTTGCATATAATACGGCGAAGAAGATTTTGCCCATGGGGCAATCGCTCCCTTTCGTAAAGTTAATTTTGGATTAGGTACGACGAGGTCGGGGTCAATTTTTTGCTCATGCCCGATCCCGCCGCAGGTCGGGCATGCCCCAAATGGATTATTAAATGAGAAAAGCCTTGGTTCAATTTCAGTTATTGTAAAACCTGATACCGGGCAGGCGAATTTTGATGAAAAAAGAATATGGGACGCCGCGTAATGGCTTAAGGCGTTTGGACTGACGGCAGCGGGAGCTAGCGTTTTATTCACTTGCTTAGCTGCATCAGCAAATTCAATGACAGCTAGTCCGTTTGATAATTCAAGAGCCGTTTCAAAACTATCTGCAAGCCTTGCCTCAAGCTCTTTACTGACAACAATGCGATCTACAACAACATCAATGTCATGCTTAAATTTTTTATCTAATGTCGGCGTATCATTAATATCGTAATATTTTCCGTCTATTTTTAATCGTTGAAAACCTCGTCTTGTGTAATCCGCGATTTCTTTTTTATATTCACCTTTGCGACCGCGCACGACAGGAGCCAACAAATAAAGCCGTGTCCCATCAGGCAAGGACATAACTCGATCAACCATCTGTGAAACTGTTTGGCTTTCGATCGGCAATCCGGTTGCTGGCGAATATGGCGTTCCGACACGCGCCCAAAGCAACCGCATATAATCATGGATTTCAGTAACAGTTCCGACAGTCGAACGTGGATTTTTTGATGTCGTTTTTTGTTCAATGGATATCGCAGGCGAAAGGCCGTCAATTTGATCCACATCTGGTTTTTGCATCATCTCAAGAAATTGACGCGCATAGGCTGACAAGGACTCTACATAACGACGCTGTCCCTCGGCATAAATCGTATCGAAAGCCAGTGAAGATTTTCCAGATCCTGATAAACCAGTAAAAACAACAAATTTATCTCTCGGTATAATTAAATCTACATTTTTGAGGTTGTGCTCACGGGCTCCACGAATGGCGATTACGCGTTCGTCGGGAAAGAGCTGATTAACGGCTTCATCTGCTTTTTTATTTTTATTGGCCATTTGCGTGCGCTAATTTTGAAGTTGAGGGATCCATAGCTTTAATACCTGCCATGCCGTCGGTCTCAAATCCACCCTTTGGACGGTTGCCTGTAAGCCTGGAGAGTTCTATCAGCAAAAGAATGAACGCCTTATCCCACTCAGCGGTCACCTCCCGGCCCCATCGTCTTTACCTTCAGGTCCTCATCGCTATCATGCTCGGGGCGTTTTTTGGCGTCCTGGCTCCAGAATTAGCCTCAAATGACTGGATAAAGGCGCTTGGCGACGGTTTCATCAAATTAATAAAAATGGTCATCGCGCCAATCATATTTTGCACAGTGGTCTCTGGCATTGCTCAGATAGAGGACGCCCGAAAAGTCGGAAGAGTTGGACTGAAAGCGTTGATTTATTTTGAAGTCGTTTCAACGCTTGCACTCATCTTAGGGCTTCTTGTTGGCAACATCACAAAAATTGGTCAGGGCCTATCTGCTCAAGCAGACGCCGCAAGTGTATCAAAATACGTGGATCTAGCTCATAAACGCAGTAATGTTGACTTCCTTCTCGACATTATTCCCGATAGCGCCGTTGGCGCTTTTGCCAAAGGGGAAGTCTTACAAGTCTTACTTTTCTCGATACTATTTGGCTTTTCTTTACTCTCGCTTGGCGACCGCGCGGAAAAACTGCGAGCCTTTATTGACGATTTAGGAAAGGCTATATTCGGCGTCATCGCCATCGTCATGAAGGCCGCGCCAATTGGAGCCTTTGGCGCAATGGCCTATGCAATCGGTAAATTTGGATCGCTTGCTTTAATGTCCTTGATTGGATTAGTTGGCGCTTTTTATCTTACAGCAACCTTATTTATCACTTTTGTGCTTGGCTATATTGCATGGTGCCAAGGATTTAATATTTTCCATCTAATGGGCTATCTGAAAGATGAGTTGCTCATTGTACTGGGAACGTCCTCTTCGGAAAGCGCCCTACCTGCACTCATCCAAAAATTAGAGCGGCTGGGATGTTCAAAATCAGTTGTCGGCCTCGTTGTCCCAACAGGTTATTCATTCAATTTAGATGGCACGAATATTTACATGACATTGGCGACGCTCTTTATTGCCCACGCGATGGGAATTGATCTAACCCTCACTGATCAGGGTATTATTCTTTTTGTTGCAATGCTGACCTCTAAAGGGTCAAGCGGCGTCTCAGGTGCGGGATTTATTACGCTTGCAGCAACGCTTGCATCTGTTGATGCGCGACTAGTACCTGGCATGTCTTTGTTGTTAGGCGTTGATAAATTCATGTCTGAATGTCGAGCTTTAACAAATTTCATCGGCAATAGCGTCGCGACAATTGTTATTTCAGCCTGGGAAGGCGAACTCGATCGGGATCAACTCAAAGCAGAGTTACGCCGTCAGATCCTGTAATCTCCCAAGTCCACCTAGAAAAAAGTCTCACTTAGCCAGGAGCGTTCCTGTAAGCCCCTCGGCTTGCGTGACCTCACTCGGCTATGCTAGAACATAGCATGAACAAACAGGTGTATCTTTAGCGGATCAGTTGTGGACAATGTCTCATGGCGCAAGTGGACGCCCAACCTTTAGACTAAACTATGGCCCATTAGTTGAGTGGAGCAAAATCTATGGCCGGCAGCGTTAACAAAGTTATTTTAATCGGCAATCTTGGACGAGATCCAGAGGCGCGCACGATGCCCTCGGGCGATCGTGTTGTGTCTTTTTCTGTCGCGACAACGGAATCTTGGCGAGATAAAAATACGGGTGAGAGAAAAGATCGGACCGAATGGCATAATGTTTCGATTTTTAACGATAATCTTGGCAAAATTGCCGAGCAATATTGCCGTAAGGGGTCAAAAGTATATCTCGAGGGCCAGCTTCAGACACGAGAATATACGGATAAAGAAGGCAATCAACGCAAGGCGACAGAGGTTGTGTTGCAACGCTTTCGGGGCGAATTGACGCTTCTCGATAGTAAATCTAGCGGACGGGGAGAAAGCGATTACGAGGCAGTAGGATCAAACGAGGCGACTGCGGCCTTTGGGCGCGTATCGCCAATGGAACGCACACCAATCGATCGCCGCAGCCAGTCGAGCGGCAAACTTTCCGAGCAGCTGGACGACGATATTCCCTTCTAGCCAACTAAAGGCTCGCTATTGCAATGATTTGCTCTTTGCGATAGCACCGCCTTATAGAGGATTGATAAAGATTTTACGCCCTAAAATCATAAACGTAGTATTGTTCAATGAGCCAAAAGCCAATCAACTATCTCCATTTGTCGACAATCGTTGCTGTCGCCATTCTTGTCGGCACTGAACTTGTTGGCGCTTCTTGGGCTGCGGGCTGGGCCCTTGGCGGGCTTTTTCAGTTAGATCCAATGATCAGCCGCGTGATTGAAATAGCTTTCTCCATATTGGGCTTCATCGGGCTCTATTTCTTTATGCGCACAGCTCTCCGGAACGAACCAATTCGCAGTTAGCCGCAAAGCGCTAAATGCGGTCTGGAGCAGCTTGAATCGTTTGCCTATTAGATTCTCAATTCATTTTAATGCATCGCAAAACTGCAGCTTTGATTGGCGGTTAACCGAAGGATCCCTTTATGATTGAGAAACAGGACAGACGATCCTTTCTCAAAGTGGCCGCCGCGACAAGCGCAGTGGGAGCGCTTCGCCCGACTGATAGCTTAGCCAGTCCAAAAATAGCCAATGTAAAACTGGGAGATCCTACGCCATTCTCATTTGATCTCTTAAAGCAACAAGCGCAGAAACTCATTAAAGAACCCTATCGAAAACTAAATATTCCTGCGCCGCAAATCACGTCGCAAATTGATTATGAAGAATGGGGACGTATTACATACAACACCGATCATGCGCTCTATGCTGATACAAACGATCTATTTCCAATTGAATTTTTTCATCTTGGCATGTTTTTTAAAAAGGCCGTTCGCATAAATGTTTTGCAAGACGGGCAAGCGCGCGAAGTTATTTATGATCCATCTTATTTTAATATGCCCGAGAACTCTGTAGCCCGCGGACTTCCGAATGGGGCTGGCTTTGCTGGATTTCGAATCCAAGAGTCAAAACAAGGCAAATTGGATTGGAAAAAAAATGATTGGGTTGCTTTTCTGGGCGCCTCCTATTTCCGAGCTATCGGTGAATTGGCGCAATATGGCTTATCAGCTCGAGGCGTAGCGCTGGACACGTGGCAGTCAGGAACGAATGAGGAATTTCCTGACTTTATCGAGATTTATATTGGGCCAGAAACAACAGAGGGCGTTATTTTACATGCCCTGCTTGAAGGGCCCTCTATCACTGGCGCCTACCGGTTTCTCATGACACGCGGCAAGGGCGTGGTCATGGATATTGACTGCGCGCTTTTCTTGCGCGCAGGCTTCACGCGTTTTGGTCTAGCGCCGCTGACCTCAATGTATTGGTTTTCAGAAACAGCAAAACCCACAGCAGTCGATTGGCGACCAGAAGTTCATGACTCTGATGGGTTGAGTATTTGGACTGGAAACGGCGAACGTTTATGGCGACCGCTTAATAATCCTACTCGTGTGATGGCCTCTGCCTTTGGCGACAATACCCCCAAGGGTTTTGGCCTCATGCAGCGTGACCGCAGTTTTGATCATTATCTCGATGGCGTTTTTTACGATCGGCGTCCAAGTGTTTGGATAGAACCCAAAGGGGATTGGGGCAAAGGCGCCATACAGCTTATTGAAATCCCAACTGATGACGAGATTCATGATAATATTGTCGCCATGTGGGTCCCCGAAAAGCCTGCTGTAGCTGGCGCCAACTTCGAGCTCTCCTACCGTCTTCATTGGCTCGCAGATGAACCCTATCCCACGCCTCTCGCGCGCTGTGTCGCCACGCGTCTGGGTAATGGGGGGCAGCCAGGAAAGCCGCGCCCAAAAGGCGTGCGTAAATTTATGGTTGAGTTTCAAGGCGAGCCATTAACGAAACTGGCCTTTGGACAAAAGCCAGAAGCCGTGCTCTGGGCTTCGCGCGGCGCTTTCTCCTATGTCTTTACTGAAGCGGTCTTCGACGGCGTAGCGGGCCATTGGCGCGCGCAATTCGACCTAACCGTGGAGGGGCAAGAACCTGTTGAAATGCGTCTCTATCTTAAGCATCAAGATGTTATTTTATCTGAAAACTGGCTCTACCAATACCACCCATTCTGATGACGCCAGCGTTGACAGCCTGTTCAGACACAAGCATGAACAGATCGAGAAAAACCGATAAATATAGGCCTCAAGGTCAAAATATGACAAAAAAAATTCAAAAGTGCCGGATTAGCGGATCAACAAATCTAATCTCCGTTTTGTCGCTTGGTGATCAAGCTTTAACGGGCGTTTTCCCACGTAGCCGTGAAGCAAAGGTAACAGTTGGTCCGCTCGAATTGGTTTGGTGCCCTGACTCCGGCTTACTCCAACTCGCTCATAGCTACGAAGCTAATGAAATGTATGGCGAGAATTACGGTTATCGATCCGGTCTAAATCAGTCGATGGTGCGGCATCTCTCTCAAAAAATCGCTAAACTTGAAAAAAAAGCCCAACTAGCGCCAGGTGATGTCGTCCTTGATATTGGCTCCAATGACGCAACCTCGTTAAAAGCCTACGCAACATCAGGCTTAACGCGGATTGGCATTGATCCAACAGGCGAAAAATTTCGCGCCTATTATCCTGACGACATCAAGCTTGTGCCTGATTTTTTTTCCTCGGCTAATTTTGATAAATTTGGCGTCAAACGCGCAAAAATAATTACCTCAATTGCGATGTTTTATGATCTCGAAGATCCTGTCTGGTTTGCAAGAGAGATTGCAAAATCGCTTGCTCCTGATGGAGTCTGGCATTTTGAACAAAGCTATATGCCATCAATGCTGCGACTGACGTCTTATGATACGATTTGCCATGAGCATATTGAGTATTATTCACTCAACGTTATTCGTAAAATTCTGGAAGCGGCTGATTTACAAGTCATTGACGTTCAGATGAATGCTGTAAATGGCGGGAGTTTCGCCATAACCGCCGGTCATCAAAATACCAAGCACGCGCGCAATGACGCCATTATTAATTGGTTACTTGAGCAAGAAGAACGCATGGGGCTAAACACCCCCCGCCCCTATCGCGAATTTGAAGATCGCGTTTTTCGTCATCGAGAAGACCTGCGTCGCCTTTTGCGTGCGCTCAAGGATGACGGCAAACGCGTCCTTGGTTATGGCGCCTCAACAAAAGGCAATGTCGTTTTACAATTTTGTGGCATTGGCCCCGACCTTCTCGAAGCTGTTGCAGAGGTTAATCCAGATAAATTTGGTTGCTTCACGCCCGGCAGTCACATTCCAATCATTTCAGAAGCAGATGCGCGCGCAATGGCGCCAGATTATTTTCTTGTCTTACCTTGGCACTTCAAAGACGGAATATTGGCGCGCGAACAAGAATATCTTGCTGGCGGCGGAAAAATGATTTTTCCTTTCCCAGAAATTGAAATCGTTTAGCCTGAATTCAGAATGCCGGGGAGAACGCCTCAGTATACAATTATAGATAATTATTGTCGCCCAAATCATAAAATCCGTCGTAATCTCCAAGAATCATCCTGAAAAAGGCGAAAGCCTCTTCCCAAGAGTGAGCATGGATTTTTGACTGATCTCTTATCTCCCTTCGCGCTCAGTCGGCGCAAACTCATTGGCGTAGGTGCAGTTGGTTTAGCCAGTTCGCTATTGCCGAGCGCGCAATCAAAAGAAACATCTGCGCTTATTGAAGAAGGCGTAGAAAGTCATGGGCTCTCAACCTTCGGCAATCTCGAACAGCCTGCAGATTTCAAATATTTTAATTATGTGAATCCCAAAGCCCCTAAAGGCGGCGTGCTGGCATTGTCTCCCTCAAGCCCTACCTTTGATACATTCAACGCCTATGTATTGCGTGGCAATCCCGCAACAGGAATGTCGCTTGTTTTTGATACACTAATGAATCAAAGCCTTGACGAACGCGATGCTTATTATGGCCTTGTCGCCCGTTCAGTAAAGATTTCGCCTGATAAACTCACCTATATCTTCAAACTGCGGAAAGAAGCCCGCTTTCACGATGGTTCACGACTAACTGCTGAAGATGCAGCATTTTCTTTAAATATTCTCAAAAGCAAGGGACATCCAGTTATCAGTCAAAGCTTAAGAGATTTAATTAAAGCAGAAGCGCAAGCAGAGGACATTTTGATTGTTCAACTTGCAGCAGGTCGTTCGCGTGATTTGCCGCTAACAATTGTCAATCAACCAATATTTTCGCGAGCTTACTACGAGAAGCGAGATTTTGAAGCTACTACTCTTGACCCACCTCTTGGTTCCGGTCCGTATAAAGTTGGAGAATATGAACAAGGACGTTTCATAGCCTATCACCGGAATAAGGATTACTGGGCGAAAGATTTACCCATATCTATTGGTCAAGGTAATTTTGACATCGTTCGATTCGAATATTTTGCAGACAGCCAGGTTGCTTTTGAAGCATTCAAAGCTGGCGCCTTCACAGAACGAGAAGAAAATATAGCCCGTGTTTGGGCGACTGGTTATGATTTTCCTGCCGCTCATGATGGACGCGTTAAGCGCGCAACCGCGCCAAATAACAACATCCCCAATATTCAGGGCTGGGTTTTTAATACACGTCGGAAAATCTTTAATGACCCTCGCATACGAGAAGCTATTGGCTATGCTTTCGATTTTGAGTGGACAAGTCGTAATTTGATGTATGACGCATATAAAAGAATTTCATCTTATTTTGAAAATTCCGAACTCGCAGCCTCCGCTTATCCAAGCGCTGATGAAGTAGCGCTTCTTGATCCCTATAGAAAGCAGCTTCCAAAAGAAGTATTTGAAGATCCCTTCGTCTCCCCTATTTCAGACGGGTCAGGCCAAGATCGGAACTTACTCAAAAAGGCCAATGATTTATTTATCGCGGCGGGCTGTCAGCGCAAAGATGGACGTCTCTATCTCTCTGACGGCACGCCGCTTGAATTTGAATTTCTAGATAACTCAAATGTATTTGAAAGACATACCCAGCCATTCATAAAAAATCTTAAACTGCTTGGCGTTACGGCTAGATTGCGAATAGTAGATGCTGCCCAGTATAAAAAACGGTTAGAAGATTTTGATTTTGATGTTGTCCATGATGTATTAATGATGGCCTGGAACCCTGGAGAAGAACTCCGCGCTTATTTCAGTTCAGCAACCGCTAACGTTAATGGTTCTCGTAATTTACCAGGCATTTCTCATCCAGCGATCGATTCACTTGTTGATCGGGCATTAACTGTAACTACCCGTGAAGAGCTCATCACATGCTGCCGAGCACTTGACAGAGTGCTTAGGTCGCAACGCTATTGGGTTCCGCATTGGTATAATCCTGTTCATCGCTATGCTTATTGGGATCTCTTCGATAAGCCGGAAAACGCGCCGCGTTTTGATACAGGCGTGTTATGGACATGGTCATGGAATGAAGAGAAAGCTCGAAAAATAAATTTTAAGGGGCGTTAATAATGGGCGCTTATATCGCTCGACGTATTCTACTCATGATCCCAACAATTTTGGGGATTATGCTTATTTCATTTGCGATTGTGCAATTTGCGCCTGGCGGACCCGTTGAACGCATCATTGCGCAGTTGCAAGGGTTTGACGTTGGTGCCGCCGGACGTTTCTCGGGCGGCGGCGGCGATGTCGGCCAAGGCGCAGCGAGCCAGGCAGGGCCCATGATGGCCGAAACAGCTTCGAAATATCGCGGCGCTCAAGGACTTGATCCTAAATTTATTGCAGAGCTCGAACGACAATTTGGCTTTGATAAGCCAGCCTGGGAGAGATTTCTGCTTATGGTCAAAAATTATGCTGTCTTTGACTTTGGACGCAGTTATTTCCGAGATGAAAGCGTTATCAAACTAATCGCTGATAAATTGCCCGTGTCTATGTCGCTGGGGTTTTGGATGACTCTCATTTCATACTCCATTTCAATACCGCTTGGGATTGCAAAGGCCGTTCGCGATGGATCAAAATTTGATATGTGGACCTCAAATGTAATCATCATCGGTTATGCTATCCCGAGCTTTTTATTTGCAATGCTATTAATCGTTCTTTTTGCGGGAGGCTCATTTTGGCAAATATTTCCGCTAAGAGGCCTGACTTCAGATAATTTTGATCAACTTTCTTACTTAGGTAAAATAATAGATTATGGCTGGCATATCATACTGCCGGTCAGCGCCATGACCTTAGGCGCTTTTGCGACACAAACATTTTTAACAAAAAACTCATTCCTTGATGAAATTCGCAAACAATATGTTCAAACTGCGCGCATGAAGGGTCTAACTGAAAATCGAGTTCTTTATGGACATGTCTTTCGTAATGCTATGTTGATAGTTATAGCGGGTTTTCCCGGGGCTTTTGTTCACGCCTTTTTCACGGGATCAGTTTTGATTGAGACTATATTTTCACTTGATGGACTTGGTTATCTCTCTTTCGAAAGCATCGTAAATCGAGACTATCCTGTAGTTTTCGCCAATCTTTATATTTTTGCGCTGTTGGGACTGGTCGTAAACCTCATTTCGGATCTGACATATACTTGGATTGACCCCCGCATCGATTTTGAAACGCGGGAGGTCTAGTGGTGGGACCTACGACTGCTTCCGACCAACTCGCTCCGCCCGTTGTGCGCACTGGCTGGTTAAAACTTACGCCGCTAAATAAAAGGCGTCTTGCCAACTTCAAGGCTAATAAACGCGGTTATTGGTCATTTTGGATTTTCATGACCCTCTTTGTCATGTCGATGCTATCAAATATTCTTGCTAATGATCGACCGATAATTGCCTATTATAAAGGTGAAATATTATTTCCTGTTTTCATAACCTATCCAGAAGAAAAATTTGGCGGTTTTCTCGCCAGAACCGATTATCGAGACCCTACCATCGAAAATGAAATTAAGGCTCAAGGTTGGATGATTTGGCCGCCTGTGCGCTACTCCTATGATACGCATAACCTTGATCTGCCAACGCCAGCTCCCTCGCCGCCTACATGGATGCTCAGCGACCAACAATGTGAGGCTGCAGCTGCTAAACTCAATAAGTCTGATCACCCCAATCATGGTTGTGCAGATATTGAATGGAATTGGCTTGGAACCGACGATCAGGGACGAGATGTCGTTGCAAGATTGCTTTATGGCTTTCGATTATCGGTGCTATTTGGATTAATCCTAGCAACTGTATCCTCAATTATAGGAGTTGCTGCAGGCGCAGTGCAGGGCTATTTTGGCGGCGCCGTAGACCTGATTTTTCAAAGATTCATTGAAATCTGGTCATCCCTACCGCAACTTTATCTATTAATTATAATTTCATCTTTTCTAACGCCAGGCTTTTTCGTTTTGCTTGGCATTCTTTTGCTCTTTTCATGGGTATCTCTTGTCCATGTTGTTCGCGCTGAATTTTTCAGAGCTCGTAATTTTGAATATGTGAATGCAGCTCGCGCATTAGGTCTTAGTAATTATCGTATTATCATGCAGCACTTACTGCCGAACGCCACTGTAGCTACACTGACATTTCTACCCTTTATTCTAAACTCCTCGATAACAACACTCACATCATTAGATTTTTTAGGATTTGGTCTGCCTCCTGGTTCTCCTTCACTGGGGGAGCTTCTCCTTCAGGGTAAATCTAATCTGCAGGCTCCATGGCTTGCTCTGACTGGCTTTTGTATCATTGCGCTAATGCTTGCCTTGTTGATCTTTATTGGCGAGTCAGTCCGCGACGCCTTCGACCCGAGGAAAAGTTTCGAATGACAGAGAGTTTGACTAAGCCTCTGCTGGATGTTCGAGACCTTTCGGTATCATTCAGTCAAAATGGCCGAGAAACAGTCGCCGTTAATAGGATCTCCTTTTCAATTGAAGCTGGGAAAACATTAGCGCTCGTTGGCGAATCTGGATCAGGTAAGTCAATTAGCGCTTTATCATTAGTGCGCTTGTTGCCGCCTGGAGCAAAATATTCTGGCGAAGCTTATTTTTCTCAAGAAAATTTACTGAAGCTTGATGACGAATCCTTGCGCAAAATCCGCGGCGCTCGGATAACAATGGTTTTTCAAGAACCTATGACCTCTCTCAATCCGCTGCATACGATCGAGAGACAAATAAGCGAAATACTTGAACTCCATGGGTTAAATCAAGATTCAGCAAGACGTGCGCGCGTCATTGAATTATTAACAGAAGTTGGCATTCCAAATCCCAGTGCGCGACTTGGCGCCTACCCTCATCAATTATCGGGAGGACAGCGTCAAAGGGTAATGATCGCAATGGCTCTAGCAAATAAGCCTGATTTACTTATTGCTGATGAGCCAACTACTGCGCTGGACGTAACTGTTCAGGCGCAAATTCTAGCCTTGCTTGAACGGCTCCAAAAAAACTATCACATGGCTATCCTATTTATAACTCATGACTTAGGGTTAGTCCGTCGTTTTGCAAGTCATGTATGCGTAATGAAAAAAGGAGAAATCCTCGAAAAAGGCGATGTGATTAGCGTATTTTCTAAACCCACGCATCCCTACACTAAAGCATTACTGAGCGCCGAGCCTAAAGGTTTACCGCTCAAAGAAAATGAAAATGCCCCGATTGTCATCTCAGCTGATAACCTGCGAGTTTGGTTTCCAATAAAACGTGGATTCATGAGGCGAACGGTAGATCATATCAAAGCCGTAGATGGGGTAACATTGAAAGTTCACGCTGGCTCAACAGTTGGCGTTGTTGGAGAGTCCGGATCAGGTAAAACGACCCTCGCTCTCGCATTACTGCGTTTAATACGTTCTGAAGGACCTATTGTTTTTCTTGGAAACAATATTGATGGCGCAAGTGTAGCGGATATGCGACCAATTAGACGTGATATGCAAATAGTTTTCCAAGATCCGTATGGCTCTCTCTCGCCGCGCATGTCTGTTGCAGAAATTGTTGCGGAAGGCCTAACCGTTCAACGTCCAGAACTATCTCTCCACGAAAGACGGGAAATAGTTGGAAAAGCCCTTAAAGAAACCGGCCTTGATCCGAGCACAATGGATCGGTATCCACATGAGTTTTCGGGTGGACAAAGGCAGCGCATTGCAATTGCAAGAGCTATCGTTCTTGAACCAAAATTTATCGTTTTAGATGAGCCTACATCTGCGCTGGATATGTCAGTACAAGCTCAAATCATAGATTTATTACGCGATTTGCAAAATCGCATGTCATTAGCCTATCTTTTTATTAGTCATGATTTACGCGTTGTCAAAGCGTTAGCAGCGCATCTGATTGTTATGCGTCATGGAAAAGTTGTCGAATCAGGATCAGCTGAAGAAATATTCGCTAATCCGAAACAAGAGTATACGCGCGCATTATTTGCTGCAGCATTTCACAATAAAGTGGAGCCACTCGATTAATGATAAGAGAATCGAGACTTTATTATAATCGACGATAGCTTGTAATTTCGCCGGCTCCTGCCTGTAAAATACGATCTCTTACTAATGAAAGCGGCTCACTTGACACTAACATGTGCGACCCATTGGCATGCAATAATGTAACTTCATCGCGCATAATGCCGACATGTCCTTTCCAGAAAATGAGATCTCCGCGCTGCAATGCTGTATGATTGTCAATCGGCTTACCTAACTGCATTTCCTGCATGTCGCTATCTCGCGGGGCTTTATAACCACTCATCAATAAAGAGATCTGCACCAAACCTGAACAATCTATGCCCATCCATGATTTACCGCCCCAAAGATAGGGCGCATTAAGGAATTTTTCTGCGACTGCAACAAAATCAGGATTATTTTCCCCTATAGGCGCGAGATGAGCGCCATAGATGAAACACGAATTTGTCGTCATCAAGAAATCACCGCGCGCTTCGACGATCTCGATCTCAGCCCCAAGAGGAAGCGCCTGCAAAGGCGGTAATTTTATACTTGGACCTGGATAGATGAAAGTTCGTGGGACACATACGCGATGCGTAGGGCGACTTAGCTTGCACCAAAGCGTGTTAGCTGCGATCCAACCGACATATTGGTCATTATGCAATTGGACCCAAACCCAGCCTTCTTCCTCATCATATACTTGTACGCCTTCCCCAAAGAGAACCTGCGTATCAACAGAAGAATCTGGCCGAGGATCGCGCCTGAGATCAACGATACATTCCCGCACCTCCATCGGCGCGCCATCTTTAAAACAATCGGCCTCAACTTGGCCTTTCAAATAAGATGCCGCTAAGTCACTCCGGGCGGGCGTTAAACGACGATCAAATTTCTGGTTCACCGGGATAACTTTCTTTCCTCAACCCGCCGCTCTATTAAATCATAAAGAGCACGCGCAGCTTGAATCTCTCCGCCTTCTGGTTTTCCTGGCTTTGTGATAGGGTTCCATGCATAAATATCGAAATGCGCCCATTTACTGGGATCATTAACAAATCTGCGCAAGAAAAGCGCTGCTGTGATTGAGCCGGAAAAACCACCGCTGGTCACACTGACAAGGTCAGATATTTTACCTTCCAAAGCCTTGTCATAATTATTCCACAAGGGCATCCTCCACAAAGGATCATAACTTTTCATCGCATGTGAAAAAATTTCCTGAGCCAGTTCATCGTCATCTGTATAAAAGGGCGGTAATTCAGGTCCAAGCGCTACACGCGCTGCGCCAGTCAATGTTGCGAAATTAAATAATAAATCATGTGGCTCTTCTCCGGCATAAGCCAATGCATCTGCAAGAATTAATCGACCTTCCGCATCTGTGTCGCCTATTTCTACACTCAAGCCTTTACGACTAGGATAAATGTCGCCAGGTCGAAAGGCGTTTGCAGAGATTGAATTTTCAACGATAGGAATAAGGACGCGCAATCTAACTGGAATATCGCTATCCATTATCATCATAGCTAAGGACAAGGTTGTCGCAGCGCCACCCATATCTTTTTTCATCAGCTGCATCGCGCTAGCGGGCTTGATGTCCAACCCACCGCTATCAAAACAAACGCCTTTTCCAACAAGTGTAATCTTCAGACCGTCCATTGGACCATGCCAAAACTCAACTAAGCGGGGCGCTTGCGCAGCAGCCCGCCCCACAGCATGAATAAGAGGAAAGTTTTTATGCAGGAGATCTTCTGCGACAAAATTCTTGGTTTCCGCGCCATATTTCTTTGCAAGGGCTAATGCCGCCTGTTCTAATGCCTCAGGTCCCATATCATTGGCCGGAGTATTAACAAGATTTCTGCCCAAATAAATCGCTTCAGCTATGCGCATAATTCTAAGATGATCAATTTCTTTTGGCGCGCAAAGACTCGGCTTGCGTTTTTTTGTGGTTACGTAGTCTGAAAATGAATAGGCCGAGAGCAGAAAAGCCAACGTAGCTTGTGACTTATCTTTTACGCTATCGCCAAAGCGATAAAGACCAGCTGGGAGGAGAGCGACTAATTTTCCGGCCTGGAAAGGATCTGATTTTTTTGTATCCTGCTGGTCAACGCCAAAAAAGACGCTGGCAGGCTCGTTCTCTACAGCGGGCGCGAAGAATAAACTTCCTGGTTTGGCGTCAAAGCCTAACTTTTGTGCGTAGTTAACGCCAATCGGCGTAAGTTTTTGACAAAGCTTAGGCCATGTTTTTTCATCGACGAAGTTTATGACTGTCGCATTAGGCGTCCAGTTCTCAAGTAATGCGTTCATAAAATATTACCCCGCCCCACTATTCTCTAAATCAGATCTATCAAGGTCAATCTCTACTAAGCCATGAATATGATGATAATGATCTATCATCGTTATCGATTTTTATTCCTGAGCGACAAGCGCCCTTTCTTCAGCACTTGGTAAATCCCTAAAACTTCTTCGCACCTGCGACCGACGGATTTTAAATCTATAGCTCTTAGGCTGGTTTAATTTGCCAGTGCAGCAAGGCTTTGTTTGAAAAAACTGAATTACTTCCTTTGATTGCAATGAAAGCCCCAAATTAACTAAGATCTGCGCGCCTATCCCTATCTTGCGGCGCTAGAAAATAGCTGATTTAGGAGCAGCTAGAAGTTAATAATTGTAAACGGAAAGCGTCCTTGAGTTTCAGCTTATTAATTAGGCGATAATTTGCTAATCGGCTATTTATTAATCATTTTATGCCTATTTTTAATACATAACGAGCATTGCATCGGCTCTGCTTTAATTTAAAGCAATCAGCCGAAAGTATTTTGCTAACTTTTTAGTCAGAGAAGGCAGAGAGCCCTCCCGTCTAGACAGATCGGGACGCTTACAAAGCGTAATTTTATTTGGCTAATGAAAACTCAGATGAAAGCCGTTCAATGCATAAGCTGATTGCGCCTTTTTTAATTCTTGGTTTGTTGATCAACCCAGCTTTAGCTCAAGATCAACCAGCCTTTAACGGCGGTGACACAGCTTTCATGCTCGCGTCCACAGCCCTAGTTCTGATGATGACGCTGCCAGGATTAGCTTTGTTTTATAGCGGCATGGTGCGTAAAAAAAATATTTTGGCCACTATGGCGCAAAGTCTCATTGCTACGGCGATTGTCTCACTTTTATGGATCGCTGCTGCTTACAGTCTGACATTTTGCGGCGAAGGCGCATTGATCGGCGATACGTCGCGCTTTTTGCTTCGCGATTTGCAGCTCGACAGCGTTAGTCCCTTCGCCAAAACAATTCCAGAAATTCTCTTCATGGCCTATCAAATGACTTTTGCGGTCATCACCTGCGCATTGGTCGGTGGATCTGTTGCGGAACGCATGAAGTTTTCAGCATTCATGCTTTTTTGCGTCGTCTGGCTCTTCCTCGTTTATGTGCCTTCTGCTCATTGGGTCTGGGGGGGCGGGTTCTTACAAAAACTTGGCTTACTTGATTTTGCCGGCGGCACAGTCGTCCATATTAACGCGGGTGTTGCCGGTCTTGTCGCAGCTTTGATGTTGGGCAACCGGGTCGGGTTCGGGAGAGAAAATTTAGCCCCCTTTGATCTCTCCTTAGCCGTTATTGGCACGGGGTTACTCTGGGTCGGCTGGTTTGGTTTTAATGGCGGCTCAGCGCTCGGGGCAAATTCAAGAGCTGTCTTTGCAATTGTAGCGACGCATCTAGCCGCTTGTTCTGGAGCGCTAATATGGAGTGCGCTAGAATGGATTCAGCGTGGTAAGCCCTCAGTTTTGGGGGTCATCTCAGGCGCAGTTGCCGGGCTCGGCACAATTACTCCTGCCTCGGGCTATGTCTTACCCTGGCATGGCGTTGTGATTGGCCTAATTGCCGGCTGCATCTGCTACTGGTTCTGTACTGTAGCAAAACATCTCTATCGTTACGACGATACCTTAGATGTGTTCGGCGTTCATGGCATTGGCGGGATTATGGGTACCTTGCTGGCAGGGGTCTTTGCGACCCGGCTTGTCACGGCGTCAGACAGCGATCCAGGAGTTGCAGGGTTAATTGAGGGCGATACGCACCAGTTACAGGTACAGGCAATTGGCGTAATCGTCACTATAGTTTGGTGCGTGATTGGCACATGGATTTCGTTGAAAATTGTTTCCCTATTTACTTCGCTTCGGGTGAATAGCGACGATGAACGTGAGGGTCTGGATATTGCGTTGCATGGGGAGTCTTTGCATCAATAGGCTTGTTTTAGAAAGGTCAGGCGGCTGTTTGATGGCAGGGGACCTCTATTATGAGGTATCTCTTTACCACATTGGTAATTACCCATTATTATCATACACTTATAAATAATAAATGTGTATAATAGCGCTTGACCTCTCTTCGACCTTCCTTTATTGACGCCCTATCCGGACACCTCGTTCAGACGGAATTTTCATCCTATGTATGGCAAGACTTATTCGGCGAAACCCGCCGACATCGAAAAAAAATGGGTGCTCATTGATGCATCCGGCCTCGTTGTTGGGCGATTAGCCTCAATCATTGCGCTCCGCCTTCGCGGCAAACATAAAGCGAACTTCACGCCGCATATGGACGACGGCGATAATATCATTGTTATCAACGCTGATAAGGTTGTCTTAACTGGCCGCAAACGCGATCAGAAAGTCTACTACCATCACACTGGCTATCCAGGCGGGATCAAAGAACGCTCCGCAAAATTTATTCTCGAGGGCCGTTTCCCTGAGCGCATTCTCGAAAAGGCGGTTCAACGCATGCTTCCCCGCGGTCCACTGGGCCGTCAACAGCTTAGTAATCTTCGCGTCTATAAGGGCTCAGAGCATCCGCACACCGCTCAAAACCCTGCAACGCTGAACGTTGCCGCCCTTAACACTAAGAACGTCCGGAGCGCTTGATCATGGCCGAGACCCTTTCCTCACTGTCCGACCTCAATCAAGCCGCAGGCGTATCCGACGCTCCGCGCTATGTTCAAAAACTAGATAAATACGGTCGCGCTTACGCGACTGGAAAGCGTAAAAACGCCGTGGCTCGAGTCTGGATTAAGCCTGGCTCAGGCAAAGTTACTGTCAATGGACGCGATATCGCAGTGTATTTTGCACGTCCTGTATTGCGCATGATACTTCAGCAGCCCCTGGTAGTTGTTAAGCGTCATGGACAATATGACCTTGTAGTTTCCGTAGCTGGCGGCGGATTATCTGGCCAAGCCGGCGCGGTGCGCCATGGTTTAGCTAAGGCGCTCACAAATTACGAACCAGAACTACGCACGCCCTTCAAGAAAGAAGGCTTTCTTACCCGCGACTCGCGTGTGGTTGAACGTAAAAAATACGGCAAGAAAAAAGCCCGTCGCAGTTTCCAATTCTCGAAGCGCTAATCAGTATAAAATTAGCCTCTCGCAACAACAAAACAAAAGGCGGCTGTTTAGCCGCCTTTTTTATTTAAATATACCTTGACTCATTGAAAACCCGAAAAACAGTTGCGCTGAAGTGTTTTTCGGATTCGACTTGGCTGTATGATTCGAGGTGGTTTTCTTAGCGCTGAAGATAGGGCTGATCTGATTGATTTGGCTCGAGATGGTTCATC
>SXGS01110249.1_pt1 | contig 37347 bp, 32 predicted proteins | sample 3174681 | NCBI WGS metagenome assembly SXGS01 (sample SAMN11356861, study PRJNA531348) | freshwater metagenome | isolation source: freshwater sample F1-80 | place: China: Fuxian Lake, Yuxi | collected 2017-12-25
ATCGGCATGGAGCACAATCTTGGGCTGACCTGTGATCCTGTCGGCGGTCTGGTTCAGATCCCTTGTATCGAACGCAATGCAATCGGCGCTGTGAAAGCAGCGAACGCCGCGCGCCTGGCGCTGCACTCCCTCGAGCAGACAAAGGTATCTCTGGATCAGGTGATCGAGACAATGCGGCAGACCGGTCTGGATATGTCATCCAAATACAAGGAGACAAGCCAGGGCGGGCTCGCGGTCAATGTGATCGAGTGTTAGCGGACTGACACAAAACATTATCAGAGCCGACACCGAAATGTAGCGGAACCGCATTAGCGCTGCATGCTGTATGACAGGGGCAGCAGGCATCATGCAGGATCCGAAACTCGTCTATTCGCTTGAGATTCGTGTAATCGACCTTGAGCAGAAGGTCGCTGAGCTGGAAAGCAATCTCAAGGAAATCACCAGTGGCCGCGTCAAGGGCGCGGATCCAGGGCTTGTGGCGCTGCCACCCGCGCTACTCAAACGCATAAATGATGGCGAACATCCAGTTCGCGTTGTCCGGCAGTTCCGGTTGATGACGCAGAAAGAACTCGGCGAGCTTTGCGGAATACGGCCCAACCATATCTCTGCAATTGAGCGCGGCATGTCATACGGCCTGAAGACCGCCAAACGCCTCGCGGATGCTCTTGCCGTTCCCGTCGACCTGCTAACCTGAAAATCTGGTCCTTTAGCCTGGGATACAGGCGCGCACACCTGTGACTGGCAGGACGGTTTCCCACCCGTCCGCGCCTGTCGTGACCAGACGTCCGGAGTCAATTCGCTGGCCGCCTTCCAGAAGTTCACCGGGCTTGAGGCTGAGGTTTACCGACCATGTACCATCGGCCGAGAGATACTGTGTCTCGGTGAAAAACTGACCGAACACCTCGCCATTTGTGTCCGTTACAATTAGCTTTTGAGGAGCTTCATCCAACAGGATGAGGGCCTCTCCAGAGGAAGACTCGGTGAAGAAGGTGAAGCGGCGGGGCGCGGCCATGCCCCAAAGAAACAGCCCGCATTCCCCTGCTGCTAGGCTCTGAGGAGGCAAGCCCTCGGGCGGAACCTCCGAGACCGGAGATTCCATTGTCTGGACAGAAGAAGTTGCCGAGCGCTCATCTGAGTTGCTAGCGCACGCTGCTAGGAGCAAGGAAACCGTTGAAACAAGAAACAGGCGGATCATTGGGACGTGTCCTGAACACCGGCGGGATAGCGATATACATAACTGCCGGCATCCGGCGCAAATCCGGCAAGGGGAAGGCCATAGTGGAACTGCTGCGGGATTACGCCGGATACCCGCGCGACGACACTGGCATCGCCACCTGGTCTGTAGCGCGCCGCTGCGTCGAGTTGTGTTCCGAGTGGGCTTTTCGACTGAAGCGGAATTAAGAGCGTATCACCTTCGCAAGTGAGATTACCGGAAAGATCAGGCCAGCCCGGACCTAGGATAACAGAGTTCTTGTTGAGAACGTCGCTCCAGCTTTGTCCGGTTGCTTTGTCGCAAGCGCCTTTGCGGAAGCGGATCAGATCTCCCGTAATGCGAGCCTTTCCTCCCGACTGCCGGATCCATGCGGCAGCGCCATCGAGCGCAGCAAAATCAAGCTGAATATCAAAGTCGCGAAGTTCCATCGCCCCCGAAGCGAATGCCCCCGCGCGTCCTGTTCCCTCACCAGAAGGGCCGCTCCAGTCAAAGTTGTACTCGATTCCGAGGCCAAGCAGGGAAGCCGGATTGAGTTTCAAACTGGCATCGCCAAGAAGGTCTTGCCCGGCCCTGAGCCCAGTTATCTTGCCACCCGCCAGTGTGCCGTCCACGGATGTCCAGCTTAAACCACGGTCTGCCGCGCCAGTCGTCTTGAGGATAAAACTCAGAGGCGCAAACACGATCAGTCCAATGACGAAACCGGCGATCAGCAAGAGAAGCAACAGGAAACGCATCATGGTGCTGTATCCATTCCAAATTCCAGTTCAGCGTTCAGGGTGCCGTCAGGGTTCTGTATTATGGACGTTGAAATGACGGCCAAACCAAGGCCAGATTCCACCTGCTCCACCCATTTGAAGAAGGTTTGGCCCGGTGCGTTTGCTATTTGAAACTTGATAGTTGAATTGCCCGCAGTCACTGAGGGGGTTACAGACAATCCCAGATCTTCGGCCACGCTGTTGGCGCCGGCCTGAAGCGCGGGCAAAGACTGGCCTGCGGGAGAAACATGCGCGGGCGAAATGATTTGGCCCTGTTCCAGTAGCGTTTCGATGCGGTCAAGGCGCGCCAGAGTTTGGGCAGCCCGGTCATGATTGAACTTTGCGGCTTCCAGAGTGTTGATTGCCGGACGCAAGACCAGTTGCCATATCAATGCAACTGCCATCAAAAAGGCAGCGGCGCTCAGTAGTGCCTTTTCCCGTTTCGTGCGAGAACTCCACCAGGCGGTCATGGAATTGGCTCCAAAGTCAGCTCCGTAGACAGAGCGCTTACATTTTCACCCAATTGCGTTGTGCTTACCTGGAATCCTCTGCTTTGAAGAAAAGCCACGATTGACCCTTCTGTCTCAAAGGAAGTTATGTTGAGCCGCGCCGACAACCGGTTGTCCGGGCTGTTGAACGTCAAAGCCGAAATTGAAACGCCCGGATTGAGCGCAACAGCTTCATAGAGTGCGGCGGTGGCGGTACGAAACTCCAGCCGGTCCGGCGTGCTTGTCACGGCTAACATGTTTCGCGTTGCGCGTTCTATATCCCCGGGCACTGCGGCGCCCGGGAAGAGCGCAGCATAGCGTTCAGCGGCGTGCTGGTTCATTTGCTTGATCGCGAAATTATAATTGTGGGCTTCGAGGATGAGTGTGCCCGTCCAGACTGAAACTGCGGCAACAGCTATTCCAGCGGCTTTTCTCCAGGCTCCGGCTCCCTGTTTCTGACTTTTCTCAAGGGCATACTGACCGGTTCGCAAGTTAACGCCCTTGCGTGTCGCGCTTCGCTCTGCAAGCCGGATGAGTTGCAGCCCGTCTTGAACACTTTCTGATTCAGAAGAAACCGACAAAGCATCAAGAACGCCTGCGGGAAGAGTCGTTTCAATTCCGACGATCCGGTTGCCATCGCGCTGGATAACCCTGTCACCAAGGTCTACAGCCTGTTCGATGTCAGTAAACAGAGACTGTTCGGGGATTATGGTCTCCGGAGACATGCCTGCTTTGGCAAGGAGTGCGAGCCAGCCTGCCATGACCGATTTATCTACGACGTAGATATCTCTTTCCATGGAGGCCCTCACCTTCGGCCCAAGAGTCAGATGGACTTCCTCCACAGGCTGGGCAAGTTCATCTTCAATTGCATAGAGGGCGGCGCGCAAGGCTTCGGGTTCGGATCGCGCGGGCACGGAAGCCCTGAAGTGCGCTACGGCAGTCGCCGGTGCAAAGGCAACGCAATTCGCCGTTCCGAAAGGGCCGCGATGCGTCAGTATTTCGAGTCGGTCACCTTGTTCACGGGCGACCTGAATTGGGTCTCCTTCGTGTACAGGCAGGCTAACATAGAGGATGGACTTCACTATTCTTCTCCCATCCGGCGCCAGATCGTTTCGGGTTCACTACCGCCATTGGCGGAGATGAGAAAGGAGAATGGCCAGCTACCGCCGTCAAGGGTCGTTCGGCCCTCCGCGAGATAGAGAAAGCTCGCTGTTGACAAGCTTTCCGTCCGCTTTTGCCCCTCCGGGATCGCCCGAATATCTGGTAGCGCTTCAAAGTCGGCAACGCCCGCCCAGCCCTGTTCTGGTCGCCCGGAAATTATGCGCTCTGCGGTCGTGATCGAGAGCGCTTCGGAATAGATCGCCCGCAACAGCGAGGCTTGCTCGGGACGAAGTGTGTTTATGTTCAGTCTGGAGGGTTTGGCTTCAGGAAGTGCACAGACGATGGGAGCCAGGGCATCCCGCAAGGACTTGGTATATCCCTGGATTGAGGCAAGCTCCCGCGGGCTCTTCATAACCTGATTTGCCGCGCGATACGGTGGGCTTAGAGCGAGGTAGTAACCGTCTTCTGCGCCGCCCTGGCGCGTGTTGCCATCGCTGTCCAGCCAGTCAGCGAGTGCGTTAGCGAGGCTGTTTGCTTCTGTTGCCGGAATTTCCAGATCTGTCAGCAAAGTGACCCAGGACACTCGAGCGAGCGTGGCGGCGCCTTCGTCTTCATTGGCCAGGGCGTTCAGATTGAAGCAATTGGCGGCGTCGTTCACTTCAAGGGACGCAACGCCTCCTTTCACCGGAATGACGACAGTTTCGCCGAGGCCTGGCGTCTGTGCTGTTACCTGACCGTTTGCCAATGCGGAAAGCTCTGCGACTGCGCTCAAGGCGAGCGCTTCAGCAGAATGGGCCGCCCAGCCTGCGTCAGACCGGCGCGTGGCCACCTTTGCAAGATCGGTTTGTCTCGCGATTGCAGCGGTTGCGATCAGCGCGGCAACAGCAAGAGCGGCCACAATAAGCAAGATTGACAGGAGCGCGGCCCCGCGTTGAGAGTGACCTGCGATCATTCACTCCCTCCCAGGCCGAATACTGCCCTTAGGGTATCATCCTCTGCGAACTTGAACAGAAACTCGACCTTGTCCGGAAACTCAGTTTCCGTCGAGCCTGCCGCCACGATCCAATCTGTTTTCCAGGTTTTTTCCCGGCCATACCTTACGGACATATCGTCAAGACCCGTCAGTAGAACCTGGTCGGACACAAATGTGCCCGGGGCGGTGTCTGGCGCGCTCCACGACCTGCGGATCAGGGCTCCGTCCTCGAAACGGTACTCCAGTCTCTGCAGGTCGCTGCGTGGCAGATCACCTGGATTCGACCAGCCGTTTCGGACAAATGTCACAATACGATCAGCCGAGCGAACCGGCTGGCCATAAAAGCGCGAAGGTAATTCAGATGTTCCATCCGTGCGGCTGGAGCGATCGACAAAGCTGGAAAAATCATCGCGTAATATGGACATTGCGCTTTGCATGCGCGTAGCAGCGGCACCGCGTTCTTCCAGAACTCTCGTACCTCGCAGGGATTGCGTAAGCATGATCCCTCCTGCTGTGGCCAGAAGCGCCACTACAAACAGAGCGATCAGGGTCTCCATCAACGAGATGCCAGACTGTGCGGAACGAGCGCTGGTCATTGTTCTGCCTGCGTACGTTTAAGGATTGTTACCTCGCTGAGGTAGGTCTCCTGGTCCTGACGGCGGACGCGGATTGTTATTTCAACAAGGTCTGGTCGGGGTGCAGGGGCGATGTTCCGCTCCCAAACAAAATCTCGATTGCGCTGCACATCTTCGCCTGTCGCGCCGCCGATGATAAGCAATTGGGGATCAGTGATCGTTTCCACAGCGATGTTTTCGGCAACCTGACGGGCAAGCACCCGGTCGCTCAGTTCACCGCTGATCCGGATACTGCTGGTGTTGAGGGATATGAGGCCAGTAGCAGCTGTCGCAAAGACTGCGATAGCGACGAGCGCTTCCATCAGCGAGAACCCGGCCTGATTTTGCATCAGCGAACATCTACCTCGACCTTGCCGTCAGGACCTAGTGTCAGGCTCGTCAGGATGTCATTCCGCACGAGTTCGATGGCGACTGGCTGGGTATGGCCGAGTGGATCAAAAATCACTGCAGGAACGACAGGTTCGTCGGCTTCTCTGGTTACTTGCGGCTTTCCGTCGACCTGGAGTCTGATGTCACCAGGGAGTAGATGGCTCCTCAATACGCGCCAGGTGCCATCCTGCCAAACCGCAGCAGAGTATGAGTTTCCTTCTATGATCAACCCCATGGGCTGCCCTGAAACCATCGCTCGGGACGCTGTCTGCTCAAGCGTTTCCTGAAGGAGGCCGGTTTCCTGCTTGAACTGAGGCCGCATTGGAACGGTAAGAAGAATGAGTGAAGTTGCTACGGCAATGATGGACAGTGTCACCATCATCTCGACTAGCGACATGCCAGCCTGAGAAGCGCCTGCTTGCGACTTCCAAGTCAGGTTATGAAGGGGCACGTCAAAAAAGTGCACGGCAAGGGTCAGTCCCAGTTGCCGATGTCGGCGTTGTTACCTTCTCCTCCAGGCTGTCCATCGGCGCCGAGGGAATATACGTCAAACCGGCCTCCCGAACGCGTGCCGGGAAATGCATACTGATAAGGGTTTCCCCATGGATCGTTCTGTACACGGCGGATATATCCACCCGGACGGTAAAGCGTTGCATCAATCCCCGGGGGAGGGGAAGAAAGAGCCGCAAGCCCCTGATCCGTTGATGGATATGTATAGAGATCGAGACTGTACTGTTCGAGGGCGTTCTCCAGATTGGAGATGTCTGCCTGGGCTTTGGTGACGCGGGAACGATCGCCCACAGGGGCGACGTTCACGATAATCAGCGTGGCAAGCAGACCCATGATGAAGACAACAACCATGAGTTCGACAAGTGAAAAACCACCCTGCTGGCGGCGTTTCTTTTCAGTGTTTTGATCAGTCACAGGGGACATGAGCGCGCTCCTTTATCCTAGGGCAAGAGTATTGAGCTGCATGATTGGCAGCATGATTGAGAGGACTATGGTGCCCACGATGCCGCCGAGCAGAATGATGATCATCGGTTCCAGCAAGCCGAGCGCAACGTTCGTGGCGGTTTCAAACTCATCCTCGAGGAAGTCAGCTGCACGGTTCATCATGCCGGGAACGTTGCGGGCTGCTTCTCCGCTGGCGACCATGTGCACCATCATCTGCGGAAAGACACCGCTGGTTTTCATGGCAGAGGAAAGGGCCCCGCCACGCTGGACGGTCTCTAGGATTTGATCCGCTGCAGCCCTGAACACCATATTTCCCATGGCATTACGGGCGCCGGAGAGGCTTTCGATGACCGTCGCACCGGCGCCTGACATCGTGGCGTGGATGCGCGCGAACCTTGCGGCAGAAACCTTTCGGGCCATGTCACCGAAAAAGGGAACACGCAGGACCAAGGCGTCCCACTGCAGTTTCCAACGCGGTACTTTGAGAGCCAGGCTCAGCAGATACACGGACAAACCGGCCGCCAGCAGGACAAACAGGCCCCAATTCTGGACAAACCCGGACAAACCGATGACAAAACTGGTCAAAGGCGGCAGTTCATCAGCCCCAAGCATGGCAAATTGTTCCACCAGTTTGGGGACCACCCAGACCATGAGGGCCGTGACCATTAATGTGGCCATGACGCCAAGTATCGCGGGATAGATCAGGGCAGAGCGAACAAGGGTACGCAGACGATAGCTGCGCTCCAGGTGGTGGGCGAGTTGATCCAGGACGAGGCCGAGGCGTCCGGACGACTCTCCCGACGAGACGACTGCCCGGAACAGCGGCGGGAAGGCGCGCGGCGCTGCACGCATTGCTTCCGCCAGGGGCGCTCCCTCCATAACCTGGGACCGGACGCCGAGGAGAAGGCCGCGCTGGGGCGAGGAGTCGCTGTCTCCGGCGGCCGCGGTCAGGGCCTGCTCGATAGTCATTCCAGACGACACAAGGACGGCCAGCTGCCGGGTGAGGAGGGTGCGTTCCTTGTCGCTCAATCGGCCAGCCCCGGCAAAGCCAAGCGCCGTTTCGCCGCGCGCCTCCGTAAGGGATACAGGGGTCAACTGCCGCCCGCGCAATTCGCGTCTGGCCGCCTGCGCTGTGTCAGCCGATATTACGCCACTGGTGCGCCGGCCATCAGCTGTCAGGGCCTTGTATTCAAATGCTGCCACCGAACCATGCCTCCCGGCGGCAGACGTGGAGCAGCTCTTCGGCGCTCGTCTCGCCGCTCAACACATGCCGCATACCGTTCTGGAACAACATATCAGATTTGGCGAATGCTGTGCGTTCTATTTCTTCCTCGCTGGCGCCGTCATGGATCATGCGACGGATCGATGTATCGATGAGCAACAGCTCATATACGCCCAGCCGGCCCTCATACCCTGTATGGCCGCAAGCCGCGCATCCGGTGGCGCGGCATAGGATCAGGCCGGGTTTATCTTCCAGTCCCAGCCGCTCCAGCAGTGGGGCAGCAGGCGTGTATGCTTCCTTGCAATGAGCGCAGAGCTTCCTAACCAGCCGTTGGGCAAGCACTGCCCGAAGCGTCGAGGCCAGTAGGAAGCTTTCGATACCCATGTCGCGCAGGCGTGTGATCGCGCCGGCAGAACTGTTGGTGTGAATGGTGGAGAGGGCGAGGCGGCCCGTTAGTGCGAATTCCAGGGCGACTTCGGCAGTTTCTGCGTCTCGGATTTCGCCGACCATGACGATGTTTGGATCGTTGCGCAGAATGGAGCGAAGGGTGGCCGCAAAAGTGAGGCCGACCTTGTGGTCCATCGGGGTCTGGCTGATACCATCGAGCCCGTACTCGACTGGATCTTCCAAGGTCATGATGTTGACCCGGCCGGTGTTGAGCTGGGCGAGGGCCGAATACAGCGTTGTGGTTTTTCCAGATCCAGTAGGCCCGGTCACGAGGATTACCCCATTGGGCTCACTCAGCGCCTTCCTGAAGCGCTGTTCGGTTTCCTCGTCCATGCCGAGAACTTCAAGGCCAAGCAGGGCTTGCCGGGTATCCAGGATACGCAACGCAACCCGTTCGCCATACCGGGTGGGCAGGGTGGCCACGCGAACATCAAGTGCCCGTCCGCCCAGGGTGAGTGAGATACGCCCATCTTGAGGCATGCGCTTTTCCGCAATGTCCAGCCGGCTCATCACTTTAATGCGAGATACAAGCGGAGCCGCCACGCGCCGCGACGCAGTGAACACTTCCTGCAGTTCGCCGTCGATCCTGTAGCGAACAGAGAGTTTATCTTCAAACGGATCAATATGGATGTCAGACGCGCGCCGGCGAATGGCATCCTGAAGAAGGCCGTTGATCAGGGTGATGATTGGCGCATCAGTATTGCCTGCCAGGAGGTCTTCTGTCTGCGGAAGGCCGTCGAAAAGGCTTTCCAGATCTCCGCCACTGCCAGCGGCGGCTTCTGCCGCGCTGCCGTCCAGCTTGGACTGACCAAAGCTCTCTGACAGCTGTCGTTCATACTGCGCAGCATTCATGGGCTGCAGATGAACTGGTTTTCCCGCGACCCGGCGAGCCTCAATAAGGGCGACGGGATTGGCGCCATCGCGCACCGCAAATGTCAGCTCCTGCCGTCCGGGAACGACAACGATGCCTTTGTCCCGGGCAAATGAATAGGTGACCTGGGCGCGCGTCATCAGAGGATTATTGCGGCGGTTGAACCGCTTGGGAAACCGGGCCGCCGCTACCCAGAACTTCCCTTACGAATTGATCGATGGATCCTCCAGATGATGGATCCCGCATCAGTTCCTCAGCCTGAACATACAGATACTTCTGCTGTGTTATGGCCTGCGCATCTGCTTTGCTGCGGACGATCGTCGGGCGGATGAAGACCATGAGGTTACGGCGCGTGGCGGCCTTGCCTTCCGACCTGAAAAGGCGGCCGACCCCGGGGATGTCACCAAGTACAGGCACCTTTGTATCGCGCAAGGTATCGGTTTGTTCAACAAGACCGCCAAGCACGATGATCTCGCCATCATCTGCAAGGACACTGGCGCGAATTTCCCGCTTGTCGAGGATGAGGTCCGGCGTGACCGTTCCGACACTGCCAAAGACGCTCGAAACTTCCTGCCGGATGTCGAGACGGACGGTGTCGTTCTCGCCAATGCGAGGTGTCACTTCCAGTTGGATACCAATGTCCTTGCGCTCTACAGTACGGAACGGGTTGGAATTGGCATCTCCCAGAACCTGGCCGGTGGTAACTGGAATTTCCTGACCTACAATCAATGCGGAGGTCGCATTGTTCAATGTCATCCCGAAGGGCGTGGACAGGATGCGTGAAGAGGTGTCGTCCTGAACGGCATTCAGGATTACGCCAAAGAGGTTGTCGCCAGACGTGCCGCCAAATCCGAGCGTGAGGCCTGATGATCCTGTCAGGGAGCTTATAGCGGCATCCCTGAAGGGGTTGGCGGATGACGGATCCTCAAAAGCGTCCGTCACCAGCGCGCCCGTCAATGCAAGCAGGTTAGGCGCCGCGCGGGAGAAGTTCGTTGACGCGAAGGGCACATCTCCGCCAGTGCCAGAAAGAAGGAATTGCAGGCCGAGCTCGCGCGCAGCATCATCCGACATTTCGACAATTATGGCTTCCACCATGACCTGGGGCCGGCGGACGTCCAGCGCCGCAACGACCCGCTCCATCGCAAGGATGGTTTCCGGGTTGGCGCTGATGACAAGCGAATTCGTCGGTCCATGGTGCGCAATTGTCTGCGCAACGGGCGCTGTCTCAGATGGGGCGCGTTGCATGGCCATGCTGTTTGCCACCCGCTCCAGGATGGGCACAACTTCTGCTGCATCCGCATAATTCAGCGTGATGACGCGCACATGATCCCGCTGTGGATTGGTTGCGTCGAGCTCGAGGGCAACGCGTTTGGCGCGCTCAACCGAAGTTGCGTCGCCCCGTAGGATGATGGAGTTGCTTGTCTGCGATGCAACGGCTGACAGGCGGGATGGAGCCTGTCCCTGTTGGGATGCCGGATCTCCCTGAAGGCGTGTAAGGACGGTCTCCATTTCAACGGCGGGCACATTGGACAGCGCAACCGTTTCGATCACGGTCTGGTCCCTGTCGAGCGTCTCGATGATACGGCGCACCCTTTCCAGGTTGGACGCATAATCAACGACAACAAGTGTATTTGTGCCGGCATTGGCCACGACCTGGCCCTGCGTATCGAGCAGGGGCTTGATCATCTGCGCAGCTTCCATCGCATTTGCGCGGTTGAGCTTGATTACCTCGGTAATGAACGCATTCGCGCCCGGGCCCGACATGGGTGCTTCGGTCGACGCAATCGCGCGAGGAACAATGCGATAGGTATCCTTTCCGGCCGGTACGGCAGCAAAGCCCTGGATACGCAAGGTTGTCAGGAATACCTGGAATAGTTCCGGTGTTGTCATCGGTGTTTGCGAGACAACAGATACACGTGCCTTGCGGACGTCTGGATGAGTCACGAAGGTGTAACCCGTCAGCATGGACACATCCTCAATGAGGGTGTTCAGTTCGACATCCTCAAGGTTCAGGACGTGCCGGTCCTGCGAGGGGGCAGGGGCCTGCGCAGCAGCAAACTGCGAAGCGGAGAAGGCGGCTGCCGCCGCCAGCAATATACGCTTGGTCATTGAGAGAGGCCGGATTCAGGAGAAAGCCGTAGGCGGACGATTGCGCCGCTGCGGACGACATCCAGCGCGATTGTGTCAGATGACATCACGGCGCTCTGGATCGCTTCAGGGCCCATGCCTTCGATACTGTTTCCATTTACGCGCAATACGAGGTCGCCTTGCTCAAGACCTGCTGCTTCAAAATGGCCCTGTCCGCGTGGCGCAAGGCGATAACCAGACAGGACGCCGTTTCGCAGTTCAGGTTGCAGGTCTATGTCGGTCATCAGCAGCGCGGGTGTGGTGGCAGGCAGTGCGTCTGTGGCAGTTTGAACTGGACCGGTTTGTTCCGGCAACGCATCCGGGGGTGATACCGAGCTAACAGTCTGTGATGAACCAAAGAGAGGTTTGTTCGGATCGTTCAGGAGCAATTCCTGCAGCTGGCCATTGAAGCGTAAAAACACACGGTCGGCTGCGACGGTTTCCAGGACAGCGCCGGATACGATCTGATCACCCACCGAGAACCGTTTCTGGGAACTGTCAGGCAGGACCAGAACTGCACTGCTTTGCCCCGTTTCTCCATCTGACCAGCGCAGGCCGGCGATCTTCAGATTGAGGGACGTCGGCACTGCGATCTGATCTGCCGCGGCGGGGACTACCTGAAACGGATCGGTCTGCGTAAGCAGCGCCAGTCCGTTCTGTGTTGTTGCGTTGCCAGACAGGGCAGGGAGCTGAGGAGACTGAGCGAGGTCGATACCTTGCCCGGGAGCGACGGCGACCCAGGCGAAACGGGCAAGGAGTATGCCCGTAGTGAGAGCAAGGACTGCTTCCAAGGCGGTACGGCCGATTGAGCCATATGCGAGCCTGGTGCCGCTTTCGGGTCCGAAAAGTTTCATTGGCCCTGAACTCCCGTAAGACGCCCGTTCTGCTTAATCACACTTGTGCGACAGTTCTGAGACGCATGCTGCCCTGAAGAAGCGGGTAGGCGCGGCTTTCTGCCGTTGAATTGTATCCGTCTTTCAGTAGCTAGAAAGACACGACTTTTCACCACAAAAATGAGGCACGGCAGATCATTGCGACCGGCCGTGCCCCGATTTTCATCCCACTTCTCCAGTGGGGAGAAAATTAACCAGAGTTAGAACTCTGCGCTCAGGCCGACGGAGATGGTTGTCCCGACTTCGTACTGGTTCACCTGGACAAAGCCGCCATTTCCGGACTGGTACTCGTCGAAATCCTCTTCCAGCAGGTTCTTCGCCTTGATATCCAGCGTGAATTCCTTGCCGCGCAGGTCAAAGCCCTTCTTGAACACCAGGTCGAGGTTGACGCCGGGATCTTGCAGGAAGTCAGGCTGACCTGCAGGTGCACGGGCCGTTACACGCTCGCTGGCATAGTTCGCCAGCAGGGTGAACTGCGAGCGGGCGGCTTCGTCTTCCCAGCCGATTTGCAGGTTTGCAATGTGCTCGGACTGCCCCTGAAGGCGGGTGCCATCGATGATGAAGTCCGTTGCGGGGCGCGGCTGACCAGCGGCCTGGAGCGGGAAGACAACGTCACCCGCGCCAGCCTTCACCTCAGAAGTGGTGTAGGTGTAGTTAGCCTGGAAGAGGAAGTCCTTGGTGCTGAGAAAGCCATTGTCGAACGGGCTTTCGAAGATGCGTTTGAAGTCAACTTCCGCGCCGTAGAGGATGGCCTCGGGGGCGTTCAGGTAGGTCTGGAACACCGATGCGCTTTGCTGGACGACGACGGCTTCCACGGGGCGGTCAAGCTTCTTGTAGAAGACGCCTGCCGTCAGGGCCTGGCCGCGATCGAAGTAGAGTTCGTAACGCGCGTCGAGATTCAGGATTTCAGTATCAACCAAGTAAGGGTTGCCGATGAAGGTCCGGCCGCTTTCCGGGTCGTAATACTGCTGCGGCGCCAATTCACGGAACTGTGGCCGGCCGATGCTTTGTGAAGCGCCAAGGCGGAGCTGCTGATCTTCTGCGAAGTTCCAGGTCAGCGTCGCCGCAGGGAGAACGTACTGGTTTTCCAACTCGGGCGGCGCTTCCGGAGCTGCCTCAGTTGCGATCAGCGAAAGCGGCGTAACAGATTGCGTCGCATCCTCGAAGCGGAGGCCTACAGCAGCACGGACCAGCGGCAGAATTTCGGCATCTACCTTGGCATAGGCGCCAAAGACCTGAAGGTCTGCTTCATAAGCTGCTGCACCAGCCGAGCCGGTGGTTTCACGCAGGACGAAGAGGTCCGGATTGATGTTGTAGTTGGCAAAGAGGAAATCAGGCCGCTGTTGGGAAACCAGAAAATCAAGCGGGGGATTGCCGACGATGAAACTGAAGACGCGTGACTGAGCTGAGCGCTCGTTCTGATAGGCTTCTACGCCGGCAGAATACTCGATGTCGCGAGCGGAAGAGAGCGCCTGAGTATACTTCACATCTGCGCCACCGCTGACGACCTTGTCATCAAGATAGGAAAAGGTTGTGTTGTTCGAAGAACCCGAACCCGAAGGGTCGTAGATGTAGCTGTTCGTGATGTCGCTGAAGACAAAGCGTGTGGCGCGTTCATATGGTGCATCACGCTTTGTTTGAGAAAGCGCGGTACGCCAATCAAGTGTCCAGGGCCCACGGAAATGCTGGCCGTTGAGCTGGGTGCTGTAGAGCTCGCGCGCATACCAGCCCGTGCGGTCATCACGGACATCGCGGGAAGCAAGATCGTCATAACCTTCCCGGATGCTTGACTGTTTGGTCGTGCGCCGAATGTAGAGGTTGGTCCAATCGATCTTGTCATCACCAAAATCGAGGCCAGCACCAAAGAGACCATCCCAACCGATGTTCTGCTCACTCGTCACGTAGTCAAAAGTTGATGTGGCACCGAGAATGCCGCCGTTGATCTCACCGACCTCCTGACGGCCGTTGCGTGTGCGCCAGTCGTTGCTGTAGCCGAGCACACCGACAAATCCGAGTTCCGCGCCACCGAGATCAAACGAGACGCCGCCGGTGGCTTCATAGCTGCCATTTGCGGGAATGCTGTCGTTGGACTGGATCAGGTTGATCGGTGCATTGGTGAATGCCTGGCCCATGGCCTGCAGTTCAGCATCGGTGAAGTTGCCATTTTGAATCCGCTGACCCGTCGACAGCGCGCGGCGAACCGGACCCGGAATTTTGCGCGTACCGTTGTCAAAGCCAAGGACATCACTGTCCGAACCGTAATGTGTAATCCCATCCTTGCCTGTAGTCTCAGTATTGTAGCTGCCGGAGACGCTGAGCTCGAGGAAGTTTTCAGTCGGGATGTTCAGTGTACGAAGATCGATGATGCCGCCGCCAAATTCGCCCGGGTATTCGACAGAATATGTCTTTTGAACAAGTACGTTCTCGAGAATGTTCGTCGGGAAGAGGTCGAGCGGAACGACGCGCTGAAGCGGTTCCGGGCTGGGTAGCGGCGATCCATTGAGACGCGCAGCAGAGTAACGCTCCCCAAGGCCGCGAACGTAAACAAACCGGCCTTCAGCGATGCTGAGGCCGGTTACGCGTGCGAGCGCCGCGGCGGCGTCAGAATCACCCTGACGCGCGAGATCTTCCGGTGCAAGGAAAGCAGCAACTTCCGAAGTGCTGCGCAGAACTTCCGGGATGTAGCGGCCGAGAACGACGACTTCCTGAAGCTTGAGGTCCTCAGCTTCTGGTGCTGTCGCCTCAGTGGAATTGTCGGAGGTTGTGTCGGATTGTGCCGATGCGAGGGCGGGCGCGAGGATCGCTGTTGAAGCGATCAGCAAGGCCCGGAGGGACAGCGAGCTGAATTTCATGAGATAGGATCCTGAATGGATGCTTGGGATATGGGAAAAACGGAGGCCTCGGTTGAGGCCTCCGTTCTGATCATCGGATTAGTGGCAGGTCGCCTGACCCGGCAGGCTGCAGGTCCAACCCTGATACCAGGTGTCGTTGCTGTCGCGGACAGCGCCGATATAGGTCACCGGGGTCAGGAAGCCTGTGATGAACGTGTTGTTCGTACCAAGACCAGTACCGGCATTAAGCGTGGTCGGGTATGCCGAGACAGCCACTGCATTTTCGTTGGCGCCGTTGATGAAGCCGCCGGTAAGAGTCGAAGTGCCGTTCAACACGTTGGAGGGGTGCGTGAGAAGAGCTTCAACTGTTGCGTCCGGGATATCCGTTGCGGGCGTTGTGCCTGCTGCGCCGCCGTCACCATTTCCACCCGCGCAGGAGAAGAAAACAGACCGGTAGAGCGGGCCATTGCCTTCAACGCCGTTCGGGTTGTTAAGTGTCGAGTTCGTGGCGATGTTCACACACTGGTGGTTGCCCGGGTGACGGATAACCGAGTTGTACACACGCGCCGTGTGGCCCGAGTTGTGTACGATGGCGTCGCGTGTGCTGTTGTCACGCATCACGATGGTCCAGTTGGCGTAGGTCGGGCGGGTGAAGTAATCGGTGGTGTTTGTGCCGCGCGAGCTGGTTTCCCAGGCAAAGTCACCGCCGCCTTGGCGCTGCACTACGATCCCGAATTGTGCGGCGCCGCGCCAGCCGGAGTCGGTGTCAAACGAGTCATCGTCGTTGCCAGTCAGGACGATGTAACGGACGTTGACGTTGCCGCCGAAGATTTCAATGCCGTCGTCGGAGCTGTTGTGAACCTGAACATACTCAAAGGTTGTGCCATTGCCGACACCCGCAAGCGTGATGCCGTTAAGTTCGTTGTTCGGAGCAATTTCAAAGCCCGAATATGACAAGCGCAGGTAGCGGACGCGGCCGCTGTTGTCAGACGGAGAATTGCCGCCATAGAAAGCGTTGGAGCCTTCAACTTGCGCTTCGCAAGCGATATTGGGAGGGGTGACCGTTCCGCTGCAACCGTCAGTGTTCGGTGCGCGGCCGTTGATTACAAGCCCGCCCCACTGTCCGATTGAGTTCTCGGTCGCGGTGCCTTCCACGTTCGCGCGGCTGGTCATGATGATTGGATTGTCGGCTTCGCCTTCAGCGAAGATCTGCGACCCGCGGTTCACGAGGAGGTAGTCGCTGCCGGAATTGCCGAAAATGGTGACGCCGGGTTCAATCGTGAGAATACCAGATGTGCGGCCAGGGATCGGGTTGGCCGGATCGGAGCCAAGGTCGGTCCCGACCTGCGTGCGGCCGGCAACTGAGTAGATCGTGCCGTCGCGCTCCGGGACAACCAGGTTTCCTGTGATGGTGGTCGGCAATTGGCAGATGCGATTGTCGGCAAGCACGCCAACGTTGGAGAAGCCCGCCGGGCAATCTGCAGCCGGGCCGCCTGTCGGCGGGGGAGGCGCAGGTGGCGGCGGGGGCGGCGGAGGTGACACTGTGGGCGGCGGAACGAACGCGCCAACGCCAGGCGAGGCGACACCATCAGCACCGCTGCATGCGCCGAGCAGCCCGACTGCAGCACAGCCGAGCAAAACCGCGCGGAAGTTTTTATTGGTCAACATAAATGTCTCCGTCATGAAACCTGAACGGGCGCGCAGACGGTTCCCCCCGCCGCGCTCGCCAGACGATTTCTGCCGCCTGCCCGCAGAGAGGAGCCTTAAGATTTGATTGCAACACTTACAGGAAGTTTAGATGACACTTGCGTGAAGCGGAGAATGCTAGTGCCGATATGTCACTCTGCGGCCACATTACAGATTAGTGGAGTAATCCACCGGGAACATGTCGCCCCAGCCTCTTTCGCGGAACCATTTGGTAATGACGTATTTCGACCCGGCACGAACTTTCATGCCGTGATGTATTGTGTAGGGGTTCACAGTTCCGTCCGGGTTCAGATTATTCCAGATCACGGCCTTGCCCTTCTCCGGCATGATCGTTTTCTCCAGCCGCCTGAAGCGGGTTCCGCCGCCTTCTTCAACATCATTGAGGTAGATCATGAAGGTCCATGTGCGCTGGCCAGTAAACTGGCAGTGAACCTGATAATCACGTGTGCCTGGCGTGAAATAATCGTAGTGCGCCTTGTATTCCTGATCGATATCATAGCGCTGGGCTTGTGTGGCATCGGAATACGACCAATGGATTCCCAACGCTTCAGCGATCAGTTCATCCAGCTGCATCACGAGATTGTTGCCCAGAGACCCTATATCGGATGAACGCGAGGTCCTGATTTTCGGATCAGCGAAAACGTCTGTCGTTGTTGATGCCCTCAGCCTTGCGTCAGTGAGCGCGACGAGTTCGTCGCACACTTCCGGAACAAGGAATTTCGGCCACACGTAAAGCTGCGCCTTGGAGGTAGGAACACGGCGGAGCAGGGGGTGCGACTGCGCGCGCCTTGCAATGGGGGCGTTGGCCAATGCCCGGTGATCAACGTCAGATACCGGACGCCGTCCATCGTATGCTGCGCGCATGAGAGATTTAATGGCGGACTCATCGAAGCCGTTTTGGGCAAGCAGCCGCTTGACCTCATGGGGTTCTACACCCGACCGCAGGCGGACCCAGGTATATGTCAGCCACTCATCGCTGATTGTCATCGACAATTTTACTCCATCTCTGCGCCTCGGTTAGTGCAGGGATGTGACAGTCTAATGACGCACAAAAAGAACCGTGAACGGACGAGAACGATCAATACACGGAAGATACGTAATACTGTATCACATTGACACAAAAACGCCAAATAGATACTGTGACAGTTATGTTACAGTGGAAATACAGAACATTGTCACTCCTCGCACTGGCGGTTGCGGCGCCAGGAGTGGCCCTTTCCGAAGCCGTCTCACCGGGCCTTCTCTCACCGAGCGAAGCAGGCACCACCGGGACGCCTGGCGTAGCGGAACATTTTGATGATCAATTGCTGCAATTGGTCCAGGAAGCCCGCTTTGACGAAGGCCTTGCCGGATTGGCGGCGCATCAGTCGCTCACGCTGGTGGCTCAGGCTCACGCCAAAGATATGGCCAAGCGGGGGTATGCGGCGGATGTAACGCCAGAGGGGCTCAGCTTGCTCGATACAGTTCGGCGGGAAGATAGGCAGACACTTTACAGCTCCTTCGGCACGGTGATCGCCATTGCCGAGGCAGGGGCGGATCCCCGCTCAGTCCTGGCCGCGCTCATGTCCGAGCCTTCAAATTCCGAGAACCTGCTTCGGGGTCGCTTTGACCATGTGGGCATTGGAAGTTTCGAGCAGGATGGCCGGCTGTATGTCGTTCAGCTGCTGGCGCGCGTGGAAGGAAGGCTGGAAGAGCCCTTGCCGATGTATGCCGGTGATGCGGAAAGCCTGCGTGCCGAATTTTCTGCTCGTGGAATGACGCCCGTCAGCTGGTCAGTTAACGACAAGTCGGGACAAACGCTTTTGCGGGGCACGGGGGAGCGTATTCGTGATTCGCAAGGGTCCAGGGTCGAGGGATACCTCAATCTGGACGTGGCGATGGGGCCTGATGTCTACACATTTCGCGGGCCGTATGTGCGCGTGAAGTAGCGCGTTCCGCAAACAGAAAAGAGCCGGAGCGTTGCCGCTCCGGCTCTTTCTTTTGGGCGCAATTAGTCTGCGGACAGGGCCCGCAGGACTTTGGCCATGGTGTCGAGTTTTGCAACAGAGCTCGTCCGGTCGATCAGGGCATGGCAACGGGCGCGCGATTCGCTGACCGGGTCCCTGGTTTCACTGGAAGAGGCATCTGATGTCTGGAAGAGCTCGGAGATCGGAACGCGCAACGCGCGCGCGACGCTTGAGAGCATGCCTGCGCTCAGGCGGTTGGTACCGGTTTCGTACTTCTGCAGCTGCTGATGGCTAATCCCGAGCTCCTGGCCCAGCTCCGACAGGGTGAAGTTCTGGGCAATTCGAAGTTCCCGGATTTTCTCGCCGACCTGTTGGTCAACCTTTGTGGGAGAGCGGGAACCAGCGGCACGGATTTCATCTTGCATCATTTTCCACCTTTAGGTTTTATTCTGTCTCCTGGGTGACAGGCGTTCAAGCAAGCGCAGTGATTCATAAATTTCTGAAACACCTGCCAAATATCTGAAATACCAAGGGGTTCTGGCTTAACGTACGAGAGTGGCACGCAGTTCCACCTTACTCCCGCGACCTTTTGAATAAGCCTTAAATACTAGTAATCCCGCTTCCACCGGACAGACACGCGTGATTCTCCGGTCGAGCTAGCTTCGGATGTCACGGATATCTGGGGGCGGGGTTGCCATTCAACCTCAACTGAATTTCCGGCAGCTCCGGCAGTTGTCACCTCCAGATAGACATCGGAAGCAAGGTATTGGCCGACTCCCAGCTCAGTTGTCCCTTCATTGCTCATACCGAGCCGCAAGCGGTCCAGACCAAGTCCGGCTTGTATCTGACCCAGTGGATCTATAGCTGAACCCTGGCCGCTAAGCCGGGCAATGGAACTTGCAAGTTCAGCAGCCTCCAATGCCGACAGATCCATCATGGAACGCCCGAACAACATGCGTGCGAGGATCTCATCTTGAGGGAGGTCCGGCGTGCTCGAGAGCTCGATCCGCGGGTTCGACGGCGAACCGGTAACGTCCACGCGGGCCGAGAAGCCGTCGACTTGGCGCGCTGCGCTGATAGCGACCCGCGCAGAGTCAACCGGGCCGTCAAAAGTGACAACCCCTGAATCAAACACGAACGGACGCCGCGCCAGTTCCAGTTCGCCTCGTACAAGGCTTGCCCGGCCATTCAGGAGAGGTGCAGCCGGCGAACCGGTAACATTGACATTCACACCCCATTCCGAGTCGAGGCCGCGGCCATTTATGAATATCCTGCGGTCCGAGAGAACCTGAAAATCAAACCTGATGGGTTTCTCGAGAACTGGGTCTGTCGGCTCATTAGAGATGTCCTCGCGCCACCTGACATCCAGGCGCCGCGCGCTTGCGGTAGGCAAATTGTCGAGAGAGAAGTTGGCTTCATCTACATTGAGCCTGCCGGAAACAATTCGCGCTGTAGCGGTTTCTGTGAGGGCTGCATTGCCCGTCAGGCGCATGTTGTCGGAGTTGCGATCATAGACGAGAAGCCGCTTGAGTTCGAGATTGACCTGACCTTCGCCAGCCGCATCGATGCGGCCAGAAGCTTTCAGGTTTCCTCCATCCGGACCTTGTCCGGTAGCGTCAACTGCAATTGCGCCGGCTTCATACGCTGCGCTCATGTCGAAACGAGCTAAGCGGAAACCCATTGCGCCATACTCATATAGCCCATCCTTGATATCAGCCCGGGCATCAATCTGTGGCGTGCCGAGTGTTCCTGCGACCCGCACGGTCGCATCGATGTCTCCATCGATATCATGACCATATGCCAGCGCGATCTGGCGGACCCCTTCAAGGTCGCCGCTTATACTCGCATTGCCGAGAAGCGCGCCCTCCATATCCGGCCGGACGAATTCACCTGCCAGTGCAGTGACAGGCACGGCGACTGCAAAGTCACCGCCCAGCGTCGGGCCATAATTGGCAATCCCGTTGACCGACAGCATGCGCGCATTGAGTTTGCCGGTGACGTCCAGTTCAATTGTGCCGTCCAGACCGCTGACAGGGCTGTTCGTGCGAATGTTGAATGTGCCTGAGGGTGATGCGCCATAAGGCATGAGTACCCCCGTCCCATCAATTCGCGCCGCAGATACCGGCGCTCCCTGAGACGCAAGTAGCGGGCCCGCATCAACGTCGTCAAATTCGAACCTCAATTCGGGCTCGGTGCCTGCCGAAACGAGGGAAGCTTTCACTACACCGCCGAGGATTTCGATCTCTGTGTCGATTTCGGGCGTAGCGCCCAGTCGCCAGATCGCATCCCTGCGGGTGGACACGGTCTGACCAAGAATCATGCCCTTTATTGCCAGTGTCCCCTCAGGCGCCTCGCCGCTGAGCGTTGCCCGCCCTGAAAGTTGCATGTCAGTTTCACGGCCGCGCTCGGAATCGTCGAGTTGAGCAGAGAACTGATAGCCTTGATCAGTAGTTGTGATATTTGTCCTTATACGTTCAAAGCGAAGGTCATCGCCGAGAACTGCGCTGCGGGCATCTGCTTCAAGTGAGATGGCCATCGGCTCATCAGACGTCTGCTGCGCAAAGGCGTCGATCGCAATTTGCCCGAATTCTATCCCGCCGATGACGAAGTCGTTTCCCGATACGCGCGTCGCCAGATTGAGATCGCCATTATCTCCGATATCTGCATAGCCGCCAATCTGCAAACGCCCGAGGAATCCCGCGAGATCGTCAATCCTTGTCGAGCCTTCCTGACGCTGAAGAATGGCAGAAAGGTCGATCCGTTCTTCCTCATAGCGCCCCGTTAGTCGCACGGGACCATTCACATTGGTTCCATCCTGGACAACAGATGTGGATATCGTCAGGTCTCGCAAAACGTTGGCGCCGTTCTCAATGCGACCGCCTTCGCTCTTGGCGTCGATCAGGATTTTCTGACCTGCCTGGGATATCGTGCCTTGCAGCGCTCCGACATTTATCATTGTTCCACTGAGCGCCAGATCAGCCCTCTGCTCGGCAACGACAGACAAATTCAAGCCTCGCTCTCCAGCGAGCGATCCGGAGACATCAGCGCTGATGCCCGGTAGGCGCAGCCGCATCATTCGAGCGGACACATTTCCTCCGGAAACAGACAGTGTGGCTGCCGCCGTCCCGTCTCCATTGACGAGAGACGCTGCGGCATCGGGCCCAGACAGGTTACGAAGCGACAGGTTGGTCGAGACATCAAATGCAGTTAGAGGCCCTTCAATGCTCAAAATGCCTTCGGCGCCGCCCGAGAGCCCCGGTATGAACGGGGCGATGGACTGGTTCACGCGGCCTGCGAGTGAAAGCTGTGCATCCTTTGTGCTGATCTCGCCAGCAAGGCGCAGGGAACCTGTTTTGTGCTGCAGGTCGGCTTCATCGAGCAACAGCGCGCCGGATGCGATGTCGAAGCGGCCGTTCAAATTCACTGTAGGTGTCGGCCCAATCGCAGCGCCGGCGGCTACTCCAACCGGGAATGGCCCCTGGAGTTCAAGATTCCCAGAGAAGGGGATAGAGCCACCCTCGAAGGCTACCGAAACGCGGCCTGCAGCGGCTTCAAACGGAAGTACGGTCTCTTCATTGGCAACAAGCCGGAGATCGCCGGAATAGCTCGCATCGCCTTTTGCATAGGTAACTTCGCCATCAAGCCAGATGCCCGCGCCGTTTTCCCAAAACGGCTGCAGGGATGCCATGTCTGCACTCAGATGGGCGGGGCCAATCAGTTCATAGGCGTCAAGATCCGCCAATCCCGCCAGATGCACATCGCCTTCAGCCACGAGACCGTCCAACTCAAAGTGGGCTTCATCTCCGTCGATGCTGGCCGATAGGGACGCTTCAGCCGAGGTGCCCAGAAAGGCAACAAAATCTTCCGGTAACGGAAGGGCAGTCGCATCGACTTTGGCCGATGCGCTCAAGCGGCCGTTTTCGACCTTTCCTGAAAAATATGCCCTGTCTTCCCGGTCAATCGAGAGCCGCGCCTCTCCGACGCCATTGCGCAGGTCCCCGGCGCCGTTTGCCTCTAGCCGCGCAGCGGAACCGGGTTCGAGTTCCAGCATGTGGGCAAAGATGCCGTCCGCAGGCGCGTCGGCGATGACGGTGATGTCAAATCTTCTTGATGCTGTCATTACGATGAGGAGGTCTACTCGGTCACCGCGACCCTCAATTGGCCGAAGGCGGAGCGCGGCGTCGAGTGCGCCGCTTCCCTGCTGCACGAAGCGGGCGCTGATTTCGGAAGTGGACTGACCGCCCGCGACACCTTCCGCAAGCACCAGCCTGTCGAGCACGAGAGAGTTCAGGTTTACCTTGAAGTTTCCACCGCCTTCAGAAGATGGCTGAGGCTCCCGCGTTGGTCGCGAAAAAACGGAGGCATTGTCGATATCCAGCTCAGCTATGTCGAGTGTGCGCGATAGAAGGGAGACGGGAGACCAACGCATGCGGATATTCTGAGCTTCTGCCCACACGCCACTTTCGTTGATGATCTGGATCCTGTCGATCCGCATATCCGATAGAGGGTCGCCGCGAAGGCCCTCAACATTTAGCTGGCCATAGCCCGCAATGTCCATTCCGTCGAGTTGGGAGACAATGAAGTTCCGCCCACTGTCTGTCGTAATCCATATGCGCGCGACGCCGACTATGGCCGCGCCGCTTGCTGCGGCTATAAGCGCGCCCGCAAGCCAGGGATGCCGGCTGCGCCAGCCTTTGAGGGGGAGGATCGGAAGTTTCATCAGAACGCTTGTCCGATCGATACGTAGATTTGCAACGGAGCGTCACCGTCTCGCTTGTTCAGCGGAGCCGCAACGTCAAACCGAATGGGCCCGAACCCGGGATAGTAGCGGACGCCGAAGCCAATCGAAGCCTTGGCTTCACCAAACACGCTGCCTGTATCATCGCTGGCTGCGCCAGCATCTATGAACGCCGCATATCCAAATCGTTCCGATCGACGCCACCTGAGTTCGGCAGACGCCGAAAACAGGCTACGCCCTCCAAGAAACTCGCCGAACTGATCGGTAGGCGAGAGGGATTGGTACTCATACCCGCGAACAGTGCCACCACCACCGGCGAAAAACAGCCTGTCGGTTGGGACAGCATTTGATCCGGTGAAAGCTCCGTACTCGGCGCGAACGGCTGCTACCAGGTTGTCTGCAATCTTCCTGTATGTTGCGCCGGATACCTGCATGCGTGTGTATCCGGGTGTGCCTTCGCCAACCGACACACCGCTTTCTACGGTCGCGAAGCCTCGAATGCCTTCCTGAGGGTCCAACGGGTCGCCGACATCGCTGTAATTTGCCGTGACAGGAATCGAGAAGGTTACCTGCTCGCGCTCTCCGAGGAAGATGCGGCTTCTCTGATCGGTGATCCGTGTAAGGTCAACGGCCGCGCCAACTGACAGGGTAAGTTGCCGGGTAAAGGGTTGAGCGAGCGTCGCCCCAACCTTGAACCCGTCGAGGTCATAGGCCTGGGTCTCTTCCTGCCTGACGCCGGCCTCGGCCGACAGCGTACGGCCAAACCTTCCGATGTTGGGCCGTTCGTAAATGCCGGTAAAGCTGCGTGAAAGCGTAGCGGCTTCGGCGCGAACAGTGACCTTGTCCGCGCGTCCCGTAATGTTGCGTCTTTCCCATTGAGCGTCTGCGCCGACGCCTTCAGTCGTTGATGCGGTCACACCAAAGCTCACAGAGCGGGGTTTGGCCTCTGCCAACGTGAGGGAAACCGTATGGTAGCCTTCGGGGTCGGGTTCCTCAGAGATTACGACACCAATACCTTCATACAGCCCGCTGGATCGCAGGCGGCTGCGCAGCCGGTCAACTGTGCGAGGATTGTACGTTGCCCCGTCTTCCCAAGTCTTGAGCACCTGGATCGCCTTTTGAGACCGCGGATCGGTCTCGTCGCTCTCCAGATCACCAAGGCGCACGAGCGGGCCCGGCGATACCGTGTACGTGATTTCGACGTTGGCATCCTGTCTTGACGCCAGAGCGTCGATGCCCGGACTCGATGCGAAGGCATACCCACGGGCCTGAAGCAGCGAAATGATTTCGGCCTCTATCCGTTCCACATCCACCGTTCGGACGCTTGATCCGGCTGGCAGCTTGGCCAAGGCGCTTTCGATTGCTTGGCGCGTGTCGGCATCGATGGGATCGGCGCCTAATAAGTTGACTGTGGCGATCGTGAAAACCGGTCCGGGGCGCACCAGCAGTTCGGAGCTGCCATCCAGCGTGGTCATTTCTTCAGGAAGAACTTCGACGGCCAGATAGCCCTCAGAAGCCAGGAGGTCCTCGACACTCCTGGCGAGCGACTGGGCGCGGTTACGTTTTTCAAGGACGCTTCGCGGGGCAGGCTCCCCGGTTTGCAGCAAGGCATTCGCGCGGGAGGCGAGTGGGGCTGGCACGCCCGTTAAGCGGAACTGGCCATTGGAGACGGTACCGTTGGTAGCCTGATCTGCACTCTGCGTGCCATTTATGGACGCGCAAGCGGCAGCCGCACCAAGCAGGCAAGCCCCGGCAATCGGCCGGAGTCGATTAAATCTGGAGATCGGCGCACTGCGTATCATGGTTAGTCGTGTTCAGCTTTCTGCTGTGTCTTTCCCTGCAAGAACTGGCCCAGTCATCCTAAAGGAAGCATGAAGCGTAGAGAGGTTGAACCTCTCAGGTGAGTTTGTGAGGCCGATTGTAACTCCGATACGGGGAATCGTATAAGAACCGGATTTCAGTGGGATTAAACTGTGATGATGTATCTGATGATCGCGGCAGGGCTGGTGCTGCTCTTTGTAGGCGGGGAAGCTCTTGTGCGCGGATCCGTCAGCGTCGCGCGCAAACTCAACATTTCCGAACTGGTTATCGGGCTTACCCTTGTCGGTTTCGGCACTTCAGTTCCAGAGCTTGTGACCAGTCTGCAGGCAGTGGGCCAAGGCGCGGTTGGTATATCCATCGGCAACGTTGTTGGCTCGAACATCGCAAACGTTCTGCTGGTGCTGGCAATTGCAGTCATTTTGTCGCCGATTATTGTTCATCCCAAAGCGATAATGCGGGATGGGCTGGTTATGGTGGGTGCAACGGCCCTGCTTTGTGGCCTCCTTTGGTTTGACCAGTTCAACCGTGTTTCCGGTTTTGTGCTGCTTGTCCTGTTGATCAGCTACTTGGTCTTCTCGCTCGTAATGGACCAGCGGCGCCAGGATGCGACCGCTGATATGCACCGGGAAGAGGGGGAGGTCGTCGATGCCCAGTATGGTCTCGGATTAGGACTTCTGATTGCCGTCGTAGGACTTGCCGGTGTCGTCGCCGGGGCGAATCTGCTGGTTGAAGGCTCCGTCACGCTCGCCCGGTCCATCGGGATCAGCGAAACAGTTATCGGCCTGACCATTGTCGCCATCGGCACCAGCCTTCCGGAGCTGGCAACATCGGTTGTCGCGGCATTTCGAAAGAAAGCCGATGTGGCGCTGGGCAACGTCATTGGATCTAACATATTCAATATATTGGGTATTTTGGGCGTTACGGCGCTTGTTCAGCCTTTCAGTGTGCGCGGAGACACTGGCGCTGAAGCAATGGCTGGGGGCGAGCCTGTCAGCATCATGAGTTCGGTGGATATCGGCGCGCTGGTCTTGTCAGTCGCGCTGCTGTTCCTGTTCGCGCTTACGGGCCGCAAGCTGGCCCGCTGGGAGGGCGCGGTGTTGCTCCTCGGGTATGTCCTCTATATGGGCCTGACCTTCGATCTCATTCCTGTACCTGCGATGTTCCCCTGATGGCTGACAATCCAATATACCAGAAACTCGGCCAACTCGGCCAACAGACCTCCCAGCCGCAGTCGCCGCAAGAGGCGCAGCTTGAGCGGGTGGAGAACCCTCATTCTGATACGCTTTATCTGACGCGGTTTGTGGCGCCGGAGTTTACGTCGCTTTGTCCGGTCACTGGGCAGCCGGACTTTGCCCATCTGGTGATCGATTATGCGCCGGGGCCGTGGCTGGTCGAATCCAAAAGCCTGAAACTCTACCTGACGAGCTTCCGGAATCATGGCGCATTCCACGAAGAGTGCACTGTTTCCATTGGGAAAAGGATATTCGGATTCACCGAAGCCAATTGGCTCCGGATCTCGGGTTACTGGTATCCCAGAGGGGGGATACCGATCGATGTTTTCTGGCAATCAGGGGATGTCCCGAAGGGTCTGTACGTGCCTGAAACGGGTGTCGCATCCTATCGCGGACGCGGCTGAGGCCGGCCAATCAGTGGCCAAATCCGGCCATTTCCGGCCAAACAGGGACATTAGAGGTCACTTGGTCGGCCAGGCTGAGACCAATTCTGACACGTCTGGGCGCACCCGTTCCTGGGGCTGAGCAGTCGCCGTTCCAATGTAGATGAACCCTGCCAGGCGCTCGTTCTCCTTGAGGCCGAGGAGCGCGTCGACGTCTTTGTTGAAGGTAATCCACTCGGACAACCAGACGCCGCCCCAGCCGCAGGAATTGGCAGCAAGCAGAAGGTTGTAGCAGAGCGCTCCGGCGGAGAGCTCCTGTTCCCAGACCGGCGTTCTGCCATCGTCCACCGGCGCGGAGATCACGGCCACCACTGTTGGCGCGCGGAGCGGGAGGCCAGCGGCTTCCACGACATCACGCGCCTCTGCGCCGTCCTTGCGTCCGGCGATGTGGGCGAGTGCCTTGCCAAAGTCCTGGCGGGCCTCCCCCTGGAAGGTGACGAACCGCCAGGGCGCCATTTTCCGGTGATCGGGCACGCGGACGGCAATGGAGAGGAGCTGTTGAAGCTCATCCGCCGTGGGGCCGGGTTCGCCGAGGAAGAGTTTGTTGGCGGACTTCCGGAGAGCAAGAAAGGATCGGACCTCGTTTGCTGGCCTGGCAGCGAGCAGGGGAGAGCCGGCGGGCGGGGGATCTGGGAAGAGTTTGGTCACGCACCACGCCTTAGCGTTTCGGGGCGCCGCCGAAAAGGTTCATTCAGGCCAATCAAATGCTTGCAGGAGGCCGGTCGAAGGCGTAATGGAATTAGTGAACGGTGTTCACTAATTGAACATCCACTGAAGGGCGCGCCTTTGGACACGGATAACCTTCCTGAAGAAAGCCCTGCCGAGCGCCGCCGGCAACGCGTGCGAAGCTCTATCCTGGACGCTGCTGAGCGGGTGTTTTCGAAAGAGGGCGAGGCGGGCCTTTCAATCCGCCGCCTGGCCGATGAAATCGATTACTCGCCTGCCGCCATCTACAAATATTTCGGTTCCAAGGATGAGCTTCTGGACGAACTCAAGGAGTCGTTCTTCGAGCGGTTGATGTCGACCATCGACAAGGCTTCGCTGACGGCCCTGCCGTTTGAAGCCCGGGTGCGCCAGTGCTTTGCCAGATATGTTGAAACGGCCATTGAGCGGCCACATCACTATGCGGCAGCATTTTCATCTGTGCCGGACACAAGCGCGGCGCATGTAGCCGATATCTGCTGGGAAGAGTTCGAGACCAGCCATAAGGGCCAGGCCTTCATGGTCGTCGTCGGACTTGTCCGCGAAGGGCAGGAGATCGGGGTATTCGACGCCTCTTTCGATCCCTTTATTGCGGCCAAGTCTCTATGGGCGTCGATGCACGGCGTTGCGCTTCTGCTCATCCACCTGCCGGGTTTCCCCGTAATACTTCCAACACCCGATCACGGAATAAACACGGCAGCCTTCATCCAGTTTCATGCCGGGCTGCTATTTCGCAGTCTTTGCGTTGCTCCTTCCTCCCCTGAACTTTCCGGGCAAACCCTATGACACAAGAAGCGCCATACGAAGCTGATACCGGCCGCCGCCGCCCGACACTGGTAAAGGGGCTGATTTTCGTCTTCCTGCTGGCAATAACAATTGCCGGTCTGCTTGCGGCCGCGACCCTTTTTCGGAGCGAAGAAGGGCCAAAGATTGCGACTGTGGAGCCTGAGCCGCTCGCCGTCAGTGTCATCCCGGTGGAATACCTGGAAGAGCTCGACATTGAAGAGCTGTTTACCGGGATCGCGGAAGCCCGGCGGACGAGCCGTTTGGGTTTTCAGACCGGCGGACGGATCGACCGGATAGATGTGCGCGTGGGAGACCGCGTGAAGGCAGGCCAGACCCTTGCAAAGCTTGATACCCGCGGACTGGGCGCGCAGCTCGCCTCGGCGCAGGCGGTTGTTGACGAAGCCCGGGCGTCTCACCAGCTGGCGCTGGACACCGCTGATCGTCAACGCCAGCTTCAGGCGCAGGGGCATGTGTCCCAGCAGCGCGTTGAAGAATTTGTTTCGCAGGCCACCACCGCGATGGCCCGTGTGGACGCCGCAAGAGCGCAGGCGGATACGCTCCGTGTTCAGATCGACCTCTCCAGCATAACTGCGCCTTATGACGGCGTCATTGTCTCCAGATTTGCAGACGAAGGCGCTATCTCTGGCCCAAGCCAGGCCATTCTCGAACTTGTGGAAGCGGGCGATCTTGAGGCCCGGATCGGGGTTTCTGCGCGGATTGTTCCCGAGCTTGTGCCCGGAAATACCTACACCCTTGAAGCGGAAACGGGGCCCGTGGAGGCGCCGTTGCGCAGTGTGACGGGCGTCGTGGATGCCTCCCAGCGGACTGTTGCGGCGGTGTTTGATGTTCCGGCAACCAGCGGCGTTCCGGCAGGCTCGATTGTCCGCCTCAAGATGGATCGGAAGATGCAGGAGAAAGGATTCTGGGTTCCGCTTAAGGCCCTGTCCAGCGCCAACCGGGGAATGTGGACGGTCTATGCCGTAGTCGGAGAGGGCTCTGTCTGGCGCGCTCAGCCGAGGCTAGTCGAAATGGTTTATCCTGCCGGGGACCGGGCCTATGTGCGCGGACCTGTTGAGGCCGGTGACCGGATCATCGTCGACGGCCTGCAACGGGTTACTCCCGGGGCGCGCGTAACCCCAAGGGACGTGCAGCGCGCCGATACGGCGAGCGGCGGTTGATTTCGCGAAGGGGTCAGGGGTGAGCACACTATTTTTCCGAAATTCGCGCCTGACCATTCTGGCGATCCTCGTGATCCTGCTGGGAGGGCTCGGCGCGCTTCTGTCGCTTGCGCGACAGGAAGACCCGACGCTGGTGGAGCGTTTCGGAACGGTCGTCGTGTTCCTTCCCGGCGCAGACGCCGAGCGGATGGAGGCGCTCGTTGCCCAACCGCTGGAAGCGGCGCTGATGGAGTTGCCTGAGGTCGACCAGGTCGAGGCCATCGCCCGCAATGGCGTAGTGCAGATGGTTCTGAATGTGCAGGAGGATCTGTCAGAAACAGAGGTCGACAATGCCTGGACGCTGGTCCGGCAGAAGGTCGAGCAGGCGAGAAGCTCCTTTCCCGCAGGCACTTCGACGCCGGAAGTGACCCGGCAGTATGTTGGCGCGGCGACCATGATTGTCTCCCTGACATGGACGGGAGACGGCGATGTGCCGCTGCCGATCATGCGGCGGTTGGCTCTTGACCTTCAGGACCGCTTTCAGAGGCTGGGCGCGACCGAGCTGACCGAGACATTCGGCATGCCGGTCGAGGAAGTCCGCGTAGTGATGGATGCGCAGGCGTTGTCTGCCGCCGGGCTTTCGTTCAGCCAGGCAGCCGGCGCCGTTCTGTCAGCGGACGCCAAAAACCCCGCTGGGCGCCTGCGAACCGATGGTGGAACCATCGGCGTGGAAGTGCAGGGCGAATTCACAAATATCGGCCGGATTGCCGAAGTGCCGGTGCTTCAGCGCGCAGACGGAAGCTCTGTCCGGCTCGGCGATGTCGCGCGCATCGAGAAAGGGCTTCAGGAGCCATCCACGCGCGCGGCGTACGAGAACGGGCACCGGTCGGTTCTTGTCGCGGCCTATATCTCGCCGGAGCAACGTGTTGATATCTGGTCTGAAGGGGCCCGGAAGATCGTCGCGGATTTTTCGGTGAACATGCCGCCGGGCCTTACTGCCGAGATCGTCTTTGATCAGAGCGTTTATACCAATGACCGGCTGAGCGGCCTTGCCCAGAACCTTCTTATGTCCGCGCTGATCGTTTTTCTGGTGCTGTTCTTTATCATGGGCTGGCGGTCTGCAATCGTGGTGGGCTTTGCAATGCCCCTGACGGTTGGTCTTGTCCTTATCCTGTTCAATGTTTTCGGGCATCCGCTGCACCAGATGTCTGTTACCGGGCTTGTGATCTCGCTTGGCCTTCTGATCGACAACGCAATTGTAGTTGCTGATGATGTCGATCAGTGGCGGGCCAAGGGGCTCGGCCGGCTGGAAGCGATCCAGCACAGCCTGAAACAACTGTTTGCCCCGCTGGCGGCCTCGACATTGACGACGGCGCTGGCGTTTGCGCCTATCGCCATGTTGCCGGGCGCGGCCGGCGAGTTCATCGGCATGATCGGACTTTCCGTGATCTATTCGATCACAGCGTCGTTCCTGATTTCGATCACGATCGTACCTGCGATGGCAGGCTGGTTTGACCGCAAGCGCAGCTGGGAGCGCGGAGATGAGCAGCGCCCCCGCCGCTGGTGGCGGGACGGGGTGACGATCGATTTCATCTCGGACGGATACCGGGCCACTGTGGAGGCCGTCCTGCGGTTTCCGCCGCTGGGGATATTCATTGGCCTGGCACCAGCGGTGGTTGGGCTTTACCTGACGAGCACACTGCCGCAGCAATTCTTTCCGCCTACGGAGCGGGATCAGTTCCAGGTGGTGCTGAACCTCCCGTTGGAAGCAGATATTGCGGACGCTGAAGCCATCACCCAGCGCGCGACGGACTTTATCATGGCGAGCGAGGGGGTCCGGTCAGTGACGTGGGTTCTAGGGGAGCCTTCGCCGCGCGTGTACTACAATGCGATCAACAATACGCAGGGCGTTGAGGGCTTTGCCTCGGGGTGGGTGCAGCTCGACAGTACGGACCGGACGCACGAGATCGTGGATGATGTGCAGCGGCGCGTGCGGCAGGAGTTTCCGTCTGCGCGCTTTCTGGCGCTGCCCTTCGAGCAGGGGCCGCCTGCGGATGCGCCGATTGAGCTGATCCTGCGCGGGCCTGATCTTGAGACGTTGAACCGGCTTGGAAACGAGTTGCGCACGATCCTGGGGGAGACGCCCGGGGTGACCTACACGGTGGCATCCCTGCAGCTTGGCGCGCCGACGCTGCGTCTTAAGGCGGATGAGGCGGCGGCTGCTCTGGCTGGATCACGGCTGGCGGACCTTGCCTCCAATCTGAACACGGAGCTTGAGGGTATACGGGCGGGCTCAATTCTGGAGGGGACCGAGGAACTGCCTGTGCGGATCATTGGGTCCGATAGCCGGCGCCAGTCGCTTTCCGATCTGCAGTCCAAGACTATCGGTGCCACGCCGGGCGCGACGGGTACGCCGATTTCGGCGCTTGGCGCCATGGAACTTACGCCGAAGACTGCCACGATTTCGCGCCGGGACGGGCTGCGCACGAACCAGATCCTAGCTTATCTTGATCCGTACACACTGCCAGCCCCAACGCTTGCGCAGTTTCAGGAGAAACTGGCCGCCAGCGGGTTCGCACTGCCGCCTGAATATGACATGCTGATTGGCGGTGAGGCGGAGAATTCCGGTGAGGCTGTTGGCAACCTTGCGGGAGTCGGTATTCCGCTCATGCTGGTCATGGCGGGGGCGATCACGCTGGTGTTCAACTCCTTCCGAATGATGCTCCTGATCGTGGCGGCAGGTGTGATCTCGGTGTTTTACGCCTTTTTCGGGGTCTGGCTGTTCAATCTGCCGTTCGGGTTCAACGCCATTGTGGGCAGCCTTGGGCTGTTCGGGATTGCGATCAACAGCTCGATCGTTGTGCTTTCGCTATTGCGGGCAGATGCGAAGGCGATGGCCGATGATGTGATCGCGCAGCGGGAAGTGGTGATGGATGCCACCCGGCACATTGTGGCCACGACCCTGACGACGATGGGCGGATTTGTACCGATCCTGATGACGGGCGACACATTCTGGCTGCCGCTGGCAGCTGGTATTGCAGGGGGTGTGGGCGGATCAGCACTGATCGGGCTTTATTTCACGCCGGCAGTGTTCCGCATCATGACCATGAAGCCGATACGCCGGATGTTCGGTTATCGGCCGCCGGTTCATCCTCAACCGGCAGAATAGGCCCGGGGAATTGAAACATGGCGGACGCAATGCCATGTCCCTTCTACACCAGCGACCAAGGAGGCTGCGGCCATGGAAAACCCTGATATCGGCGCGCCGCCTCCGGCCTGGAAACGTCTGCGGTTTGAGGCGCAGGCCGCTGCTGCGGAAGAGCCGACGCTGGCCAGTTATCTGAATGCCGCGATCCTGTCGCATGCATCGCTGGGGCAGGCGCTGTCGTTCCATCTCGCCGAAAAGCTTTCTGGCCCGGGCATGGGCCCGCAGCAGGTTCGTCATATCCTGTCAGCGGTTTATGATTCGGCGCCATCTCTGATCGAGTATGCGGAATCGGACATGCAGGCGGTGATCGAGCGCGATCCGGCGGCGCGGGGCATGCTGCAGCCGTTCCTGTTCTTCAAGGGGTTCCTCGCGCTCCAGACCCACAGGATTGCGCATCAGCTCTGGCGGCAGGGCAGGGAGACGCTGGCCTTCCATTTCCAGAGCCGCGCGTCTGAACTGTTCGATGTGGATATTCACCCGGCAGCCCGGATCGGGCGCGCCGTGATGCTTGATCACGCATCGGGCATTACGATTGGTGAAACGGCGATTGTGGGCGACGGATGCTCGCTCCTTCACGGCGTGACGCTTGGCGGGACAGGCAAGGAAGTTGGCGACCGGCACCCGAAGATTGGACGCGGTGTGCTCCTTTCGGTTGGTGCCAAGATCCTTGGAAACATCACCATTGGGGACGAAGCCAAGGTGGCGGCAGGGAGCGTGGTGTTGAAGGACGTGCCCGCGCGGTGCACGGTGGCGGGTGTTCCTGCGAAGGTCGTTGCAGGGCCTACGTGCTGCCAGCCAGCGCAGAGCATGGACCAGGCCATTCCTGAGACTTCGGCGGAATAACCTTCACAATCCCTTGCAGCCGGTGCATTGCACTGGGAGCGAAACTGACTAGGTTCCCGCCAGCTAGTTCAGATAAAACAAGGAGTGCCGCCATGGAGCGCGAAGAAACATTGCGTCTTGAGGCCTATCTCAAGGAAAAACTTCACCCGGGTCTTCGCCTGCTCGCGCGCCAGAAAGCCGATGATTCCGTCGAGGTGTATCTCGGCGCAGAGTTCATCGCCGTCGTTTACAAGGACGAAGACGAAGGCGAGACATCCTACCAGTTCATGATGACGGTCCTCAAAGAGGACATCATGGGCGGCTGAGGTTGCCCTGATTTACGCGTCGCGGTGGGCCGCGCGCGCCAACCTGTCATTGATGGCCTCGCCAAGCCCGTCCATAGGGATGGGCGCGACGGCAATGCGGTCATACCGCGCGTCAAGCGCGCGGAGCATAGCGAAGAGTTTGGTGGCCGCCTCGGCCAGGTCGCCTTCGGGGGAGAGGTTCAGTCCTTCCCGCACACCTGGACCGAACCCCAGATAGCCTTCTCCAGATTCAGGCTCTGCCACGTTGAGGCGCAACCGGGCTTTTGGCGCATAGTGCGATTTCAGCATTCCGGGTGCCGTGATGCCCGAACCGCTGGCGCGTTCGAGGGGCTTGCCGATGAACGCCTCAAGGAGATTTGCCGGAACCGCGCCGGAGCGCAGCAGCGTTACTGTTTCCCCCTCAACGGCCAGGATCGTTGACTCGATACCGACTTCACAGGGACCGCCATCCAGAATGAGGTCAATCCGGTCAGCGAGGTCCGCGGCGACATGATCGGCCCGTGTGGGGCTGACATGGCCGGACCGGTTGGCAGAGGGGGCAACGACCGGACGGCCGAACTCGGTGATCAGCGCACTAGCTGCCATGTGGGACGGACACCGCAGCCCGATGGTCTCCAGCCCCGAACGCGCCAGATCGCAAACGGTCCCGCCGGGGATAACTGGGAGCACAAGGGTAAGCGGGCCCGGCCAGAACTCCTGGGCAAGGCGTGCAGCGAGGGGCGAGAACACCGCCTCGCGCATCGCCATCGGAAGACCGGAAACATGAGCGATCAGCGGGTTGAAACGGGGCCGGCCCTTGGCTTCATAGAGGCGCACGACGGCGTCTGGATTGGATGCGTCTGCAGCCAGCCCGTAAACGGTCTCCGTCGGCATCGCCACGAGGCCGCCCTCGCTGAGGATTTCCACCGCTAGCGCGACAGTTTCTGGCAGGACGGGCACAATCGAGGCTGACATGCCGTCTCGCTTAGCACCGGGCTGGCGCCGGTCAATGAGCCGCCGCCTGCGGGGCTGCGCCTCAATCGGTCCGTGTTGCCGCGCCTTTGACGGTTACCGTGATCTCGTCCGAGACCCAGCTTGCGCCTGCATCCGATACCTGGCCGAGATCAAGCGCCTTCCGCGAGAAGACCGCCGAACCATCCAGCGTCGCCTGATCGCCGTCTATCTTCAGCTCAAAGGTCAATGGAACACTCGTTTCCTTGCCTTTGAGGGTCATGGTGGCCGTCGCGACGTACGTATCCACGCCGGAGCTCTCGAAACCGGACAACACGATTGTGGCTTGGGGGAAAGCGCCGGTGTTGAACCATTCGGCTTCGCGCAGGGTTGAGTCGTAGAGTTTCGTACCGGTTGCGACGCTGCCGGGTTCGACCACCACCGAGACTGCGGACGAGTTGAGGTCTTCGGGATAGAAGGCAACCTGGGCGGTCCAGGCGCCAAACACACCGTTAAACGGCTTGCCGTCATAGACACCCGAGAAGCCGATTTCAGAAGCCGAATAGTCAACGGCCCAATTACCATTGGGCTCTGCGCCCGAAGCATTGGCGGGCGCGAGCCCGCTTGCCTGGCCCGAAGAGCCGAGCAGCGGAACGGCGGCGATGAGGGCGAAGAGCAATACGCTGCTGCCGAAAGCCACTAAGGCGCCGCGAGCAGGCGGTGAGGGCGGTGACGACTTGCCGAACAGGCCAGGCATCATGCGTTTGAGGACGCCTTCCTCTCCGCCAAACTCATGCTTCAGGGCGCCGGCAACATGCAGGCCAAGCAGCACGATGATCACCCAGGCGCCTTTGGAATGAACGTTTTCGACAATGCCATGCAGCAACTCGTTGCCTTGGCGCAGGCCGGACGTGAACGGGAGATGAGGCCAGTCGACCGCGCCGTAGAGGACGGTGGAAATCTGGAAGGGGGATATTGAGACCAGCAGCCAACCCGCGAGCGGAATGATCACCATCAGGGCATAGAAGGCGATATGCACCAAATGCGCGAGCCGCGCCTCCAAGGGCTTGAGTGTTGCCGGTTCGGGAGGGGGCGGGTTGAGCAGCCGCCAGGCGATCCTGGCGGCTGTCAGAAACAGGAGGGTGATCCCCACCGACTTGTGCAGCTGATACCGGGCTTCATTGTCGTCCATGTTCCAGCCGAGCCAGATCATGAAGATAATGAGGAGCGCCATGGCCCAGTGAAGGGCGATAGCAACCGACGTATAGCGGGCAGCCGGTGAGGAGGATGTCATCCAGTCTTACTCTGCAGGAGCTGGCTCAGCTGGCGCGACGACCTGCTGGAACTCGGTTTCGATGATTACTTCAACCTCATCGCCGATGTTCGGGGCATACGTAGCATTCCCGAAATCCGACCGCTTCAGCACGGTTTTGGCCGAAAAGCCGATCTTGTCGGCCTCTGGCGCCCACGGAAAGTTCGCCTTGCCGTTATAGGTGACGTCGAGGGTCACCGGCTTGGTCACGCCGAGGAAGGTCAGGTCACCGGTCACTTTACCCGTGCTCGGGGTGTCCTGCGTCACCGATGTGCTGGTGAAGGTGATCTGGGGGAAGGCGTCGCCGTTCAGCCAGTTCGGGTTGCGGCCGAGGTCTTCGTTCCAGGTGTTGTACGCGCTGTCGGCATGGCTGGCTTTGTAATCCGCCGGGTAGTCGGTTTCAACTGAAAGCGGGTCAATCGTGGCGGTGATGCGGGTTGCAGCAGGGTCAGCGGGGTTGAATTCCAGCGTGGCGTCGACTGTCTTGAAGCGGCCGGTATAGGCCGAGAGGCCGAAGTGATCGACGCGCCAGGTGACTGAGGTGTGGGTGGGGTCGATGGCATAGGTGCCGGCGGCGCCATATTCGACGGGAGCTTCGGCGCCCGCAGGGGCAGCTTCTGCCTCTGCGGGCGCGGGGGCTTCTGCAGCGGGCGCTGCGGGAGTTGTTTCAGAACAAGCCGCCAGGATAAGCGCGCTGGCGGATATGAGTAGAAGTCGCATGGAATCAGTCCCTCCAATTGCCGTATGGGAACACTCTAGATAATGCACCGGTTTACAGTGTGAACCTCAACTTTAACATCCACGCGACATATCATTTATTCAGAAACACAAAGGGATGGACATGGCCTACGACGCTCCGGTCAGCGATATCGAGTTTGCCCTGAACGCTTTTGCCCGGATTGACCGGCTGGCGGGGTTGCCCGGACACGAGGCGTATGACCCCGAACTCGTGCGTCCTGTGCTGGAGGAAGCGGCGAAGCTCGCCCGCGATGTTCTCGCGCCGCTGAACCCTGTGGGGGACGCGCATGGGGCTGTGTTGAAAGATGGCGGCGTTGTCGCACCGCCTGGGTTTGCAGACGCCTACAAGGCTTTCGTTGCGGGTGGCTGGATGGGGCTGGCGGTGCCCGAAGAATGGGGCGGCCAAGGGCTGCCCAAGGCGCTGGCGCTGGGCGTGATGGAGATGTTCCACGGAGCGAACATGGCGTTTGGCCTGTGCCCGATGCTGAGCTTCGGCGCCATCGAGGCCTTGCTGGCGCATGGAACGGATGAGCAGCGTGCTACTTACCTTCCGAAGCTGGTTTCCGGCGAATGGACCGGGACAATGAACCTGACCGAGCC
>SXGS01135714.1_pt1 | contig 37341 bp, 27 predicted proteins | sample 3174681 | NCBI WGS metagenome assembly SXGS01 (sample SAMN11356861, study PRJNA531348) | freshwater metagenome | isolation source: freshwater sample F1-80 | place: China: Fuxian Lake, Yuxi | collected 2017-12-25
AACTCTTCCCCCGTTTGTGACTGTTTTTCCCTTCTTTTCAGCCTTCGTGCCCGAGTGAAACATCAGCGGGCCTGTCGGGGAGGAACTCGCCTTGGGAAGAGGTTCTAGCCCAGTTATTGGCAGTCCCTTGCGGACCTCACCTGGATACCCCTCGCTGCAGACCACCACGCAGCAAGCCGTACGAGGGTCGAAGCTGAATTCCGCATCCGCAAGATGGCCGGTCGCCGTAAACCAAAGGGTCTTCAGCAAGTCACCTTGAAAGCGAGCCATAAGCACTTGAGTCTCCGGATCGCCAAATCGGCAGTTGAATTCGAGGACTTTGGGACCCGCATGAGTCAGCATCAAGCCCGCGAAAAGCACCCCTCGAAATTCGATTCCCTGTCGGCGAAGTCCATCGACCGCTGGGACGAAAACATCCCGTGCAATGACTTGAAGATCAGCGTCGCTCAGAAGGGGCGTTGGGCAGAATGCGCCCATCCCGCCAGTATTTGGTCCAGTATCTCCATCGCCAACTTGTTTGTGATCTTGGCAAGTGTCGAGCACCGTGATTGTTCGGCCATCAACAAGTGCGAGCACAGAAACTTCTTGTCCTTCAAGTTTTTCTTCGATGACGACTGAAGTTCCTGCTTCACCAAAATCCTTTGATTCCATACATTTTCGAACTGCTGCGATTGCTTCGTGTTTGTCTTTGCATACTGTCACCCCTTTGCCCGCGCATAATCCAGTTGCCTTTACTACGCAAGGTTCGTCGCGTTCAGTGACATAAGCAAGTGCTGCCCCAAGTGTCGTGCAAACGCGGCCCTCTGGCGTTGGGATTGATGTTTGGCGCATGATGGTCTTTGCATACGCCTTGTCCCATTCCAACCGAGCAGCTGCTTTGGTGGGACCAAAGATTGGTCGGTCTGGAGTTGCCAACGCATCAACCATTCCTTCCGCGAGTGGTCCTTCTGGTCCAATGATGATGAACCCAATGTTCTCTTGTACGAGCCATCTTTCGAGGTAATACTTTCGCTTGAGAGAAAATTCCTCTGGGCACGCGGTGCCCAGTTCAAGCAACCCTGCATTGGCATTCGGATCGACCCAGAGTTTTCCAAGATGTGTCGATTGCGAGAGTCGCCATGCAATGGCATGTTCTCGTCCTCCAGCACCAATGAGGAGAACGTTCACTTTTTCTGGCAATGGGAGTGACGACATATTTGCTACTTGTAATTTTTTCAGAGGAGATAAGAAGCGTATCTGCGAAAATCGAAGAACGACGAGTGTAACGAGCAACGAGCAAAGGTCAGTCTGCTAACCTTCTAATTCTTATGGGCACGAATTTTTCAACCTGTTTTGGTCGCGTTCTAATGTTTGGTTCCGCTCTTATGGTTGCCGCATCCGTCTATGCGGAGGATGCCACAATGGTTGCCGATTTGAACAAACCGCTGAAGGCGATTGCCCAGAAAGATCGGAGCGCACCACTCCTGTTTGCCGCATATCTGAAGATGACCCCGCCTCCGATGGAACTTGGAGAAGATTTCAACCAATCAACAATCTGGAACAAGATGGAGCGTTGGGACGAAGTTTCCAAGTGGGCCCAAGCAAACTCGGTAATGGGCGAGGCGTTGATCGCCGCACAGTCTGCGCCTGTCTTTGGTTTGCAATATGGGACCAAAGGAGTCGATCAAGCATGGGTGAAGGCTGGAGTGACGATTTCATTTGGTGATGGAGCAAATGATGGTCGCATGAATTGCAACTACTTTCGTGCGATTCGAGCAATCGGCGCTTATGCCACTGCAGAGATGTATCGCCTTGGAGATGCTGGAAAATTTGATGATGCCTTTGCAATTGGAATTGCATATGCGCGAATCCTCCGCCAAGTGTGCGAGCAAAATATGTTGGAAGAAAAGTTGTTCGCCTTGGAAAACCTGGCGGAAAATCTTTCGATTCATCGGGACTTTATGTGGGGGAATTTGGATCGACTTCCTGTCGAAGTGATGCAAAAAGTTGCGCTCAAGGAATATTCATTTCTCAAGCCAGCGGATAACGAAAAACTGCGCCGCTTGCAGATGCCAGAAGGTGACCAAATTATTGCGGCGGCGGTGCTCAATCGAGCGTTGAAATCAACGGGCGGAAATATAGATCCCGAGCAATTTGCACAAGTGATCGGCGAGTATGAGTTGGCTGTCGCTCCGCTGCAATCGTTTGGAACGCAAGAGATGTGGAGGCGAATTTCAACTGTTCATGGTTCGCTGGAAGCGAGTGATGAAAAATTAAAAGATGTTTATGACGACTGGTGGCGTCGCTGGAAGTTGCGGCCAGATTCTGTGATGCAGAAAACATCTACGGAGTTGTCTCGGACGAACCCAATCAAATATGGGATTGTTGTGACGATGGTTCGTGATCTTGCGCGCGCCTTTGCTTGGCGCGATGCGGTGATTGCCGAGATCAATGGCACTGTTGTTGCCGCTGGATTATGCGGGTATTACAAGGATGTAAAGAACACATGGCCGAAGAGCCCAGAGAGGGCTTACGCGGTTTCCATCCCAAAGCGATTCGACTTTGATCCATTTTCAAAATCTGATTCAAAGATCAAAATGGTGCCGCATTTGAAATATCGCCTCTTGACTTCTCGCCAAGCAATTGGCACTCCATTCGGTCCCGTATGGGCGACAGGCTGCATGTTGTGGGCTGTTGGAGCAAATCACGAAGATGACGATGGTGCCACGCACTCGGTGGATGGTTCAGTGGGAGACTTGGTGCTTTGGCCGCCGGTTCGGGCACTTGCCAGACAAGAAGGATTGCTGAAATGACGAAGGCCGATGGAGTCGAACGAATCTTGATCATCGGATCTGGACCTGCGGGTTGGACGGCGGCGATTTATGCGGCGCGCGCGAATCTCTCCCCGCTTTGCGTGATCGGAGTGCCCCGATCCGATCCCGCGCCAGTCTTGCCAGGTGGTCAATTGATGCTGACGACTGAGGTCGAGAATTATCCTGGTTTTCCTTCGGGTGTGACCGGCCCGGAGCTTATGGAGCACTTTCGCAAGCAAGCCGAAAAATTTGGCACTCGCATTTGCGAAGACGATGTCACTGAGTGCAATTTTCAAGTGCGTCCATTTGAGGTGAAACTTGCAAGTGGAAAAACACTGCGTGCGCATAGCGTCATCATCGCGACAGGAGCCGTTGCGAATTGGGTTGGAGCGCCAAACGAATTGCGATTGGCGCAAATTGGTGGCGGCGTGAGCGCTTGTGCGGTTTGCGATGGTGCGCTGCCGGTCTATCGCGGCAAAGAACTCGCTGTCATTGGCGGGGGTGATACTGCAATGGAAGAGGCGACATATCTGACGAAATTTGCGTCCAAGGTGTATGTCATTCATCGGCGCGATTCATTCCGCGCTTCCAAGGTGATGCAAGACCGACTTTTTTCGATGCCCAATGCGGTCGCGGTTTGGAATAAAAAGTTGGTGAATGTGACGGGGGCGGAGCGAATCGAATCTGTTGAACTGGAAGACACTGTGACTGGCGCGCGATCGTCGCTGACTGTCAGTGGACTTTTTATCGCAATCGGCCATTCGCCTGCGACGGATTTCCTGCGCTCATCTGGAGTTGCGTTGGATGAGAAGGGTTACATCGCGCTTACCACTCGTTCTTGCGCAACGAACTTCGACGGCGTCTTTGCCGCAGGAGATGTTGCGGACGCGCATTATCGCCAAGCGATCACCGCTGCGGGAATGGGTTGTCAAGCGGCGCTCGAATCCGAGCGATGGCTTTCTGCTCAGGGTGTGCACTGATCGAACAAATTACGCCGGCGTGACGGTGCTTTTGACGCTGAGTTCGCGAAGTTGATCATCGCTGATTGGACTTGGCGCTTCGATCATCAGATCGCCGCCAGATTGAGTCTTTGGGAATGCAATCACATCACGAATATTGTCCGTACCGACGACATGCATCACGAGGCGATCAAGTCCGAAAGCAATTCCGCCGTGCGGAGGCGCGCCGTGGCGAAGTGCCGAAAGTAAGAAGCCAAACTTCGCTTGCGCTTCTTCATTTGTGAGGCCGATGAGGTTGAAAACGCGCTGCTGCACATCCATACGGTGCATGCGGATCGAGCCTCCAGCGATTTCGCTTCCGTTGAGCACCAAGTCATACCCTGCGGAGAGGCACGCGCCTGGATCACTTTCCAAAATTCCGAATTGATCTGGATTTGGGCTGGTGAATGGATGATGCAGTGCGACCCATCGCTTGCCTTCATCGTCCCATTCGAACATTGGAAAGTCGATGACCCAAAGGAAATTCCATTTTCCTTCTGGGATGAGTTTCAAGTCGTTGGCGATTCGCAGTCGAAGTTCGCCCATCGTCTTTGTTGCAATATCCCAAGAATCCGCGGCGAAAAGAACAGCGTCTCCGACTTCAAGCTTAAGTCGTGTTTTCAATTCCTCCGCAATCGGTCCAATGAATTTGGCGATTCCAGATTCGAAGCCTGCAGCGGTGTACTTCACAACTGGAACGCCGCCTGCGCGGAATGTCTTGACCCACTCGCTATAACCATCAGTCATCTTGCGAGTAAGTTTTTCTGCGCCGCCAGGAATCTTCAAGCATTTCACAACGCCGGACTTGCCCGTCGGACTTCGTTTGGCGAGTGCCTGCTGAAAGACGGCAAAGTCGCACTTTGCGGCAAGATCGGAGACATCTTGGATGAAGAGATCGAATCGCGTGTCTGGTCGATCGATGCCATACTTTTCCATTGCATCGATCCAAGTGATGCGCGGAAGCGTTCCAACATCGTATGAAAACAGCTCTGTCCACAGACCTGCGACGAAACCGCTCATCATGTCCATGATGTCGGAGCGTTCGACGAAACTCATCTCCAAATCGATCTGGCTGAATTCTGCTTGTCGATCCGCGCGTGGATCTTCATCACGCAGGCAGCGACAAATTTGCAGATAACGGTCGCATCCAGCAACCATCAAAATCTGCTTGAAAAGCTGAGGACTTTGCGGAAGGGCATACCACTGCCCCGGATGAAGTCTGCTTGGAACGACGAAGTCGCGCGCGCCTTCTGGAGTGCTCTTGATCAGGAGCGGCGTTTCAATTTCGAGAAAACGATGTTGCGCAAAATAATCGCGCGTGAATTTGGTGATGCGAGAACGAGTCTTCAAAATGCTTTGCATACGCGGGCGGCGCAAGTCGATGTATCGATATTTCAGCCTCGTTTCTTCGTTGATCTTGTCGGCGTCGTGCTCGTCGGGAAGAATTGGTGGTGCTTCTGCTTTATTGAAGATCTCGATTTCTTCGGCGACTAATTCCACTTCGCCGCTGGCGAGTTTGGGATTCGCACCGCCGGTGCGAATGCGGACTGTCCCGCGAACCGCGATCACATCTTCGCGTCGCAATCCACGCGCACTTTCAATCAGAGCGGCAGCACTTGATTCGATTCCAAAGACAACTTGGGCGAGACCTTCTTTGTCTCGAAGATCCACAAAGAAAAGTCCTTTCCCTTGTTCTCGGTATGTATTGATCCAACCGCAAAGCGTGACAGTTTGTCCTGCATGTGATGGTCGAAGTTCGCCGCAATATTGTGTTCGTTTCAGCATGTTCAAATTCCAATTCCTTCGGGTTGGGGATGGTAGCGAGACGGCAAATGATTGCGCTGTTAGGCTTCGTCGGTGGCAGGAACTGCGCCGATCATCCTCTTCACAGCGTTCGAACCCTCTGGGGATGCGCACGCGGCTCCCGTCATTCGCGAACTTCGCCGATTGAATCCAGAGCTGCGAATTGTCGCCTGGGGTGGTCGTCGGATGGAAGCCGCTGGGGCGGAAATGATGGGTCGAACTGCGGATGATGGAACAATGGGAATTCCAGCATTGGACAAGATTTTGGCGATTCGCAAAGTTGCTGGCGAGATTGACCGATGGGCCGCGATCAATCAAGTTGCTGTTCATGTTCCAGTCGATTCGCCCGCCGCGAATTTTCCGATGTGTAAGCGAATGAAAAAGCGTGGAGCGCGCGTCGTGCATTTGGTTGCCCCGCAAATGTGGGCATGGGGTGGTTGGAGGATCCATAAACTTCGTCGGTTGACGGATCATGTGATTTGTCTCTTGCCATTTGAAGAAGCTTGGTTTCGCGCGCGAGGAGTTGATGCGACATTTGTCGGACACCCAGTTTTGAATGATGCGCTTGAAATTTCCGCGAATTCAAACGAATGGAAAGAGCCCGCGGACGGAACCCCAAAAGTCCTTCTGCTGCCAGGTTCGAGGTCAATCGAAGTAGATCGCAATGGAGCGCTCTTGCTCGAAATTTTCGCCGCAATTCGCCGTGACTTTCCACGGTCGACCGCGGTCATTGCCGCGGCGAGTCCAGTCGTAGCGAAACGATTTGAAAAAATCGCTGGAACTCTGCCGGCCGGTACAACATTGATGACCAATGTGATCGATCAGTCCGCCGCGTGGTGCGACTTCGCGGTGGCCGTTTCGGGGACAGTCACCTTGGATTTGACTCGCGCACGCAAGCCCGTCATCGGTGTGTATCGCGCGGGAACACTCGCGTGTATGGGCGCACGAATCATGCTGAAGGCGCCGTATCGTTTGTTGCCAAACATTCTGGCAGGCCGAGCATTGGTGCCGGAGTTTGTTCCATATTCTGGATCCTCCGCGCCCATTATCGCGGCCGCCGTGAAGATGGCGGGGGATGCGCAGTGGCGCGCGGAAATCTCCCGTGGACTTGATGCGGTTGCCGCGACTTTCGCGGGTCATAATCCAGGATTGGAATCTGCTTATGTCATTCTGCGTGTTGCGAGGCTTTCAGTGGGTCAGCCTTCAACTTGAGTATCAAATCACGCTAAACTTGCAAAACGAAAATCTCGAATGTGAGCAGAGAGAATTTGCAAAGCAATCACGAACTTGGAAAAATCAATTTGGAGAATCTATAGATGAAGAATTCCGCACTCTTGTTTTCAATCTTTGGCGCTTGCTCTGTTCTGCTTGTTGCAGCGCAAGACCCAAAGGTTGCCGCGCCAGCATCTGCAGGAACGCTCAAGATCATTTCAAGTCTTCCACGCACGGGGAGTGCAAACGCACAGACCAACACTATGGTCAATGGAATCAAGTTGGCGATCGATGAAGTCGGTGGTCAAATTGATGGATGGAAGATTGCATATGAGGACATGGATGATGCGAGTCCGCAGCGCGGAAATTGGGATCCTGCAGTTGAAGCGCAGAACGCCAACGCAGCCGTCAAGGATGATCAGTGCATCGCATATATCGGGACTTTCAATTCTGGAGCAGCGAAGGTTGCGATACCGATTCTCAATCGTGCGGGTCTTGCGATGGTCAGCCCTGCCAATACATATCCAGGTTTGACCAAGCCTGGTTTCGGTGAAGCAAACGAGCCTGATGTCTATCGCCCCTCTGGAACAATCAATTATTTCCGTGTTGTTCCCACCGATGATTTGCAAGGAGTCGAAGCCGCGAACTGGGCGAAATCGCTGCAGGCAAAGAAAGTCTTCATCTTGAACGACCGCGAGCTGTACGGCAAAGGAATCACGGATGTCTTTCGCAAGCAAGCCGAAAAAATCGGAATCGAAGTCGTTGGCTTTGAGGGAATTGATTCAAAGGCGGCAAATTATCGATCGCTCGCTACGAAGGTGAAAGCAACAAGTCCAGACTTGGTCTATTTCGGTGGAACGACGCAGAGCAATGCTGGACAGGTCGCCAAAGATTTGCGATCTGGTGGATTCCAAGGGATGTTCATGGTGCCGGACGGATGCTTTGAACAAGCGTTTATTGAAGCTGCTGGCGCGGCAAATCTGAATGACAAGACATACATCACCTTTGGTGGATTGCCTCCTGAAAAAATGACCGGTAAAGGCGCAGAGTTTCGCGACGCATACAAACTGAAGTTCGGCGCGGAGCCCGAGGCCTATGCGTCGTATGGATATGAAGCTGCTCGAGTTTTCTTGCAGGCGATCGCGCAAGCGAAGACAAAGGATCGCGCGGGAATTCTTGCTGCGGTCTCCGCGACGAAAGATTTCAATGGCGTGCTGGGAAAGTGGAGTTTCGACGCCAACGGCGATACATCAAGCCGTGTGATGAGCGGACAGACAGTTCAAGACGGAAAATTTGTGTTTGTGAAAATCTTGGGCAACTGATTTTCGAATTTCTTAGGCTTCGAATTGATCCCGACAAGGCGAGACCGAATCTTCCATTCACATGCTTGACTTCGAAGTCTTTTTTCAACAGCTGATCACAGGACTTTCCAATGGAATGATCATTGCGTTGATCGCCATCGGATACACGATGGTGTATGGCATCATCGAGTTGATCAATTTCGCCCACGGGGATGTTTTTATGCTCGGCGCGTTTCTGGCATTGACATTGTTGGGCGCGCTGGGAATGGAAGCGTGGGGACCTTCTGGTCAGATCTTTGGAGTTGCGTTGATGCTCATTGGTAGCGCCGTCTTCTGCGGGGGATTGAATTGGTCATTGGATCGCTTGGCATATCGGGCGCTGAGAAAATCTTCCAAGTTGTCGCTTCTTGTTTCGGCAATTGGATGTTCGTTCGTCTGTATGAATCTGGGATTATTCTGGGGTGGAGCTCCTATGAAGGTTTTCTCCAATGGGAATGCTGCGGCAGCCCCGAAGGATTTTCCTGCGATCATTCCTCAAATCAATTTGTTGGGTGATGGATTCCTGCGCATTACCCCAGGGGATCTGCTTGTTTTCGCAGTCACGATCCCGCTGATGGTTGGCCTGACATTTATGGTCAAGCGAACCCGGTTGGGGCGCGCGATGCGAGCCGTTGCCCAAGATCCAACCGCGGCATCTCTGATGGGTATTCCCGTTGACCGTGTCATCGGCGCAACATTTTTTATCGGGGGCGCGCTTGGCGGTTTCGCAAGCGTCATTTATTCGCTCTATAACAATACGATTGGTTTTCAGATGGGCACGCGCGCGGGAATGGACGCATTCACTGCCGCAGTGCTTGGCGGCATCGGCAGTTTGCCTGGTGCGGTGCTTGGTGGTTTGACAATCGGTTGCGTGCGATCGATGAGCGATCAATATCTGGAAACACGCTGGACAAACACAATCGTCTTCGGCATTCTTGTATTGATTTTGATTTTCCGTCCAAACGGACTTCTTGGCTCGACACGCAGGGAGAAAGTCTGACGATGCGCTGGCGACCAGGTCCCATTTTCATCATTCTTGCCTTGGCTGCGTTCCTGCCACTACTTGATATTGTCTTGCCGCCAAAATTGCAGCTTTGTGAAGCAGTACGCGGCGTGTTTCTGTATGCAATCCTTGCTTTGGGATTGAATGTTGTCACGGGATATGCAGGCCTGTTAAATCTTGGAATCGCCGCATTTATGGCCGTTGGCGCATATGCATTCGGCATTCTCACCTGCGAGATTTATCCATTTCAACTTGGATTCTGGCCTGCGATTGCGCTGACAATTCCTATTGGAGCGTTGGCCGGTTTCATCTTGGGCGCGCCAACGCTTGGATTGCGCGGTGACTATCTCGCCATCGTGACTCTGGGCTTTGGAGAGATTGTCCAAGATGTCTTGAAGAATCTTGATGTGGTGACAAAAGGAACGCAAGGAATCAATCCACTTCCTGCGCCAAACTTTGGTGGAAGCCAATGGACGGCAGATGATGAATACAAGTGGTACTACTTGTTTTTCGCGCTCTTGGTGTTGACGGTGATCGCAGTGCGGAATTTGGAGCGCTCGCGTTTGGGGCGTGCATGGTTCAGTATCCGCGAAGACGAAATTGCCTCGCGCTCGATGGGAATCCGAGTTGAGAAAATCAAGTTGATCGCATTCGCAACTGCCGCGGCGATCGCCGCATTCGCAGGTGGACTTTCGGCGAGTGTCTTAAGTTCCACTGGCGAACCCAGCAATTATGACTTTCAGATTTCTATTCTCGCACTGTGCATTGTGATCGTTGGTGGTATCGGCAGCATCGCAGGAGTGCTTGTCGGAGCGTTGGTCATGGTTGGACTCAATTCGATCGTTCTTGTGAAGGCGACTGCCTGGATGGCTGCGAATGGGATTGGCAGTCAAGGAAATGTCTTACTTTCACCGAATAATTGGAAGTTTCTGATCTTCGGTCTTGCGTTGATCTTGGCTGTGAGATTGAAGCCAAACGGTCTAATCCCACCGCGTATCGAGAGGGCGAAGCAATGAGCGTCCTTCGCGCCGACGGGGTTACCGTCAAATTCGGTGGATTGGTTGCAGTGCAAGATGTGCATTTCACAGTCAATCAAGGCGAGATTTATGCCGTCATCGGCCCCAACGGCGCGGGGAAGACAACACTCTTTAATGCCGTGACCGGAATCTATGCGCCAACAGAAGGTCATGTTGAATTCAATGGGAAAGAGATAGTGGAACCGCTGACTGGTTTGGTCATTTTCAAATTTGTGTGCGCGTTTTTCGCGGTAGGAATTTTCGCTGTCATCGGTCTTAACATCGAAACGATTTGGACTGCGGTGATCATCGACAATTATAAATTTGGTCAGCCATTTCCATGGTCAGTCGCCGCCACCAGCTGGTTCTCAACGATCTGGAGTTTGCCTCTTGTAAAAAACCTCGTGCCACTTTTGGTTGGCGGCGGAATTGGAGCTGGCGCAGCCGCGGTCAGTTGGTCTCGTGGACGTAGTGCGCCAGATCACATCGCGCGATCTGGTGTTGCAAGAACCTTTCAAAACATTCGACTCTTCAACGAGTTGAGTTTGGTACAGAATGTTCTCGTGGGTATGGATTATCGAATGAAAACTGGATTTATGAGCGCGCTTTTTCGGCTTCCAAGGTTCTATCGAGAACGAAGAGAATCCCACGAATCTGCGAAGAAACTGCTCGAATTTGTTGGGCTTGGCGATCGCGCGCAGCAAGCAGCAGGGAGCTTGCCGTATGGATTTCGCCGCAGGCTGGAAATCGCTCGCGCGCTTGCAGGAAAACCAACCATCATCTTGCTTGACGAACCTGCGGCAGGAATGAATCCGTCGGAAGTTGTTGGATTGATGGCGCTCATTCGAAGAGTTCGTGATGTTGGAACAACTGTTGTCTTGATCGAACACCACATGCGATTGGTGATGGGAGTCTCTGACAAAATTCTAGTGCTCCAGTATGGAAAGCAAATTGCTGAAGGAATTCCAGAAGTGATTCGTGTGAATCCAAAAATCATCGAGGCATATCTTGGCTCGGAGGATCACGGATGAGCGAGTCATTGCTGGAGGTTCGAAAACTCCATGCGGGATATGGACCAATCGAGGTCTTGAAGGATGTCTCATTACATCTGGCTGAAGGTGAGATCGTCTCGCTGATTGGATCCAATGGAGCAGGCAAGAGCACAACACTTATGTCGATCAGCCAAGTTGTCGAACCGCGCAGTGGAGATGTTCGCTTCGCTGGCGAGTCGATTCTTGGTCTTCGTCCCGACGAAGTCATCCGCCGCGGTTTGGTTCAAGTTCCAGAAGGTCGTCGTGTCTTTCCCAGAATGACCGTGCTTGAAAATCTAAAGATGGGCGCATATTTGCGGACGGACGCGTCCGCAGTCGAGCATGATCTTGGCAAGGTCTATGAATTGTTCTCGGTTCTGAAGGAACGGGGCAGTCAAATTGCTGGCACGCTTTCGGGCGGCGAACAGCAAATGCTTGCAATCGGCCGCGCTCTTATGACCAAGCCACGACTTCTGATGATGGACGAACCTTCGATGGGAATCGCGCCAATTCTTGTCAGCAAAATTTTCGCGGCGATTCGACAGTTGAATAGTGAAGGTCTGACTGTGTTGCTTGTCGAGCAGAACGCGAGAGCAGCGCTGGGACTTTCAGCACGCGGCTATGTTTTGGAAACAGGCTTGATTGGATTTGCAGGTCCATCAAGTCAACTTCTCAGTGATCCAAGAATTCGAAGCGCATATTTGGGCGACTAAGAGAAGACGCAGGCCAAATCAAATCACCATTCGTCGATTGCGGTCAGATGAACCTCTGGCTTCTTGCGCCGCATATCCAATTCGGACATCTCGTCTGGTCGTTCATCGAATGCCACGCGGTCGACTGAGAAGAATCCTTCAAAGCTCCACTCGGGCATATTTTCTTCGACATGATCATTCACAAGCCGTTCCATTTCTGCCAGGCTTCCCGCAGTCGCCCAGACTGTGATGTATGCGCCTTTCCCACGGCGATCTTGCCGTACCGCAAGAATGATCGCATGCCAGAGCACCATTCCAAGTCGGCGTCCACTTTCATCCACGTTTGCGTCGGGATCAACATCCAACTCCAGTCCCCACGCTTCGCGCAATTGCAGGAGAATTTCGTCCAAGTCTGGACTTTGATCATCTTCGGTGCGCAACACTTCGCGCAATTGCGAAGGAGGTTCAGGTGAATGATCGAGGTCATGCGGCCATGTTTCCAAGACTTCTCGGAGTCCATGTCGAGCGAGCATTTGTTCGACTTCACGCCGCATATTGATCGGCACATTGATCAAGAGACCCTTCCAAGTATCCAAGAAAATTTCGACAAATGGCTGCTCTGCATTCGCGCCAGCTCCGATGGAACCGTCTTCGAGAAGCAGAGGTTCGAAGCGCTTCCAGACTTTCAGAAAGTCATCAGTTGGAATCATTTCTGAACCGAGATAAATATCCAGCGCTCGATACGCATCACGCGAGCCAATCTCGACAATCGGCACAACTTCTCCGGGAAGAAAATCAAACGCATCGCGGATGACCGCGCTCAACCGATCATGGCTGAGCACAATGTGAAACGCATAAGTGTCAGGATCGCCATCATCACCAGGCGTGTATTCGAGCGTGTATCCCTGCTTGGGTGCAGGCAGCGAAATCGGTTCGATCCCAAGGGGGAATTGATATCCCTCTACTTCGGAGCGCTTCAGATCATGGCGTAATTCATACTCGCGCATATTGCCAATGTTACGGGAGAGACCCCTTGAAAAAAACACCTCGTTCATCCGCTGCAGAAAACGCTTTGACGAGCCATGTCCACTCCGCGCAAAGATAAGGAATGCCGCGCTCATCATGGAGAACTCGAATGGATCTGTGCAGCGATTCAGAAAGTGTCGATTGCCACATTCCGTCGCCGCGGTCGCAGAAATATGTTCTGCAACCTGTGGGGCGCTGGCCATAAATTGAACAGAGCTTGCCATCGAGATATGCGCACGCGCCTTGTTGCTGGGCTGCCGTCGCTGACTGTGTGGAAATCTTGCGCCGAGTATTTCTCCATGTCCACGCGGCTTCCAATCCTGTCACTGCAAGCAGATGGTCATGATTTTTGAATTGGCAACAGCGTCCGCTGGCAAGACAAACAGGCCTGTGTATTTCGACGACTGTTGCAGCATGTTCGTGAAGAGCTCGCAGTGCCTCGTCGATCATCGGATCGGCGGAGAGCGTCCACCAAATCCGCATCGTCTCATCTTGCGGTGGATGTTCTGGAAGAAAAGGATTCAACGCAGATCGGTGGGATCACCACGGCGCGGAATGATTGTCAAGATGATCTCGCTCGCGCAAGATTCGAATTTGCTCTATCGGATAGAGCGTGCCATTGTCCATTCCATGACATGGTGTCTTCGCCTTCGCCGTCTTCCAAGCCTTTGGAGTTGTCAGATTCTCCGGCCAAAATGGCCATGTTCTGCACTGTGCAGGGCGTGCGGTATAGACCCCGCAGAGCGCTCGGCCAGGTTGGCTGGTTCGGTCAAGAAAGACGCAATCAAATCCGTGTGGAGTTTCAAATTCGTTGAGCGAGCGTCGATCTGCAATTGCACGCGTGTATTTCGCTGTGAATTCTTCGTCGGTCAACCCCAGAGCGACGGCCATCGCACGACCTTCATCTGCGGTGTACCAGACAGCGCCTGGACCACCAGTGCAACAATTGCCGCACTGTGAACATGAAAAGCGCAGCCCATCCTTGTACCACTCTTGCTTCGAGTTTTGGTTCGAGGATTCCGCATCCGAATTCGTCATAACTTCGATCGTGCTCCGTTGAATTTGTCCGACGCGGGGGAATTACTCCCCGTCGTCGGCCGCTTCAAATGCCGTTGCGTTTCTCGCTTCCAGAATCAATTGTTCCTTCGAGGAATTCGCCGAAATATCCCTACCCGAAAAATCCTTGATTGTTGGAGCCGCACCGATTCGATCTGCTCCAAGAGCTTCGGCCGCCATTGCGGCGGCTTCCATCTCGGCAGCTTCTGTGAATTCTTCACCCGTACTTTCGACGAGTTGCTTGATCACAAGATTGGTATAGATCTCGAAGCCGGTTCCAGCTGGGATGAGATGTCCAAGAAGTACGTTTTCCTTCAAACCAACGAGAGTGTCGACAGCGCCCTTGAGAGCGGCTTCGGTCAGCACCTTGGTGGTCTCCTGGAAACTTGCGCCGGAGAGGAAACTCTCGGATTGCAACGATGCCTTGGTGATTCCCAGCAGGAGTGTTCGTGCGCGTGCAGGCTTTGGCTTGCGAGTCTTGGCGATTGCCTTGCCTGCAAGTTCTGCTTCCGCATTGGCCTGTTTCACTTCGTCCTTTGCGACGAGGCTTCCCTTGACCAATGTTGTCCCGCCAGCATCTTCGATTTTCAACATTGAAGTGAGTGAATCATTGAATCCACGGAAGACATAACGCTCGACGACATCGTTTGGAAGCAGGGTTGTATCCCCGATCTCAACGACGCGAACCTTGCTGAGCATCTGACGCAGAACGACTTCGATGTGCTTGTCAGAAATCGGCACGCCCTGGGCGCGATACACATTCTGCACTTCGGTGAGCATATATCGATAGAGTTCATCTTCGCCCTTGATGCCAAGGATTTCAGATGGCGTGAGCGCGCCTTCAGTCAGAGCATCTCCGGCTTCGACATTGTCGCCTGAGTGGACCAAGAGTCGCTTGCCTTGAAGCACATAGTGATCTTCAGCAAGTTCTTCTTTCGCTCCTTCAGCGTGGATTCGGATTGTCATCTTTCCACGACGCTCATTTGGAAGCAATTCAATGCGACCAGAAATTCGTGCCAACACCGCAGGATCGCGCGGAATGCGCGCTTCGAAGATTTCCGTCACACGGGGGAGTCCACCGACGATGTCTGCGGATCGAGCCGTTCCCTTTGGAGTGAACGCAATTCTCTGACCTGCTTCAATGACCTGTCCGTCCTTGACTTCGATGTGCGCCTTTGCTGGAAGATGGTGAAGATCGAGAACCTTGCCGGATTCGTCTTCAATCGTCAAGCGCGGATGCTTTTCACCCTTGTGCTCGATGACAACCATTTCGTCCTTGTTTGCCTTGCGTTCAATGCGAACAGTTTCGCCTTCTTGAATATCTCGGAAGTGAATTTTTCCACTCTTTTCAGCAAGAATTGGTGAAACGTGCACGTCCCATTCAAGAACAGCATGACCCTTCTTCACTTGATCGCCGGGATTCGACAACAAGATGGCGCCGTATGGAACTTTATACTTCTCAAGTTCGCGACCCTTCGCATCAAGCACGCGGACTTCTCCAGTCTTGCGCAAAGCGATTCGGTATGGAACTGCCGCGGCAGTGACTTTCGCTTCGCCGCAATCGACATATTCGATCGTTCCAGCTTGCGTGACCTTCCACTGATTTTCCGTTGTGGCACTGACGGCGATTCCACCTGTGTGGAAAGTGCGCATCGTGAGCTGAGTTCCAGGCTCGCCGATGGACTGCGCCGCAATGATTCCAACTGCAAGACCTTCTTCAACCAACTTGCCAGTGGACATATCCATTCCGTAGCAGGTTGCGCAGACGCCGCGAGGCGTTTGGCAGGTGAGCGGGCTTCGCACATAGACAGTTCGTACGCCGAGATCTTCGATGAGTCGAGCCTTCTCAACTGTGATGATCTCGTTGCGTCCCACGATCGTTCGGTCCGTTCGTGGATCGACGATGTTCTCGCAACTTGTACGGCCCTTGAGCACGTCACGCAACGGAACATCGACTTCTTCGCCTTTGTAAACAGCTTCTTTAGCGATGCCGCGAGTTTGCTTGCAATCGTGCTCGATCACCACGACGGACTGTGCAACGTCGCACAGTTTTCGCGTGAGATAGCCCGAATCTGCAGTCTTGAGCGCAGTATCGGAAAGACCCTTACGCGCACCGTGTGTCGAGGAGAAATACTCAATGACGGACAATCCTTCGCGGAAGTTCGACTTGATCGGTGTTTCCATAATCTCGCCACTCGGCTTCGCCATCTGTCCGCGCATACCGGCCAGCTGCTGCATCTGAGTTTTGTTTCCTCGAGCGCCGGAGTCCATGAACAAGAACACGGGATTGAGGTATCGAGCAGATGGACTTGCGGGAGAAGGGGATCCTGGAACATTTCCAGCGACATGCTTCGTTCCAGCAACTTGATTTCGTCGATCGGTCTTGAGCGATTCCAACACCATCGCAGAAAGTCCATCGCGACACTTCGACCAAGCATCCATCACGCGATTTCGTCGTTCGTCATCGGTGGTGTTGCCGTCGTCATAATCCTTGCGAGCCTGATCAACCTTCTTCTGACTTTCAGCGATCAGTTTTTCCTTGTTTTCAGGAATGTGCAGATCGGTGATGCCGAATGAAAGTCCACTGGTTGTACTGGCCTTGAATCCAGTTTCCTTCAGCGCATCGAGCAACTCGATGGTCGCAGCTTTTCCGCGACGAGCGAATGTGTCGTCGATGACGCGAGCTGCGCCCTTCTTGCCAAGAGCGCAGTTGTAAAACGGCATTCCTTGAGCAAGAATTTCGGAGAAGATGATGCGTCCGACTGTCGTTCGGATACGGCGATGCGCTGGGGCTGGAACAGCGGCATCGTTTGCGCCATTGATGACCTCGGCGAATCGATCAAGTCGAACATCCGCCCATTCGTGAACGCCAATCTTGCGAAGTTCATGCGCCAAGAGGAGTTCGTTGACGCTTGAGAAAGTCGGAACCTTCGAGCGTTTTCCTGGTTGATCGACTGGTTGTTCGATCGGAGCGGCAGTCAAGAAATAGACGCCCATCACGATGTCCTGAGAAGGACTGACGATGGGATTTCCGTTCGCTGGGCTGAAAATGTTGTGCGTGCTCATCATCAGCACGGAAGCTTCGACTTGCGCTTCGAGAGAGAGCGGCAAATGCACCGCCATCTGATCGCCGTCAAAGTCCGCGTTGTATGCCGCACAAACAAGAGGATGAACCTTGATCGCATTTCCTTCGACGAGCACTGGCTCGAAAGCTTGGATACCCATTCGATGGAGTGTTGGAGCACGATTCAAGAGCACTGGATGATTCTTGGTGACTTGTTCGAGAATGTCCCAGACTTCAGGAGCTCGACGCTCAAGCATGCGCTTGGCACTCTTGATCGTGTCTGCAAGGCCATGTTCCTTCAGCTTGCGGATAATGAAAGGTTGAAACAATTCGAGAGCGATCTTCTTTGGAAGTCCGCACTGCCAGAGTTTCAATTCTGGTCCGACGACGATGACCGACCGCGCCGAATAATCGACGCGCTTGCCGAGTAGATTTTCGCGGAATCGACCTTGCTTGCCTTTGATCATGTCCGTGATGGACTTCAGCGGTCGATTGCTCGAGCCGAGCACTGGTCGTCTGCATCGACCGTTGTCAAACAACGCATCAACAGCTTGTTGCAACATTCGCTTTTCGTTGCGGATGATGACTTCTGGCGCGTTGAGATCCATCAACTTCTTCAATCGATTGTTTCGGTTGATGATGCGTCGATAGAGGTCGTTCAGATCGCTGGTGGCGAAGTTGCCGCTCTGAAGCAGAACGAGAGGACGAAGTTGCGGCGGGATCACGGGGATCACGTCGAGAACCATCCATTGCGGTTCGTTGGAAGATCCACGAATCTGTTCGACCAATTTCAGTCGCTTCGAAAGATCCTTCGCCTTCTGCTTGCTCTTTGTCTCATTCAATTCCAAACGAATTTCCGCAGCGATTGCATGAAGGTCGAGCAGGTCAGGGGAGAGGAGTTCGCGAATTGCTTCAGCGCCCATCATGGCGGTGAACTTGCTGCCGTGCTTCGCGACCATTTCGCGATATTCATCGTCGGTCAAGACTTGCTTGAATTCAAGATCCGTCGAACCTGGATCGGTGACAACATAATCCTGGAAGTAGACGACCTTTTCAATGTCGCCAGTTCGCATACCAAGCAGAGTTCCGAGTCGACTTGGAAGAGCCTTGAAGAACCAGATGTGAACTGCAGGCGCAGCGAGATTGATGTGTCCCATACGCTTGCGTCGCACACGCGAATGAGTGACCTTCACTCCACAACGGTCGCAGATGATTCCTTTGTACTTCGTTCCCTTGTACTTGCCGCAGGCGCATTCATAATCACGCTCTGGTCCGAAGATCCGCTCGCAGAACAGACCGTCCCGCTCGGGTCGGTATGTTCGATAGTTGATGGTTTCAGGTTTCTTGACTTCGCCGAAGCTCCAGCTTCGGATGTCATTTGGGCTCGCAAGTTGAATGCGAACTGCGCCGTAGTCATTCACACGATCGAAAACGCTTTCTGCCATGCTGTTCATAGTGGATCTTTCGAATAAGGAGTCAGAGTCTGAATCAGAACAAATCAGAACGAATCAAACGAATCAAACGAATCACACAACTCAGAGAATCGGCGCGGTCGCTTCGCCGCCAACCTTTTCAAGCTGAATGTTGAGACACAATCCCTTGATTTCTTGGCACAACACATCGAAGACCACAGGCATTCCTGCCTGCAGGGTGTTGTCGCCCTTCACCATCGACTCATAGATCTTCTGGCGACCTTCGGTATCGTCGCTCTTGACTGTCAGAAGTTCTTGGAGCACATATGCCGCGCCGTACGCTTCAAGCGCCCAGACTTCCAGTTCGCCGAATCGCTGGCCACCTGTGCGAGCCTTGCCGCCGAGAGGTTGCTGAGTGATGAGGCTGTATGGTCCGGTGGATCGCGCGTGAATCTTGTCGTCCACCAAGTGGTGGAGTTTCAAGAGATACATATATCCAACTGATGTGCGTTGGTTGAACGCTTCGCCGGTTCGACCGTCGTAGAGTTGAACCTTGCCGTCTTCCGGCATCAAGGCGAGCAATTCGTTTGAACGACCAGGATTTTCTCCGCTCTTCTCGAACGAAGCAACGCGTTGATTGACGTGCGTATTCGCTTCACGAATTGCGTCGAAAATTTCCGACTCCTTCGCGCCGTCGAACACCGGAGTGATTGCTTGGAAACCCAAGATGCGTGCAGCCCATCCAAGATGTGTTTCCAGAATCTGTCCGACATTCATACGACTTGGTACGCCGAGGGGATTGAGAAGAACTTCAACTGGAGTTCCGTCTTCCATAAACGGCATGTCCGCTTCGGGAACGATTCGGGCGATGACGCCCTTGTTTCCGTGGCGTCCGGCCATCTTGTCGCCGACCGACAATTGTCGCTTGGTCGCAAGATAGACCTTGACCATTTCAAGAACTCCCGATGGAAGTTCGTCGCCGCGCTTCATGTGGTTGACTCGTCGTTCCTTCTCGCGAAGAAGTTTCTGGATACGAGGCCAGAATTGTCCATAGGTGACCATCGCTTGATCGCGTGATTCCTTGGAGCCTTTGATCCACTTCTCGCTGAAGCCATCAATCTGTTCGAGGATGACGTCTGGAATATCGCTCGCACCGATCTTCTGTCGGGTGGAAGGATCGACCATTTCAGTTCCGATGATGCGATTGATTTCGCTTGCCATCTGGCGGAAAAGTTGAATTGCTTTCACATCCATCGACTGTTCGAAAGTGGAAATTTGCTTCTTGAGCAATTTCTTCTGTTCGTCCGTTTGATGTTGGCGTCGGCTGAAACTTTTCGTTCCGATGACAACACCTTCTGTTCCTGCTGGAACATCAAGAGAGTCATTCTTCACGTCTTCTCCTGCGCGTCCGAAGATCGCATGGAGAAGTTTTTCTTCCGGTGACAATTCGCTCTTGGACTTTGGGCTGACCTTGCCGACGAGAATGTCGCCTGGCATCACGCGAGCACCAACACGAATCACGCCGTGCTCATCCAAATTGCGAAGAGCACTTTCAGAAACGTTTGGGATATCCGCGGTGAACTCCTGACGGCCTAGTTTCGTCTCGCGCACTTCAACATCGAATGATTCGATATGAATTGAAGTGAACGTATCGTCTTTGACCAGCCGTTCGCTGATCACGATTGCATCTTCGAAGTTGTATCCGTCGAAGGTGTTGAATGCCACAAGGACATTCTTTCCGATAGCGAGCTCGCCTTGGCTGGTGCTCGCGCCGTCCGCGAGAATTTCTCCAGCTTTGACTTTCTGCTTCAGTTGAACGATCGGCTTTTGATTCTGGCAGGTCTTCTCGTTCAAGCCGACGAATTTGCGAAGCGCATATTCATCCGCATTGTCGATGATGATTCGTTCCGCATCGACAAATGTGACGATGCCGGCGCGTTCTGCTCGAACAATCATTCCACTCGAACGACCGACAACTCTTTCCATGCCTGTTGCGACGAGCGGTGGATCGACCTTGATCAACGGCACGGCTTGGCGCTGCATGTTTGATCCCATAAGCGCACGATTCGCATCGTCATGTTCGAGGAAGGGGATGAGTGCTGCGGACACGCCGACTGTTTGCTTCGGGCTGATGTCGACGAATTGAACTTCCGCGGATTCGGATGTGACGAGTTCGCCACCTTTGCGCACAAGAACAAGATCTTGATCAATCTTGCCAGATTCGTTGACCGTTTCGCTTGGAGCCAAGATGCTCTTGATTTCCTCGTCAGCGCGCAAACGAACGGTCTTGCCGGTCGCCTTGCGTGACGAGATCTCTCTATAAGGAGTGAGCAAGAACCCATAGTCGTCGACTTCTGAATAAATGCCCAAACTGGCGATCAGACCGATGTTCGCGCCTTCGGGGGTTTCAATCGGGCAGATTCTGCCGTAATGGGAGATATGCACGTCGCGCACTTCGAATCCTGCGCGCTTGCGATTCAAACCGCCTGGTCCCAGCGCCGAAAGGCGTCGTTCGTGAACGAGCATGGAGAGTGGGTTGGTCTGATCGACGACCTGCGACAATTCGCTTCGGCCGAAGAAGAATTCGATCGCACTTGAGATGGACTTGGAGTTGACCAAGTCCGCAATCTTGTACGACTTATCGGTTGGATCTTTCACGCTCATGCGCTCTTGAACCGTTCGCTTCAATTTCAAGAATCCCTTGCGCATTTCTTCTGTTGCAAGTTCGTCCAAAGTTCGCAGACGACGATTTCCCAAGTGATCGATGTCGTCGATGTGGGAGCGTGATCGTCGATTTGGATCGGCTGGTCGTCGCAACTCCATGATGTATCGAATGACGGCGAGGAAATCCTCTGCGCGCAAGTGTTGCGCGGTTTCGCCAACCTGCTTGTACTGCGGATCATCCGCAAACTTTCGGTTGACGCGGAATCTTCCGACTCGTCCGAGGCGATAACGATTCGTGTCCAGGAATTTTTCTGCGAAGAGATCTTTCGCCTTTTCAGTCTGCGGAGGATTTCCAGGTCGCAGTCTTGCGTAGAGGCGAAGCAGTGCCGCCTCGTATTCAGTTGCTTCAGCAAGGAAGTCCAACTTTTCTTCGGCAAGCGTGTTCAAGATCAGCGGATCGCCAGGATTGCAGATCGCACGAACCGTCTTGAGAGGACTTGCTTGGATGACGCCAACTTTGTCGCCGAATGCAACGCCGATCTTGCAGAGTTCTTCGCCAGTGTCTTGATCGATGATCAATTCAGCCGAATAGTGCTCTGGTTTGAGCTTTTCAACGCGCACATCCTCGACTTCATAGAACAGTTCGAGAATCTTTTCGGAGCTGGAGAACTTCTCATCCATCGCACGAAGGAAGGTGGTTGCGGCCAACTTCGTCGATTGGTCGATGCGCATCGCCAAGACATCCTTCTTGGTGACTTCCAATTCGATCCACGATCCTCGCTCTGGAATGATGCGCGCACTGTGTAGTGGGCGATCACCAAAACTTGAGGCGATAGAAAAATCAACACCAGGTGATCGATGCAACTGACTGACAATCACTCGCTCGGAACCATTGACGACGAATTCGCCACCGCCGAGAAGAATCGGAATGTCGCCGAGATAAATATCTTCTTCAAGAACATCCGTGGAGTCTTCGCGCTTCAGGCGCATCTTGACGCGCCATGGATATCCGTAGGTCAATCGAAGTTCGCGACATTCTGATTCGGTGTGCTGAGGCTCACCAAATGAGTATGAGACGAATTCTAATTTCATATTTCCGTCGTAACTCTCGATTGGAAAAACTTCTCGCAAAAGAGACTGAAGTCCTAAATGCGCTTTTCGTTCTTCATGAACAAGATCCTTTTGCAGGAAGCGTGTGTACGCATCCTGTTGGACTCGAGTTAAATTTGGGACGGGGATCGCGTCGCCGCGCTTCGAATAGTCACGGACGTTTCTTGTGGTCATAGTTACCTCTGAAAGTTCTCGTTCCAACCCAATGCACCATCACGATCGATAGAATGAATTCGCTGAGCGTTTTTTTCTGTCGAAGTTTCGTGACTTTCCAAACAAATTTTGGGGCGCGTGCCAAGTCCCGAAGGGTAGCAAGCGATATGCCAAAAGCGCAAGGGGGGAGAGATGATTTTCTTGATATTTTCCAAAGTTATTTGTTATCTGGCTCTCTTGGGCAGGGGGCATTATTGCGTAGGCATAAAAAAGCCCCGCCAAGAAACAGGCGGGGCTTGAAAATCAACTGAAACTGAAGGATTCTGTGCGGTCAAATCACTTCAGGACGACTTTGCCGCCGGCTGCTTCGAGAGCCGCCTTGAGCTTCTCGGCCTCTTCCTTGGAGAGGTTCTCTTTGATCGCCTTTGGGGCTCCATCAACAAGATCCTTTGCTTCCTTGAGGCCAAGTCCAGTTGCCTCACGGACAACCTTGATGACATTGATCTTGGTCGCGCCGGAATTTTCCAGCATGACGGTGAATTCGGATTGTTCAACAGCTGCAGCAGCGCCACCGCCACCATCACCTGCGGCCATCATGACGGCTCCACCAGCTGCTGGTTCGATACCGTACTTTTCCTTCATATATTCCGCCAATTCGACTGCTTCCTTGAGGGTCAGCGAGGCGATGGAATCTCCCATGGAGGTAATTTTTGCTTCAAAAGTTTTCGTGTCAGACATTTCAATACTCCTTCAAATTGTGCTCCCCATAGGCGACACCACGAGGTGTCATTTCATCCCCGAAGGGACCAGTGGAGTGCGGTTCTAAAAATCAGATCAGTTCAGCTCGCTTTCGCGGCGATTTTTTCGCCTTTTTCCAGTCGAGTTTGGATTTCCTTGACAACGCCGAGGAGGCGTGATCCTGGTGCGACAACTGTGCCGACAAGTTTTCGGGCAGGTGAGAGCACCAAAGTGATAAGTTGCGATTGCGCCTCTTCGCGGGTTGGGAATTTGCTGAGGCGAGTGACGCCTTCATCGCCATCGAACCATGACCCGTCGATGCATGCTCCCATCAACGCAAGATTGTCGTTGGTTTTGGCACTCTTGACCAATTCACGGGCGATCGTGACGACGCTTGTCTTTCCATAGACAATTGCGCGAGGACCTTTGAGTCCCGGAGCAAGCGCTTCGAGAGGAGTCCCCTTGAATGCGCGCTTCGCCAAGGTGTTCTTGACAACAGTCACGCGCACATCACTTGTACGCATTTGTGCGCGCAGAAGTGTGGTGGCCTTTGTTGGCATGCCGCGAATTTCGATCAAGACTGCGCCTTCGACACCGTCAAAGCGCTTCTTGTATTCCGACACGATCATGTTCTTAATTGGTTTGCTCATTGGATATTCCTCTGATATTTCTCAGTTGATCACTTCAGGATTTAGACTGCAACTTGGACGCCGGGGCTCATGGTGGCACTGACGACGCACTTGCGGATGTACAAGCCTTTCGATGAAGCTGGCTTTGCCTTGACGATGACGGCGAGGAAGTGTTCGAGGTTGGAGACCAAATCCTCGTCTTTGAAAGAAAGTTTTCCGATGATGCAGTGGACATTTCCGCCATCATCATTTCGGTATTCAACTTTTCCAGCGACATATTCGCGAACAGCAGTCGCAACATCAGGGGTGACCGTTCCAGCCTTTGGAGATGGCATCAGTCCCTTTGGACCGAGCACTTTTCCAAGACGGCTGACGATACGCATCATGTCCGGACTGGCGACGGCGACATCAAAATCCATCCAGCCGCCTTCGATCTTGGCGACAAGATCTTCTGCGCCAACTTCAATTGCACCCGCAGCTTTCGCGGCAGGGGCCTTGTCGCTATTGCAGAAGCACACGACACGCGAAGTCTTTCCCACGCCCTTGGGGAAAGAAATCGCGCCTCGAAGTGCTTGATCCGCAACTTTCGGATCGATGCCTAAATGCACGACGATATTGATCGTCTGATCAAACTTCGTCGCCTTGTACTTGCGAAGCGACTTGATCGCGTCAGCAGGTGTTTGAATTGTTGTCACGAGAGAACCTTGGTTGGCTCGCACGCGCTTGCTATGACCGATGACTTTTGCTTCTTTCGTTGCCATTGGGATTATGCCTCCACCGTCACGCCCATTGAGCGCGCGGTTCCTGCGATGACTCGCATTGCTGCTTCGATACTGCCAGCGTTCAGATCCTTCATTTTTTCTTCTGCGATTTTCTTCAGCTGTGCTTGTGTGATCTTGCCGACTTTGTCGGTGTTGGGCTTTCCAGAACCCTTTTCGATCTTCAGCGCACTAGCAATGAGCACGGATGATGGCGAACTTTTGATCTCGAGATCAAAACTTCGATCTGCATACACAGTGACGATGCAGCCGACGACTCGGCCGTTGAGTTCACGAGTCGCTTCGTTGAATTTCGAAATGAACTGTCCTGGATTGACGCCATTCGCGCCCAGGACTGGTCCCAGTGGAGGTGCGGGAGTTGCCTTGCCACCAGGGGCAAGGATCTTGAATTGCTTTTGAATTTTCTTGGCCATGTTTTTGAACCTCCCACCTGAATTGCCCCGACAAGGGGCTGTGCCGACTCAGCCAAGATTCGGCGTATTCAAGTAGTTCGTACGGTCTGAGATTTGCGAGTCGAGAAGTTTAGCAAGTCTGGGCAATTCTGCAAGTGGTTTGGCGCCCAGAATCCAATTGGCAGGTTCGGGGTCTCAGTGCAACTGTCTATATATATGATTCCGATATGAGTTCCCACGCGCCAACTGATTTCATTGCGGATCTGAAGTGGCGTGGTTTATTGCATCAAACCACATCTGACTTGCTCACGGGACACTTGCTGACCGCTGGACGCTTGGCATATTGCGGATTTGACCCCACGAGCGACAGTTTGACCGTTGGAAATCTGCTTCCAATCACGATGTTGGCAAGATGGCAACAGGCAGGGCATCGTCCGCTTGTTCTTATGGGCGGCGCAACGGGACTCATTGGCGATCCCAGCGGAAAATCCGCCGAGCGTCAGGTCATTAGCGCCGAAAAAGTTCGCCATCACGTCACTCGACAACGGCCAATCTTTGCGCGCGTGTTGGACTTCGCTGGATCGAATGCCGCCAGCGTTGTGGACAATGCCGACTGGCTGATGAAAATTGGTTACATCGAAATGTTGCGCGATGTCGGAAAGTTTTTCTCTGTAAATCAAATGGTTGCACGCGATTCAGTTGCAACTCGATTGACAGAGCGTGAACAGGGAATTTCTTATACCGAATTCAGTTACATGATCTTGCAGGCGTATGACTTTTTACATTTGTATCGAACTGCAGGATGCACCGTACAAATTGGTGGCGCGGATCAGTGGGGGAACATCTGTTCTGGAATCGATTTGATTCGGCGAATTTCAAGCGGTGATGCGTACGGGATTACAAATCAGTTGGTGACAAAGTCGGATGGAACAAAGATTGGCAAGTCTGAATCTGGCGCGATCTATTTGAATGCCGACAGAACGAGTCCATATCGATTCCATCAATTCTGGATGAACGCAGCCGATGAAGATGCGCTGAAATTTCTGAAGTGGTTCACATTCTTGACGCACGAGAAAATCGATGCGATTTCTCTGGCGCACAAGAGCGATCCCTCTGCAAGGCTGGCCCAGAAAACTGTGGCTGATGAACTGACGACCATGGTGCATGGCGAAACCGAAACGCAAAGAGCTGGTCTGTGCGCAAAGGCCTTGTTTGGAGGGGATATTCGAGAGCTCGATGCGCAATCAGCAATGGATGTAGCGGCGGATCTGCCTGGCCCTCGATTGACTCGGGACGCGCTAGCTGAAAGTGGAAAAGGGGTGATTGATCTCCTCGTGGAATCGGGGCTCGCTTCGAGCAAGCGGGAAGCAAGAGAATTTCTCGAAACTGGAGCGGTTCAGGTCAATGGAGAGCGTGCCTCTTTGGAAAGTCGAGTCGCCGTGGATTCGTTACTGCACGGATCGTTCGCCTTCATTCGGCGTGGGAAGCGGAATTGGGCTGTCGCTGAATTCGCAAAGTGATTTGTGGATAGCATCGTTTGAATGGCTGCAAGCGCAGGAACATATGAACTCGGACGTTTTTCTGGTGAGTGCGCGAAATCGCACACGCCAATTCTTGCTCATCAAGAATTTGTCGCGGCTCTTGTCGATGCACTCGATGAAGAGGGACGTCCAATTCTGCGACGACTGGATTTTGCGGCAGCGGCATGGGATCAAGGCACGCGTCCAGATGGGCTGGTTTGTTTCTGGAGATCGAGCGCGCCGGAACCGGGTGAGAAGCGTCAGATGTTCGTTGATGACGAGACGTTGCTTGAGATGGTTCAGCGAATGGAAGAAGAGACGGATTCGCGTCGACGCGCCTTTCGCTGGATTCTTGCGCTTGTCCTTCTGCGAAGAAAAATGCTGAAGTTGGATGGGATCGTGCATGAGGGCGAGACTGAATACTGGGCTTTTCGACCGCGTGGATCAGAGCCGACATCGACGCCAATACGCATTCCAAATCCTGGCATTCGCGAAGAAGAAATGCGGGAACTCGCAGATCAATTGGGCGACATTATTCGTGCGGACGCATGATTTGTTCGCGTTTGAATTCGCCGTTTCTCTTTTCGCGTTCATTTTTGGCGATCGGTTGTTTGCTCTGCGCAATCGGGTGTCATCCTCAAGCAGTTCTTGTTCCTAGACCAGAAGGCATTTCGCCCACAGCGGCTGATTTTGCCGTGGCTCAGCAGCAGCGACTTCTTGCTGTTCCTTCGCTCGCGCTGAGAGGTCATGCGGAATTGAAGTGGATCGATACAACGGGCCGTCACTTTGATGATGGTGATTTCGATTTGATCCTTCGACCTGCAAATGAATTGAGCCTGCGCGTCAGTAAATTGGGCGAAAAGTTTTTATGGGTCGGCGGAGGCGGCGGTCAATCTTGGATTGTCCTTCCTCGAGAAAATCCCTCACGAGCAATTCTGCGCAATTGGCCAAGCGCGCCATCCGTTGGCGGTGTTCGACAGGGATTGTCGGTTGTTGGAATGGGCGGGCTTGGCGGATTGAGCGAACTGATGGAACCCGCACGATTGATTGAAGCGCTCGGACTTGCTTCCACAAATGCAAGCGAAATCTCCAATGTTTCGTGGAGTGAAACGCGTGGAGCGTGGGCGTTCACATTGCCCAATCGACGACTGTATGCACGAGGCGAGAGCCTCCTTCCTGTTGGATGCGATTGGATCGATGCCACTTCGCAAGTGATCGCAACTTGCACGCTTGATGGATTTGAGTGGATCCGCGGCGATCGTCCAGTTGGATCGCCCGCAAGTTCAGTGCAGGCATTGGTGGCAACGCGATTGCAATTTTCGGTTTGGGCTGGAGGACGCCACGAACAAGATGGCGATGCGGATGGAGAACTTTTCCTGTCTGCGGAAGTTCCAACTTTCGGGGGGGATAAGATCAGAACTCAACTTTTCAACTGGGAAGATGTGAAATCTGCTCTGCGACCCGAAGTGATCGAAGGACCTGAACCATGAATCTGCGTCTGTGTTTCATAATCATTTGCGCTCTCTGTCGCTCATCCGCGTTCGCAGAGAATTCGCCACCAAATTTGCTCGTCGCAAGTTCTGGCGATCACCTTTGGATCGCAGTTCCCACGGATTCTGGATGTCGCATTGTGCATCATGCGTTGGAAATGGACGGGCCATTTTTGCGCGAGGTCGCAACGCTTCCAACACTTCCCGTTGCCCTGGCTGCACGCGAGAATCAGTTGGCAATCATTATGCCTCCGTCGGGGATACCGCTGACGAGTTCGGTCTATTCGCTTTCGACGAATCGCAATCCCGCAACAGGATCTTTTTATTACCAACCCTATGGTCGATTCGATGTTCTTCCGAGCATTGATTCTGCAGCGAAGATCACAAACGCCGTGTGGGAATTGAACGCAGTGCTCGCGCTGATTTCTGGAGAAAAGCCAGAGTTGATTCGGTCTGGAGCTTTGTCATGGTCGACTCTTCCGCTTCCACAAAGTTTGACTCCGCATTCAACACTTGTCCCTTGGTTTGGTCTTGGCGGATCGATGGAGTGGGCGATTCTGTCTGTTGATGGTGACGATCTTGTCACTTGGACATCATCGACTGAATCAGTTGGAGGTTGGTCTCAAGCACGATGGCCTGCGGCAGGAATTGGTTTTCAAATGGTGATTAGCGGCAGTGATCGCCCTGCAATATTGACCCGCGACGCAAGTGGCGCGCTGGCAATTGTGTATCCGACGAGCAGTGGTCTGCGAACATTGGGTTCGATCATTGTGCCCACGCAGTTATGGTCAATCGTTGGACTTGGAAATACTTTTCAGATCGTCTCGACAGACAAAGAAGGAGTGGTTCGCCTCACATCGATTGATTCAATCACCGGATTGGCAAGCGCAGATGAAGTGCTCGCTACGCAACCAACAACAACCGGCGATTGGATTCATCTTCCATTCATCGGAGCATTGACGATTGGAATGTTGCTTGCAGGATTTATCATTCGTCCACCGCTTGAGCCATCGCATCCAATGTCAGGAGGATGGGTCGCTCTTCCAATGTTCCGACGCATCTCCGCGCTTGCGGTTGACCTGATTCCTGGCGCGATCTTCGCGCTCTTGATCACCGGCGCGAGGATTGAAGATTTGATGTCGATGCCTTCATGGACTCCAGATTTGACGCTTGCCGCACCCGCGTCAATTATGCTGGGTTTTACCGGGGTTTGGTGCGGAATCTTTGAAGTTGTGCTTCGCGCGACACCAGGGAAATTCATCTTCGGCGGGCGAATCGTGCGCGCACCAGATGGTGGAACAGATATGCGTGCAGGAGTGGGGCGATCACTCCTGCGAGCACTCTTGAAAACCGTAGTCCTCTTTGCGCCAGCGCTTGGGTTTCTTGCCTTCGTTCATCCACTGCAACAAGGTTTGCCAGAAACACTTTCAAAGACTGTCGTGGCAAGACGACATTGAATATTGCGCTCTTTGTTTTCGAACAAATTCTCGATCAAGTCTTGGTGATCTGCGGCGAATGCCATCCACCTGGAGGAAGCAGCCAATCGTTGCCGATTTCTGGTCCCCATGTTCCGCATGCATATTCGTGCGCAGGAACGACCGCATCAAGAACTGGATCCATAACGCGCCAACATTCATCGACGCTGTCTTCGCGTGCAAAGAGTGTTCCATCGCCGCGCAACGCATCGCCAAGGAGACGCTCATACGGAGTCATCTCGTCGGATTGTTGATCGATTGCGAGAAGTTCAAGTTGCTCGCCAATCATTCGCTCGCCATCAACTTTGATTTCTGCGTTCAGCCCAATTTCAATTCTTGGCGTGATCTGAAATCGCATGAAATTACGGCTTGGGGCAAGTGGTTCATTAAAGACAACCTGCGGGGGCCGATGGAATTCGACGCGAACTTCAGTGGCGCTCACCGGCATATTCTTGCCAGCCCGAATATAAATCGGAACGCCTGACCAACGCCAATTATCGATTTGCAAACGAACGGCCGCGTATGTTTCGGTGGTTGACTTTGGAGAGACACCAGGTTCTTTCAGAAATCCGCTGAATTGTCCGCGCACAATATCGGTGGTGGTCAGAGTTCGAACGGATCGGAAGAGTTTGACTTGTTCGTCGCGCGTTCGTTCGGTATTTTCCCAGTTTGGCGCCTCCATGCAGAGGAATCCGACGACTTGCATCAAGTGATTTTGGATCACATCGCGCAGAGCGCCAGTCGCGTCATAAAAACTTCCACGACCTTCGACGCCGAATGATTCAGCCATCGTGATTTGGATTTGACGAACATGGTAACGATTCCAAATTGGTTCCAAAAACGCATTCGCAAATCTGAAATACAGAATGTTCTGAACGGCTTCTTTGCCAAGATAATGATCAATTCTGAAGATCGAAGTTTCATCGAATACTGCATGCAGGAGGGCGTTGAGTTCGGTCGCAGTTTTTCGATTATGCCCGAAGGGTTTTTCGACGACCACGCGCGCACCTTTGGCGCAACCCGAAGTTCCAAGATGGGAAGAAACAGGTCCAAACAACGAAGGTGGAATCGCCAAATAGTGCAGGGGAGCTTGTGCATTGCCAAGTTCCTTGCGGACATTCGCAAATGTCGTGGGATCTGCGTAATCCCCGTCGACATAACGCAGAAGATCACACATTTTCTTGAACGAAACTTCGTCGACACCTCCGCCGAATTTCTCGATGCCGTCACGCGCGCGCGCCTTCAATTGCTCTAGTGTCATTCCGCTTTTCGCAACTCCGACGATAGGAACATTCAACACGCCACGGCGAACGAGAGATTGCAGTGAGGCAAAGGTTTTCTTGTGGGCAAGATCTCCAGTGGCGCCGAAAAAAACCATCGCATCAGCAGGGATGTGATTCGACATATCAGGAACCCTTTTTATCGGCAGGCTTTTCCAAATGTCCGCCGAAGCCCATACGCATCGCAGAACAAACCTTGTTTGCAAAGTCAGATTGGCCGCGGCTCTCGAATCGATCCATCAATGCTGCGCTGAGAACATGAACAGGAATGCCTTCCTCAATCGCAGCAAGAATTGTCCAGCGACCTTCGCCAGAATCAGAGACTCGCCCAGCGAATGTGGCGAGATCCTTATCGCTTGCAAATGCCTGCGCAGTGAGATCCAAGAGCCACGAGGCGATCACGCTGCCTCGGCGCCAGACTTCGGTCACTTCTGGAAGATCAAATTGGTACATGAATTCTTCCGGGTTGCGCAGCGGAGTTGTTTCTGCGTCGATTTCGCGCGCGTGCATTCCGGCATCTGCGTGTCGGAGAATATTCAAGCCCTCTGCATAAGCCGCCATAATTCCATATTCAATTCCGTTGTGAACCATCTTGACGAAATGTCCTGCGCCAGAAGGGCCGCAGTGCAAATAGCCCTGTTCCGCAGTTCCTTTTGACTTGCGCCCAGGAGTTGGAGGGGCGCTTGCCTTGCCAGGAGCAAGAGCGCTGAAGATTGGATCCAAGCGAGTAACTACTTTCACATCGCCGCCGATCATCTGTGAATAACCGCGCTCGAGTCCCCAGACCCCGCCTGAGGTTCCACAGTCAACATAATGCATTTTCTTTTCGGCAAGAATCTTTGAGCGGCGAATGTCATCCTTGTAATAGGAATTGCCACCATCAATAATCGCATCATCCGCCGAGAGAAGTGGGAGGAGTTCGTTGATCGATTGATCAACATAAGCCGCTGGAATCATCAGCCAGACGTGGCGAGGTCCAGTCAGTTTCTTTGTCAGGTCTGCAAGGCTGGTTGCACCAACAGCTCCAGCTTTGACAAGTTCAGCAATCGCTTCAGCGCTACGATCAAAGACCACTACTTGATGTCCAGCTTTCAAAAGACGCAGTGTCATATTTGCGCCCATACGTCCGAGTCCAATCATCCCTAATTGCATTTTGATATCTCCCAATGTTGAGAATTTTGAAGTGTCGTAGTCGAGAGGGTAACTATAGCGACTTTTGCGGGAGGACTTGCAAATGCTTGCTATGATCAAAGGCTCGAAAGTGAGTTTTCAGGCGTAACTTTTTTCACGGAGTTTTGATTGGCACGAAAAGAACGAAAAAAGATTGGTGAATTGCTGGTTGAAGCCGGCGTTGCAACGGTCGCAAAGATCGAAGAGGCTGTTGCAACCGCGAAGAGTTCACGCAAGCGAACTGGTGAAGTCCTCGTCGAAATGAACGTTTGTTCTGACGAGGATGTCGCTCGCGCACTTGGTCGCCAATTTGGAATGGAATTTGTGAATCTCGAGCGGCCCGAGGGATTGAATCGGGTCAATAAAAAATTACTCAGCGAAGACCAGATTAAGAAGTTCCTCATTCTGCCCCTCGACGAAAAGGTCGGGAATACGATGAAGATTCTCATTCATGATCCGATGGATCTGGATGCTCTCACTGCTTTGCAGTTTCGTTTGAATTGCCAGTTCGAAAAATTCATTACCAGCCGCTCTCAGTTGCGCGAATTTGTCGAAGGTGGAAAATCCGCTTCGAGTTTGTTGAACAAGATGAGCGTTGTGACGGCTTCCATCACACAAAGTCATGACCGAACCAAAGACAGCAGTCAAGATCGTTCAAGCCAAGATAAATCGCAAGATGCTTCGGTTGACCGAGACAAGCTTCAGAAAATTGATGAAGGTGCGCTGAAGGTTGTGGATCGAATGATCATCAACGCAGTGACAAATCGAGCAAGTGATATCCACATCGAGCCGATGAAGACATCGGTTCGGCTTCGGTTTCGTATCGACGGTTCCTGTATTGACATCACTCCTCCCATCCCGAAGAAACTGCAAAGCTCGGTCATCGCACGCATCAAGTTGATGGCTGGAATCAATATCTCCGAACGGCGAATTCCGCAGGACGGTCGCATCAAGTTTGCAGTCGAAGGTTCGCCGATCGATTTCCGCGTCAGTTCGTGTCCTGCAATTTGGGGCGAGAGCATCGTCTTGCGTATCTTGCGCCCAGAATCTGCGCGAATTGGACTTCTCAATCTTGGTCTTCAGCAGGACACACTCGATACTTTCAACAAAGTCATACGTCGTCCCAACGGAATTTTTCTTGTGACTGGGCCCACTGGTTCTGGAAAAACGACGACGCTCTATTCCGCGCTGAATGATCTCAATCGTCCTGATAAGAAAATCATCACAGCGGAAGATCCAGTGGAATTTTCGTTCAAGGGGATCAATCAGGTCCAAGTTCGCGAGGGCATTGGATTGACATTTCCAATCATCCTGAAGTCCATGTTGCGCCAAGCGCCAAATGTGATTCTCGTGGGTGAAATTCGAGATCGTGAAGTCGCGGATATTGCCATTCAGGCCGCGCTCACTGGACATTTGGTTTTTTCCACGCTCCATACAAATGACGCCGCGAGCGCAATCACTCGACTTGTCGATATGGGCGTCAAGCCGTTCCTTGTCGCCAGTTCGATTCAGGCAGTCTTGGCTCAGCGACTTGCGCGCATTTTGTGTTCTGAGTGCAAGGTCAGAGATGAAAATCCAGACGCAAGCTGGTTGAGGATGGCTGGCATCACCGCCGAAGAAGTATCTCGGAGCACTTTAATGAAGCCTGTTGGATGCCCGAATTGCTCAAACACGGGATATAAAGGACGGCGTGGGGTCTATGAAATGATGGTTATGAACGCTGAAATCCGAGATCTTGCATTTGCGCGTGCGACGGTCACGAAAATTCGACAAGCAGCGGTTCGAGCTGGAATGCGAACCCTTCTGGGCGACGGCAAGATTAAAGTGCTCAATGGCATGACAACCGCTGAAGAGGTTGCGAAATTCGCCCAGGCGGATATTTCCTCGTAAAAGTTTCGAGTCAATTTGATGGTGTTTTAGTCAGACTGTTCAACAATAAGGAGTTTTTGATGTCATCTGGTGAAGTAACAAGCGGGCCAACAACGACTGAAAGTTCGATGCAGATCGATCGTCTGCTCGATACGGTTGTTCGGCAGGGCGCGTCCGATCTTCACATCAGTATTGGTCGTCCGCCGACTTTGCGCTTGAATGGACGGTTGAGATCACTTGCGACAAAAGTGCTTGCTCCTGAAGACACCATGTCTTTGATGAAGCAGATTGCGCCCGAAAAGAATCAACAAGAACTTCAGGAAAAAGGCGGCTCTGATTTTGGAATCGCATTTGGAACAGCCGCTCGATTTCGTTGCTCTATTTTCAAGCAGCGTGACACTGTCGCGATGGTTCTTCGCCAGATTCCCAATCGTCTGATGACATTCGCAGATATCGGATTGCCAGACATTTGCTTGGAACTGATTCGGCGACCAAGAGGTTTATTTCTAGTGACCGGACCGACGGGAAGCGGCAAGTCAACGTCATTGGCCACAATGATTGACATCATCAATGAAACGCTTGAGCGTCACATCGTGACTGTCGAAGACCCTATCGAGTTCTATCACTATCACAAAAAGTCTGTGGTCAATCAGCGTGAAGTTGGTTCGGATGTTTCGTCATTCACCGAAGCTCTCAAACGCGTATTGCGTCAAGATCCAGACGTTGTGCTCGTCGGTGAAATGCGCGACCTCGAAACGATCGAAGCTGCAATCCGTGCAGCCGAAACGGGCCATTTGGTCTTCGGAACTTTGCATACCACGGGCGCCGCAGGAACCATCAACCGAATCATCGACGCCTTTCCCACGAATCAACAGGAGCAGATTCGAGTCCAGCTTTCGGTGACCCTGATCGCTGTTCTCAGTCAGGTATTGCTTGTCCGAAAGGACAGACCGGGGCGGTTGGCGGCGTATGAGTTCTTGATGGTCACCCCTGCGATTTCGAACCTTATCCGTGAAAACAAGACCTTCCGAATCGACTCAGCAATCCAGACAGGCAAGAGGTTTAGTATGCAATTGCTTGACGACCACTTGTGGCGAATGTTCAGCCAAGACCAAATCACCGCAGAAGAGATGATCGATAAAGGTAAAAATCCAGGTGCTCTGAGGGACAAGGTGCATAAGTCAGGAGCAACGGTAGGAAGACCGGAATGGGATGAAGAGGATGTGAATGGGGATTAATTACCACTAAACATCGATTTTTTAGACTTCGAAAACCACAATTCATAATAGATAGTTCGATTTCTGCGTTTAAAAGGCATAATTCAGCGTATGCTTTAGTGGTAACAATTATGGCTGAAATTGAGCTTGAAATTGATCCTTCGCAATTGAAGAACCGAAAGCTCGGTCGAATTTTGACCAAGCTTGGAAAGTTGTCCAGAGAGCAAGTACACGCTGCGTTGGAAGTGCGAACAAACGACCCCGCAAGAGCAAAAAAGAAAATTGGCGAAGTGATGTTGGAAATGGGGTTGGTCACTGCCGAAGACATCTCAGTTGCATTGGCTGGGCAGAGGGGCTTCCGTTTCAAGCGTTTGGCTGGCTTGGTCATTCCTCAAGAGACTCTTCGCGCTTTGACATCGGAGGCAGTCAATGTAATGCGGGTTATTCCGCTCGAGATAGATCCGCAAGCGAAAACCATAACTGTCGCCATCGGTTCTCACGCAAATTTCCAGGCGGTCGACAACCTGCGTATGAATATGTTCACTGGGTATGAGATCTCTGTTGTGGTTTCTCCACTCGCCGATATCGAAGAAATCATACGCCGCGAATATTCGAAGAAGACGGATACGGTTGATTTGTTTTCGGAGGTCAACCGAGCGGAAGCCGTAAAAAATCTTCAAGGGCGTGGAGACTCGATTGATGTTGCGTCTCTTGAAGATGCGGGGAGTGATAACGCCGTTGTTCGCTTGGTGACGAATATGTTGGCGCAGGCGATCGCCAATGGAGCATCAGACATTCATCTTGAGCCTTTCGAGGACGAATTCAAGATGCGGTATCGCATCGACGGTGTTTTGTATGAAATGAAGAATCAGCCGAAGGAAATCGCAATGGCGATCGTGAGTCGTGTGAAGATTCTTGCCAAACTAGATATTGCAGAGCGGCGTCTGCCGCAGGACGGACGCATTAGTTACAATTTGTCTGCAGACAAAGAGCCAATCGATCTTCGCGTTGCAGTTTTGCCCACAATGTATGGCGAATCGGTCGTGCTTCGTGTTCTAGATCGATCAGCAGTTCAACTCGAATTGGATCGAATTGGATTGCGCGAAGACGAACTTGCAAAGATGCGTCTGATCATCAACAAGCCCAATGGAATCGTGCTTGTGACGGGTCCAACAGGTTCTGGAAAGACAACCACGCTCTATGCCGCTCTTCGCGAACTGAATCAGGTTGATACAAAAATTTTGACTGCGGAAGACCCTGTTGAATACGACATCGACGGCATGATCCAGTGCCAGGTGAATTTGGAACAAGAGCTTACATTCGCGCGTTTGCTTCGATCTTTTCTTCGACAAGATCCTGACATTATTTTGGTCGGTGAAATTCGTGATCTGGAAACTGCTCAGATTTCCATTCAAGCAAGTCTGACCGGCCATTTGGTCTTTGCGACACTGCATACAAATGATGCGCCAAGTTCCATCCTTCGTCTTTTGGATTTGGGCGTCGAGTCTTTCCTTCTCACTGCGACCATCGAAGCGATCGTCGCCCAGCGACTCGTGCGCCGCATTTGCACCAAGTGCAAGGAAGAGTTTGTGCCAGCAGAAGAGCACTTGATGGAACTCGCCCTTCGAGCGTCGGATGTTCAAGGGCGAACTCTTTATCGCGGACGAGGCTGTGATAATTGCACGAAGTCTGGATACAAGGGACGAATGGCGATTTTTGAAATCATGTTGATGGATGATGAGTTGAGGGAGCTTGTCATGCAGCAGGCGTCTACGGCAATCTTGCAAAAGGAATCTCGCAAACGAGGCATGAGAACGCTTCGTGAATCTGGTTTGTTGGCGTTGTATGAGGGTCAGACGACAATTGATGAAGTCGTGCGGGAGACGATTTCCTCCGGAGAGTAAAATATGCCAATTTTCGCCTACGAAGCAGCCAACACAGCGGGGAAGACACAGAAGGGAACTGTCGAAGCGGCTACAAGTGAAGAAGCGGTTCGCAAAATTCGAACTCAAGGGTTGTTTCCAACTTCTGTTCGCGAACAGAAAGAGGCAGCGAAGAAAATCGCAGATTTAAGCAAAAAGAAAAAGAAGAAAAGTAAGGGGATGTCGATTTCCATTGGTGGAGTGAGTACCAAGGCGCTGACTTTGTTCACACGCCAGATGTCGACGCTGCAGGATGCAGGGTTGCCACTCTTAAGATCCTTGCAAATTTTAGAGGACCAACAGAAGGCTGGGAAACTGAAAAATGTTCTAGGCGAAGTCTGCGAATCGATCTCTGGCGGATCTTCCTTGTCCGAAGCATTTGCGCATCATCCTCGAGTCTTCTCGCGCTTGTACGTCAAGATGGTTGCCGCTGGCGAAGTCGGTGGAGTTCTTGATGTCGTGATGCAACGGTTGTCGGAGTTCATGGA
>SXGS01430212.1_pt1 | contig 37339 bp, 25 predicted proteins | sample 3174681 | NCBI WGS metagenome assembly SXGS01 (sample SAMN11356861, study PRJNA531348) | freshwater metagenome | isolation source: freshwater sample F1-80 | place: China: Fuxian Lake, Yuxi | collected 2017-12-25
GCACGTCGCGGAAGAAGCCGTGCGGCTGCTCCAGGTGGAGTACGAGGTGCTTCCGCACGTGCTGGACGTTCAGGAAGCGATGAAGCCCGGCGCCCCGATCCTCCACGATGACCTGCGGACCGACACGGGCGGCGTGAAGGGCGATGAGCCGACGAACGTAGCGGCCCATCTCATCTTCGAAGAGGGCGACATCGAGGCGGGCTTCTCCCGGGCCACCTTGATCGTGGAGCGGGAATTCACCACTGCGACGGTGCACCAGGGTTACATCGAACCCCACAACGCCATCGCAGAGTGGCACGCGGATGGGCAGCTCAACATCTGGTGCAGCACCCAGGGCGCCTTCCCGGTCCGCACTCAGGTGGGCCACATCCTGCAGCACCCCATCTCCCAGATCAAGGTGACCCCATCCGAGATCGGCGGCGGGTTCGGTGGGAAGATCAATGTCTACCTGGAGCCTCTGGCAGCGGCCCTATCGCGGAAGGCGGGACGGCCCGTCCGCATCACGATGGATCGGGACGAAGTGCTCCAGGCCACCGGACCAACCCCCGGCTCGTACATGCGGGTGAAGATGGGGGTGGATGCCGACGGAGAGATCTGCGCGGCTTACGCGTACCTCGCTTTCGAGGCCGGGGGATATCCCGGCTCGCCAATCGGCGCGGGCTGCATGACCGCTTTCGCCCCATACCGGCTTCAGAACGTCCGGATCGACGGCTATGACGTCGTGGTGAATAAGCCGAAGTCCGCGGCCTATCGGGCTCCGGGCGCCCCTCAGTCGGAATACGCCGTAGAATCCGTGGTCGATGAGATTTGCCGCGAGCTCGGTGAAGATCCCCTCGCCTTCCGGCTTCGGACCGGAGCAAAACAGGGAGATTGGAAGGCCGCCGGGCCGCCCTACGGCGTGGTCGGCAATCTGGAGTGCGTGCAGACCGCCATCGACTCCGACCACTACCGCTCCACGCTGGATCGCGCTCCGTCGGAGGGCAAGGTTCGCGGACGGGGCGTGGCAAGCGGCTACTGGTTCAATATCGGACTCACCTCCAGCGCCAGCGGCCGCCTGAACGGCGATGGCTCGGTGACGTTGTTGGAAGGATCCACCGATATCGGGGGCTCTCGGGCCTCGATCGCCATGCAATTTGCCGAGGCGTTCGGGGTGACCTACGACGACATCCGCCCCTCCGTGGTGGACACCGACTCCGTTGGCTACACCGAGGTGACAGGCGGGAGTCGGGTGACCTACGCGACCGGCTACGCCGTCATCGAACTCGCACGCGAAATGCAGCGCCGGATTCGGGAAAAGCTTGCAGCCCACTGGGAAGTCCCGTCCGACAGCGTCGAATGCACCGGCGCCACGTTCACATCCGGAGAGCACTCGGCCGACCTCTCCAGAGTCGCCGACATCTTCGCCGAGTCGGGAGATGAGCTCAACGCGTCCGTGACCGTCTCGCCGACGGGCGCCGGCGGCGCTTTCGCTACCCACATCTGCGATGTGGAAGTCGACACGGAGACCGGCAAGGTCGACGTGATCCGCTACACCGCGATCCAGGATGCGGGTAAGGCGATCCACCCCAGCTATGTCGAAGGACAGATGCAGGGCGGCGTGGTGCAGGGCATCGGCTGGGCTCTCAACGAAGAGTACGTCTATGACTCCCTGGGTCGGTTGAGGAACGCGTCGTTCCTCGATTACCGCATCCCCACGGCGCTCGATATTCCGCTGATCGAAACGATCATCGTGGAGGTCCCGAATCCGGGTCATCCGTACGGAGTGAGAGGTGTCGGCGAGGTGCCGATCATTCCACCGTGTGCCACCATCGCCAACGCAGTGCGCGACGCGATCGGCAAGCGGATCTACGCGCTCCCGATGGCGCCCCATCGGGTGTGCGCCACGCTGGCGAGCTAGCGCCGAAACCGTGGCCACCGTCCACATTCCGGCGGCAATGCGAACCCTCACCGGAGGCCTTTCCCACGTAGAGGCCTCCGGTGAGACCGTTCTCGCTGTGGTTCGCGATCTCGAGGCCCGACATCCGGGCTTCGAGGCCCGGGTGCTCGACGGAGATCGCCTGCGAGCCGGTCTCGCCGTCTTTCTGAATGGCGAACAAGTTCCGCCCCACCTGCGGTCCCGAGTGGTCGCCGAGGACCGGATTTACTTCGCCCCCGCCATCGGCGGCGGCTGATAGCCCACGTCTGAAACGGGGGGCACACGAGACGGGATGGTTGGTGATGACTGGTTGGGAGGCCGATCTCAAAGAACATCCTCTTGGCCTACCGGGCGCATCAGACCCTGGCTGCCTTCTGGCGTCGGGGGAGCGGTTTGCAGCCTCCGGGGCGCTCGTAGTGATCGGCCTGGTGATGGTGGTTCTGGGGGCCAGGGTGACCGCCCGAACGAGTCCTCCGAGCCGGGCTCCACCGGGTCCAGGCTCCGCGCTGCCTGGGACCCGGAAGCCTTGAACTTCTACGGTTCAGGGACTCTCGCGATCTTACCGTTCGTCGCCGCAAGCTTCGTCGACGAAGTCGGAGAGAAAATCGCCATGATTGTGCTCATCTTTTCTCAGCTCATCCTGGAGACCGCGCGGCACGAACTCACGGCCTGGCGGGCACGACAGGAGGGCGCGACACCCACCGCCAGGTCAACACCCGAACCCCACATGGATTCGGACAGCACTGGCGGCCCCTCTTCCTGAACTGATGGCCTGAGAGGTTTTCTCTACTTCTGGCAACTCGCACTCACCTTTTCGCCGGCACGGGGAATACGGCACCGGCTTTCGGGGAACTTGGCGGACAGGTAGTCCTCGTACTTCGTGGGATCCTCGGAGTTCATCGCGAACATATCCCAGTGAGTGGGTACGCTCAGCCGGATTCCGGTTTCACCCGCGAGATCCACGGCTTCCTGAAAAGTCATGTTTCCGAGACACCCCACGCGGTACCGCGCCGCGTCGCGACCGTTGATCGGCAGGAAGGCCAGATCCAGGTCCCAAGCTCCCAATCGCTGGGGAAGTCCCTGCCAGACCAGGGTGTCCCCGGCGTGGTAGATTGCCAGTCCACCGTGCTCCAGGACGTATCCGAGGAACGGAAATCCGGTCGGGCCCTCGTCGAAGAACTCGTGCTTGGCTTTGATCGCGGTGATCCGGATGCCGCCGAGCTCGACGACCTGATCCGGCCAGAGGGTGGTGAGTCGATCATTGGCCACGCCGAGACTTAACATCCGGTCCCGATGGGGCGCCGGCGCCACAAAGTGGGCCTGGGGACTTGCTTTTGCAATGCCGCTCACGGCGAACGGATCAATGTGATCGAGATGATCGTGCGTGCAGAGAACGAGCTCGGCATGTCGGATCTGCTCGGGCGTCACCAGAGGCGGTGTCTGCCGTGCCGGGCTCGGCTCCAGGTACGGATCGATGTAGACCACTCGACCGTTCAACTTGAGGAGCACGGAGTGCTGACCCATCCACCAGTAGTCCACCGAACCGTTTGACGGCTGCGCGGCATCCACTTCGGCTATCAGTTCATGTCCACTCAGGCAAACTTCAGCCATCCCAACCTCCTATACTTTTCCGGACGTCGTCGAGACCCGCGTCTGCGTGTTACCGAAAACACTGGACCCGAGTATACTTTTCTGGCGCCGCAGTGACCGGTCGCCGATCTGCCGCCTCCCGAGAATTCCTCACCGTGCGAACTCCTCACCTGCCCTCTTCCACTGCGCGACCCTTGTTGTTCTCCGTGGCAGTGCTCGTTACGAGCGCTAATGCTCCTGCCCAGACTCCAGCCCCCCCACTCCCGGCCCGATCCCCGGCTCTGCTGGATCTCGATCAGGCAGTTGCGCTGGCGCTGACCCGCAACCCGAGCCTGGACGAAGCAGCCGCGGCTGTTCGGCGAGCACGTGGCGGAGTCGATGAGGCAAAGGGGATGATGTTGCCCCGGTTGGACCTGGATCAACGATTTACGGTTCAGGGACCGATTCCGGTCTTCAACATCACAACGCCACCCACTGTCCCGGGAGGCGTCCCCACGACCCGCGAAGTCCAGTTCGGACGCACGTTTTCCCGATCCTTGAATGTCACCTCGACGTTTGACTCCGACCCGTTCGGTCGGCGACGAGACGGGGTCCGAGCGGCGCGGGCCGGCGAGCAAGTCGCAATGACCGGCATCGAGCAAGCTCGCAATGAACTGGTCTACGCGGTGCAAGCAACCTACCTTGCGGCTCTCAGGTCTCGGGCGCTGATTCTCGTCGCACGGGAAGCCATCGAGGCCTCTCAGGAGCAGCAGCGCGTCGCCGAGGCGCAGTTCCGGGCCGGGACGGCGCCCGAGTTCGACGTGCTCCGAGCATCGGTACAGGTGGCGAACAACCGCCAGACTCTCGTGAGCGCCGAGGCGAGCTATCGCCGCACGCTCGGTGCGCTTGGCCGGCTGCTGGGTGAGGAAGTGCTTCCGGAAAGGGAACTGGCGCCCGTGGAACCGCCTCCCGCAACAGATGCGGTCGCGAGCTCGGTCGCCGGGGCCGCCGCCAATGCAGCGAGTGTCGCGGGCTCGACCGGCTTCCCACTCCCCAACTCCACCCTGGAGCAGGCCCTGGCTGAGGCCTTCACGCGGCGGCCGGAGGTGATCCGAGCGGAGTGGACCCGGAAACTAGCGGAAACCCGAGTCAAGATCGAGAAGAAGGGCAACGCCCCGGGGTTGGGTCTGGCCGTCGGATTCCAATTCAATCCGGACCAGGCCGGGTTTGCCGTAGTCACCAAGACGTACAGCATCATCGCCAACCTGACCATCCCTCTCTTCGATGGCGGTGTGACCCAGGCGCGGACCCGTCAGGCTCGAGCCGGCGTAGACGAGGCGTCGGCGCAGCTTCGCGCGGCGCGCACGGGCATTGCCGATGAGGTCCGTACGGCGTTCATCGATCTCTCCGAAGCGTCCGACCGGCGGAAGACCGCCGGCGAGAATACCCGCCAGGCCCGTGAGGCGCTCCGGATCGCCCGGGTCCGCTACAACGCCGGGCTGGCACAAAACGTGGAGATCACCGATGCACAGGTGGCCCTCACCCTCGCGCAGAGCAATCAGGTGAATGCGGGCTATGACTATCTGACTGCGGTTGCGTCGTTCAACCGAAGTGTGGGCCGCCTGGCACGTATCTCTGTGATCGCTCCGAAGGAAGCAGCCCGATGAGCGGCGATCGGGCAAGATTGATTCGTGCAGCCGATGCCGAACGGAGGGAGCTTCGGGGGCCGTCCCGATCCGGTACTGTCACCATCCTCAGCGATCCCGAAACGACCGGGGCCTCTTCGTACGCCTGCGGCGCCCAGCAGCTACCGCCCGGCGCGCAAATCCCCATCCATCGCCATCCGGATCAAGAGGAAGCACTGCTCTTTCAGGGCGGCCGGGGCGAGGCATTCCTCGGCCACGACTGGCAGCCCGTTTCGACGGGAGACACGCTCCACATCCCAGCCGGGGTATGGCACGGGGTGAGAAACGTCGGCGAGGAGGCGCTGTCTCTGACCTGGCTCATCTCGCCACCGGGATTGGAGCGGATGTTCCGAGCCATCAGCGTAGCGGAGGGTGAGCCGGCGCTCCCTTTGAGCGACACCGAGTTCCTGGAGATCGCCACTGCCTGCGGCCTGGAATACCCGGACCTCCCGAACCCCACAAGAGCCGGATCGAAAACGCGCCGCCAGGGAGATTAAGCGGACCTACCCTGAGCTCCGGTCGCTGCAAGACTTTCTTCGACTGGCACGAGACTCCCAACCTTGTCGGCGGAGGAAGGAGCGACGTCCCACCTGCGAAACGCACGAAGCACCGGGCACCATACCACGGCGCTCACTGGCGTCAGTCCTGCGGGTCACGGCAATGCGACCCCAGGCGCCAGCGCCTCACCGCAACATGATGCTCCCAATTGTTCCCCGGGCTCCCGTGAGAAAATCCATCCGCGCTGGAATGCCGACATCCGCCGGTCGAAAGCGAAAGGCCAGGCCAGAAGAGGGAGTCTCCACCGCGGCCCTCGTACGGGCACTACCGTTCGAAAAGACACTTCGGAGAAGCGACTGTTGATAACGACTCAGGTCATGGTGAAATGCCAGTCCGGAGGTCGATGCCGCGCGCTCCCACTGCTCGGGTGTGAGAGATCGCTTGAATGCGCGGATGTTCTCCACCCTGCGCACGAAAGGATCATCCGTCTCATCCGGATCCTTCCCGGAAAGGCAGAGCAAATGCCAGTTCAGTCGTTTCTGCCAATCACTTCCCGTAGCACATGCGATCCAGCGCAAAACGTCGACACCGCTCCGCCCGGCCGGGTCGACCGCCATCCGCTCTGCCGCAACTCCTATTCTGCCGGTGGTGTCCCAGAGCTCCACCACCAGACGAGCGCCGAATCTACTCGTGAGCTTCTCAACCGCGCAAGCGATATCCGGGACTTGAAACGAATTCTTCACGGGCTGTTTCAACGAGGCGATCGAGGAGATACTCTGCGTCGAAAGTATCCCGGAGTCAGTCATCCAGAATCCAGCCAGAATCAGGGCGTCTCCACAGAACACCCAGGAGTACTGGCGCCCGAGTTGGGCTGCGAGGGTTTGCATCAATTCGCCGGCCGCCAAAGTGCCGACAGTGGGCCGAATCTTGTCGAGCGGGCCCAAAACAACAATGGGACACTTTAGCGCTGCGGAGAGCACACGCACATAGACCGGCGCGCTCTCCCCCGAGCGTTCGGTTTCCTGCGCCTTCTCCAATTTGATCGGAACAGCATACCTTCCCCGTTCTAGAGAGGAGGCCTCCAGCTTCCGCCACTCCGTGGAACCGGCCTCGTCAGAGGCGGCAGACGCGACCGGGGCCCCAGCGATAGCAGCGAGACAGATGCCCCAGAGCAAGGATCTCCGAACGACCATAGAGTGTTCTCCAATCATCGAGACGGCTTGACAACACCTCTTCGTACCGTCCTGACGGATTGTCGACGAGAGAACTCCTACAACCCCCTCGCGCTCGCCGGCTCGGCGGCTGCTCAAACATTCAGTCTCGCTCACGGATGGCAGTGAGGTGTGGGAGCGATGCGAGGACTCGGCGTCGCGCGGGAGACCGGAGCGCCAGAGCGAGTTGGGTCTGCAGGTAGCCCATCGGCACTCCCATGTCGAACCGCTCGCCGTCGATCTCCGCGGCAACGTAGCGGCCCGCCTGTCGCAGCATCTCCAGAGAACTGGTGAGCTGGATTTCCCCGGACTCCCGAAGGTCGTGCCGAATGTGGTGCTCGATCATGTCGAAGAGCGCCGGCGGGAACACGCTGGCGCCGAAGAAGCAGAGATATTCGTCGCGTCGGAGGCCAGGCACCCTCAAGTGCTCCTCCGCGTATTCGACTGTGGGTTTCTCTTTGATCGCTGTCACCTCGTAAACGCTCCCGAGGCCCGCGAGGCGCCTGCCGGCCAGGGTCCCGAAGAGGTGCAGCATATCGCTCGGCGTGCGTTGAACGCCGGTCACCGGCGCCTGCTGCTCGTGGTACACCTGAATCACCTGTCTGGAGCAGGGCGCCTTGGTCGATGAGAGCAGGATGTGGTCACCGAGCAAGAGCAGGAATGGATCATCCCCTACAAAATCTCGCGCGCAATACACCGCGTGGCCGTAGCCTTCCGCCGAGGTTTGCTCCACGTAGTGGATTCGCTTTCCAAGGTCTATCAGCCGATCCCGCTCGTCGGCGATCCAACTCTCCGATCCGACCAGGGATCCCCCATCAAAGTGTCGCCGGAACTGATCCTCGGTTCGAGGGGAGATGACCAGACAGAATTCCTCGATCCCGGACTCCAACGCCTCTTCCAGAATGATCTGGATGGTCGGCTTGGTGGTGCCGTCCCGATCCACCAGCGGAATCATCTCCTTCTGCATAATCTGGGTGACCGGAAAGTGGCGAGTGCCCCTCCCGGCGGCGGTGATGACGGCCTTCTTAACTCGACTGGACATGTTGCGCTGGCTCTAAATCCGTGGGAGCCGCGGAAGGTCATCCCTCGGAAGATCGATCAACCCTGAATGGTGATGGGGCCGGCCTTCGGGTCCTGGCTTCGCAGCAAGCACGCGCCACACACCCACCGAGCCGTTCTTGGCGACAAGCGTCCGCTGAAGGTCACGACTTCATACGCAATCTTCTGGCGGGGGCTGAGGAGATTTCGGACTATTCGCCGTAACGATAGCCGCCGGTTGCAGATCTCACAAACGGGAACAGACATGGGGGGAGAGAGTCCTCACGTTGCATAACTGTATCGCACGGTCGGGCGGCGTGCGGGTTAGCGCGGCCGACCTGTTCTATTCGACTCCGCTGGAGGCCCCATTCGTACGATGGCGCTGGAACTGGTTCGAGCACGAGCCCCCGTTCGGATTTGTGACCTCGGTGGGTGGAGCGATACGCGGGTCGCCGGCGCCGGTGCTGTGGTCAGCCTCTGCATCTCCCAGTACGCGCACGTCACCGTGGAGATTTCTCCTCGACAGGCGTTGACCATCCTGAGCCTGGATGACGAAGGGTCGGTCTCCATCGAGGAGCTTCGACGTCAGCAGTATCAGGGCGTTCTGGATCTGGCGCGGGCGGCGCTCAAGCGAGTGGGCCTGCACCGGGGTGTCCGCGTACTGGCCCGAACCGATGTGCCGCCGGGGGCGGGATTGGGGGCCTCGGCATCGCTGGGCGTGGCGCTCGTGGGGGCGCTCTGCGCCTTCATCGGCCCGCGCGCGCTTCCCGGCGATGTGGCGGAACTGGCGCACTCGGTTGAGACCGAGGAGATGGGATTTGAGTGCGGCGTGCAGGACCATCACGCATCCGCGCGGGGCGGCGCTAACCTGCTTGAAGTGGATTATCCCCGGGCTCGGGTGCACTCGATCCCGCTGTCCGTCGCAGCGCGCTGCGAATTAGAGTCCCGACTCCTCCTGGTCCATGGCCGGCCGGCAGGTATTTCATCGGACCTCCACAGGATAGTCTTCGGCGGGCGGCCGGCGCCGGAGTTGAAGTCGCTGTTCGAGCAGCTCGCGGAGTGCGCGGTGCTCGGAAAAGAGGCACTGCTCGAGGGGGACGTCGGTGCATTCGGAGATGCCATGAACGCCAATTGGACGCTCCAGCGCCAGTTGCATCCAGACGTTGCTCCCGCGGACTTTCAGGAGCTGGAATCGGCCGTGTGTCGCGCCGGTGCTATCGCCTTCAAGGGCAACGGCGCCGGCGGGGGTGGTTCGGCGACGGTATTGTGCGGCGCCGACAATCAGCATCTGGTTGTGCGACAGATCGAGGCGCTGGGGGTCCGGTGGTCGCCCGTTCGACTGGATCAATCCGGGCTACGAGTCTGGCGGCCCCGGGAGACGGGAGCCTGAGGGCTCCCGCTCCGACGCCCAACTACCGCATAAGCAGGACTCGCGCCTCGCTCTGGACGCGCCACTTCCCTTCCAGTCGCGTTTGGGCTTTGAGAACGAGCGGTATCTGACGGTCCTCCGCGGCGAGTCCGCTCAACCGTACGGTTGTGCGCACGCGGCTCTCGCCGGCAGGTATCCGCACCAGAGACGTCGACGCCGTACCGGAGTAGCCTTCTTCGAGGGATGCAGAGAGCTCCAGGTCCCCGTTGATGCGGGGGTTGCGAAGGACCTCAAGCTCCACCGTCACGACACCGTCCAACGGCAACTTCAACTCTCGGGAGACCGGTTCCAGCTTAAGCAGGGCGCCTTCGATCCACACGGTGATCCGTCCGTCGAGGGTGCTGACCACCTGTCGCTCTCGGCCGGCCCCATCTCGTACCCGACCCACTCCAACCAGCACCATGCGGCTGGTGCGACTGGTTTCCAGCCACTCCGGCCAGTAGACGGGGTACTCTACCCGCGCTGCGCCGGCCGGTACCGGAAACTCAGGCCCGGAGATTCCCTGACGGTGCCGATCCTGCTTGGACGCCATCTGCAGCACCACTCCGCCAAGATAGCCGGGATCCCGCTCGATCACCACATCAGCCGGGAACTCGGCGCCTCGGGGCACCCGGCGGCCGCCTTCTTTGTCCGGCTGCGAGATCTTGAAGGGAGCCTTCAAGGTGACCGTCACGAGCACCTGATCCGTCAGCGCTTGCCCGGCCCCCGTGAGATCGTCTGAGACCGGCGCGAGGCATGACGCCCGGAGTGGTTGACCCTGGTGCTCCGCAGTTCCGACCCATCGCGTCAACGCGGCCGATGTGCCCGCGGAAGCCGTATGCGTGATGGGAACGGTGACCTCCGACCTGCCCGCGGGAATCTCGATGACAGCCGGTAGAGTGCAGCCGGCGGGTAAACCCGTTGCAGTGACGCGGATGGGACCTTCAAACCCAGCGAGACGACGGGCCGTCAGCTTGAGAGACGCGCCTCCGCCCTGGAGAAGATCCAGTTTTTGGGGTCCTCGGAGCTCGAATCCGGGCGAAAGTCGCTCCAGCTTGAGATCGAACGGCTGTGGTGGAGCGGCGGGTGGCGAGACGCCGTCAATGACCACGACATACTCCCCATCCTGGGGAAGCGTAGTCTCGATCCCCGGATCAGTGCCGCCGGGGAGATCATCGTTCTGTACGAGTTCCTTGCCGTCTGGACCCCTCAACTTCATCGAGAGGTCCCAGCCGGCGATGCGCCCCACCGAGTTCGCCGACAGGCGGAGGTTCTCACCCTTGCGACCCGTGAAGCGATGTTCCAGAGGGCGATCTCCTGCCCGGAGAATGAAGCGGTTTGGGGCCGGGGCTTCCGGTGCGTAAGGCCCGATCAGGAGGCGATAGGCGTATGCAAAGTCTCCCCGAAAGTCGAGATCGGAGACGGCGACTTCGTAGCTCTCGCCCTTCCGCACCGAGAGGCGAGAAGCCAGATCGTTGCCCGCCGAGTCTGCTTCATCAAGCAGCAGCCGACCGGCAGAGTCCCACACCTGGAGTGTCGCATTGAAGTCGGATCCGAGCGAGCGAGCGGCAACCTGGAGCGCCAGGACACCATCCGAGGCCGCCTGAAACCGGTAGCGGTCCACTTCCTCAATGCGGCTGAGGCGTCCCGAAACTGCGGTCGGGATCGACTCCAGTGTCATCGGCAGAACCCGAAGCCGCCGTTCCATGACGTCGGGGGCTCGGGAGATCCAGAGAATTCCCGTGCTGCTTCCGCCGTTGGCGTTCGCGACCTGCCACCGAACGGGTCCGGGCTCCACGTCCGCGGCAGCGGTCACTCGCACGCGCCACTCGCGGGGCTGCGGAGCGGCCCCGTTGTAGCTCTTCGGACCGAACCAGTAGGGCGGCGGTTGCACGACGACCGGGCCGAGTGGCGCGATCGGATCGATCCGAACCCCCGGGTGGTGGGAGAGAATCTGGCTGTCCGGGGTCCACTCGTAGCCACCGAGGGTAACCTCGGTGGTTCCGCCCGCCACACAGGCAGCCGGAAACGCGTAGCCGGCATCCGGCCCCTTCTGCTGTGCAGACGCATTGCCGCCTGCGAGCAGCAGCGAGGCCGCGGCAGCCGCCGGGATGCCCAGCGTTCGGATTTGCATTGAGACGGCCTAAACCAGTCCGGCGATCAACTCGCCCCCGTTCACGATCGGCACCGGGCGACCCAACTGGGTGTAGTACGTCTTATTGGTGTCCACACCCATCTGTCCCAGAATGGTCTTGAGCAGGTCCTCGACGCCCACTGGAGTCGTGGTGGGATACGCCGCTTCCTTGTCCGTGGCGCCGATCACCTGGCCCGGCTTGATGCCCCCGCCCGCGAAGAGGACGCTCTGGGCCATCGACCAGTGGTCTCGCCCGGCGTCCTTGTTGATCCGGGGGGTTCTCCCCATCTCCCCCATCATCACAACCAGCGTGTTCTCGAGGAGCCCGCGATCATTGAGATCGCGAATCAGCGCCGCAAAGGCACGATCCGCGTGGGGAATCAGGTCCTTCTCGAGACTCAGGAAGTTGGAGTAATGGGTATCCCAACTGCCGTGATCAATCCCGATGAACCTTGAGCCCGATTCGACGAGACGTCGAGCCAACAGGGCGCACTGACCGAGCGACGTGTAGCCGTAGGCTTCGCGCACTTTCGCCGGCTCCGATCGCAAGTCAAAGGCCTTCTGAGCAGCCGGCGACGTGATCAGGTCGTACGCCTTTTCGTAGTAGGTCGACATGGCTCCGGCTCGAGGAGCCGCGCCCGCAGTCTTGCCGCGAGGTTCCATCGCCGAGAGGGCCCCGCGCCGACGATCGAAGCGATCTCGACTCACGCCGCGTGTCAGCCTGAGATCTTTGACTTCGAAATCGGGCTGAACGGGATCGGACTCAATGACAAAGGGAGCGTGCTCGGCGCCGTAGAAGCCGGGCCCGCCGGCGGTCATCGGGTGCGGCAGGTTGACGTACACCGGAACCGCCGTGCGTGGCCCGAGCTCGCGGCTGACGATGGAGCCAAGCGACGGATAGAGCACGTTGTTGGGAATCCGGCTGTTCTGACCGTCCTGAAAGTCCGGCCGGTACCCGGTGAGGCTGTAATGGTAGCCGGTGGTGTGACCGTTGTCGTTGTGACTGTGGCTCCGCAGGATGGAATAGAGGTGTGCCGTCTTCGCACACTCCTTGCAGTGCTCGCCGATCTCAATGCCCGGCACGTTTGTGCGGATCGGTTTGAACGGTCCACGGATTTCAGCCGGAGCGTCGGGCTTGAGATCCCACATGTCGATGTGGCTTGGGCCGCCCTGCAGGTAGATGAGAATGCAGGCCGTCGCCTTGCCGGGCTTCGGAAGCGCGGCCTCACTCTGCATCTGGAGGAGGCCCGGCAGGGTCAATCCACCGATCAGCCCGCTTCCGCCGAGCCGGAGTGCGCTCCGACGCGTCACCCGGTCACAGTAGCCGATGCTCTTGCCCATTCGTCTCATCTCCTGCGGCTCCGTTGCGTGAACGGTCCGCCTGGAGCCCCCTGCTGCCTATTGAAGGTACAGAAAGCTCTTGGTGTTCAAAACTGTCCAGAACAGATCTTCGATGGCCTCTTGCCGAGACCGCCCCGGGCCGAATAACCGGCGTAAGGCCTGCCGCTCCTCGGGAGTCGGATACCGGGTGAGAGACGCCAGAAACGCTTCGTCAATCACAGCATCGGGAGTCTGTTGGGATGCCGCCAGTTCCCGAACTCGACCCCCCGGGGCCGAAAGCTTCTCCCCGATCTCCGGGGAGTTCATCAAGTGGAGCGCCTGAGCAATGGTCGGATCGGTGGAGCGCTCGCACTCGCAGACACTGGCCCGAACCGGGCGTCCGAACACTTTCAAGAAATAGGAAGGCATCCGATTGTCCCACACCTGTATGGCACGATACCCTGGCGGCCAGCCATTGAACTTTTCGGGTACGCCCGCTACTTGCGAGACTGCATCCAGGAGGACCTCTGCCGGCATTGGGCGCTCGTAGGCGCGAGAAAACTGCTGATCATCCAGCCGATTTGTGGCGTTCGGCTCACCGGAAAGCTGATAGACCCGAGAGGTCAACAGCAGGCGTGTAAAGGCCTTGAGATCGAACTTGAGCTCTCTCAGACGACTTTCCAGGAGCGAGAGGAGCGCCGCGTTCGATGCCGGGTTCGTGACCCGTAGATCATCGATCGGTTCGACCAATCCGCGACCGAAGTAGTGAGCCCAGAGCCGGTTTGCTATGGCCCGCGCGAACAGTCGATTCTCCGGCGACAGCATCCAGTCGGCGGCTGCAGCCCTTCGGTCGGAGTCCTCGCTCAACGCCGGCGGCTTCGCTCCCAGTCCACGAGCCGCCAGCACGACACCGGTGCGGGGGTTGGCGAGATCCCTCCCCCCGCGCGAACGAACCGCATCGGCCCCATCCGGGAGATTCTTCATCGTGACTCCCGAGAAGAACCCGGCGAAAGCCCAGTAATCATCCTGCCCCCACCGCTCGGATGGGTGCTGATGACACTGTGCGCATTCCAAACGTGTCCCAAGGAACAACTGACTGAGAGATCTTGCCAGGGTATCGGGACCCTTGATGGATCGATAGAACGCTGCCGGGCCCTCGGCCCGCGTGGAGCCCTGAGCCGTGAGGATCTCTCGAACCCAGACGTCGTAGGGGCGGTTCTCCGAAAACTGCTTCTTCAGCCAGCGGGTGAACGCCACAGCGCCCTGTGCCGTGACGGCATCACGATCCACGCGGAGAATGTCCGCCCACCGCATGGCCCAGTAGTCCGCATACTCCGGCCGGTCCAGCACCCGATCGATCCACTTCGAACGGACGGCATCACGGGCCCGTGGTCCGGCTATCCGCGACTCGGACAAAAACTGCCTGGCTTCTTCGGCGGTCGGCAGCGTTCCAATGGCATCCAAGTAAACGCGGCGCAGAAACACCGAGTCCGATGCCGGCTCGCTGGGCTGAATTCCCAGCCGGGAAAGACTCGACCAGACCGCTCGGTCCACCGGATGCGCGGATGGGGCGACCGCCGTCCGGATCCCGCCGGGCCTCGGAACGAGCACCCGGCAGACCGCTACCCGGCCCTGATACTTCACCAGAATGGCGCCCTCGCCGACCCGACTCGCAGCCTGGACGCGGCCGTCAGGGTCTACGTCGACGACACTGGGAGCATTCGACGCGAACTCGGCTTCCGCCGTCACCGGCTGGGTGACGCCGGCGGAGTTCTTCACCAGCACCCTGAGCTGGAGCGTGCCGTTGAGCGGGAGTTCGACTTCACGGGGCTCGACCGTCACCTCGGCCGCGACTGGCTCTCCGTCGTACGACGCCCCTTCTCCGATCCATCGGGCAAGAAGCCGATATGGGGCGGAGCCGACGTCGAATCGCTTGCCTCCGGCGTGAGGCAACGCCGAGATCGCTTTCTTGAGGATGAGACTCGCTTCGGGCCGCGTCTTCACGACTCGTCTGCCGGCGGCATGCCTGGAAATCGCCCACTGGTCCGAAGGTGGATCGAAGCCGAAGACACTCAGCTTGAAGCCGTTCCTCCCCTCTGCTTTCCCATGGCACCGGCCGCCGTTGCAGCCGTACCGGGTCAGCAGTGGGAGCACCTCCCGGGCAAACGAGACCGGCTCGGGATGACTCGCGCCGCGTACCTGAATCGGGATCCTTCGGGCGGCCGACCCCGCCCCTACGATCAACGTCGTATCCCCGTCGCCGACAGCCGCCACTCGGCCCTGACGATCCACCGCCGCGACCCTGGAGTCCAGCACCCGCATCGGGACTGCGCCCGTCAGATCTACCCAGCGACCCGCCGTCGTCCGGCCCAATCGAAGCTGATCTCGCGACTCCGGCCCAGAGAGGCGGATCGTCGGCGGGTACACCTCAACCGGCTGGGCAGACGCAGGCGCCCCTACCACGAGCGCCAGACCAACCGCCACGAAGTACCGCCTCACTCGATCGTCTCCAGAGCCTTGAAGCTCCCAACCACGTCTTCATTCGCCACGCCGACTGGGTGTCCCTGGCGATTCACACTGACACGTCGTTGCCCCACCTCAGGCCAGCATCTTCGGCACGACCTTGCCGGCAACGTCCGTCAGCCGGAAGTCGCGACCCTGAAATCGGTAGGTCAATCGCGTGTGGTCCACCCCGAACAAGTGCAGGATCGTGGCGTGCAGGTCGTGGACGTGCACAGGATCCTCCACCACGTTCCACCCGATCTCGTCGGTCTTGCCGATCACCTGCCCGCCTTTGATGCCTCCACCGGCCAGGAAAAGGCTGAAGGCAAACGGGTGATGGTCCCGCCCGGTATTCGGCGCGGACCCGCGACGGTTCTCCCCCAGCGGCGTCCGGCCGAACTCGGAGGCCCACACCACCAGAGTCGTGTCGAGAAGGCCACGTTGCTTGAGATCCTGGATGAGCGCCGCGACGGGCCGATCCGCCATGGCGGTGCAGTACCTCAATTCATCGTCCAGGTTGCTGTGGTGATCCCACGATGCGTGGAAGATGTTGACGAAACGGACGCCCCGCTCAACGAGACGCCGAGCCAGGAGACACGACGAGGAAAACTGGTGGAATGTGCCTTTGCCGCCGCCGCGGCTCGCCTTGTAGCCCTCTTCGGTGCGATCCAATCCGTACCACTCCCGAGTGGCGGCACTTTCCGATGATAGATCCATCAACTCCGGCGTCGAGGCCTGCATCCGAAACGCGAGCTCATAGGCAGAGATGCGACTGGCGATCTCCGGATCTCCAATGCCCTTCAGCCGTTCCCGATTGAGATCTGCGATCGCGGTCAACGTCTTCCGCTGCAAGTCATCATCAAATCCAGGAGGGTTGCTGAGGTTCAGCACTGGATCGCCCTGACTGCGGAAAAGCACTCCCTGATACGAACTCGGCAAAAACCCACTGCTCCAGTTCGAGGCGCCTCCCGACGTGCCGCGTCCCGCGCTGAGCACCACGTAGCCGGGCAACTCGCGAGAGGCGCTTCCCAATCCGTAATTCAGCCAGGAACCCATACTGGGCCGACCGAGCAGCGGCGCACCGCAGTTCATCATCAACTGACCCGGATGATGGTTGAACGCGTCCGTGTGCATGGAGCGAATCAAGCAGAGATCGTCCGCGCAGGAGCCGATATGCGGAAGCCAGTCGGACATCTCGATGCCGGACTTGCCGTAGCGCTTGAACTCGCGGGGACTCCCGAGCAGCGTGGCGCTTTCCTTCTGGATGAACGCGAAGCGGACCTCTTTGGTCAAAGAGTCCGGGAGCTTCTGCCCGTGCAGTTCCCGCAGTTTGGGTTTGGCGTCGAAGAGATCGATCTGGCTGGGCGCCCCCTCCAGATAGATCATAATGCAGCGCTCGGCCTTCGGGGCGATGTGCGGCAGCAGACCCGGCAAGCCGCCCAGGGGTCCTGCATCCGCGTCTTGCGCGAGAAGCGACGCCATCGCCAGAGTGCCGATGGCGTTCGCGGAGTTGCCGAGAAAACGGCGGCGCGAGGCGGATGTCCCGGGGTCCGGGCCGTCAGGATTGAGCTGCGTCAGAAGTTTTTCCGTCATCGCCTTGCTCTTTACTCGCGGGTCAGAAACTCTTCCAGATTGAAGACCGTGCGAGCCGCGGCGACCCATCCAGCCAGTTCGTGGAGCGGCAGCTCGGGAGTGGGGGCCGGACCGACCATCTTCTTGCCGCCATCAGAGGTCCCGACGACCCGGTCTGCCACGTCTCGCTGGAGTTGTGAAATCCGCTCGGACTCCCGCTGGGTTGGGTCCCTTGAAAGCGCCACGCGCCACAAAAGTCGCACGCGCTCGGGGTCGCTGTCGGCGCCTGCGGCAACCCGGCGCGCCAGCACCTGAGCACACTCGAAGAATACCGGGTCATTCAGGATCGTCAGGGCCTGAATCGCCGTGTTCGATCGTTCTCGACGCGTGCATGAGGTATTGCTGTCCGGCGCGTCAAAGGTCGCCAGGAGCGGATACGGAACCGTCCGCTGGTAGAAAACGTAGAGCCCGCGCCGGTAGCGCTCGGCTCCCTTGCTCTCCGCCCACTTGACCGAGCCTGCGTAGCCCAGCGCCGCAATGTCGGCCGGAAGTGGTGGCCGGATGCTCGGGCCACCCACAGTGCCGTTCAGCAGGCCCGACGCCGCCAGGTGCAGGTCGCGCACGATCTCCGCCTCCACCCGGAAGCGACTCTGGCGAGCCAGCAGCACATTCTTGGGATCGATCTCGATCAGATCCGGTCGCGTGGCGGACGTCTGCCGGTACGTCGCGCTGGTCACCAGCAGACGAATGAGGCGCTTCAGCGACCAGCCAAGCCCGCCATCCGCCGCGGGAGTCCGGTGGGTGACCGCGAGCCAGTCGAGGAGTTCGGGGTGACTGGGAGCATCCCCGCGAACTCCAAAGTCATTCGGGGTGGCGACGATTCCACGGCCGAACAGAATCTGCCAGACGCGGTTCACCGCCACGCGCGCCGTGAGCGGGTTCTCAGGCGAGACCAGCCACCGAGCCAGATCCAACCGGGTTGCTCGGGCTGAACTCGGCTTGAGGGCGGGCAGCACGGAAAGCCCGCCCGGCTGAACTGTTTCCCCGGGACGCAGAAAGTCTCCACGCAGGTGGATGCGGGCTTCTCGGGGCCCCGCGGGCGCCGCGAGCACGGAGGCCTTCGCATCCTTGTCTGATCGGAAAGCGACCTCTGCAGCCGGGATCTCGACATCGTCCGTGTCGTTGAAGAATGCGAAGAGCTGGTAGTACTCCCGGTGCGGGATGGGATCGTACTTGTGGGTGTGGCACTCGGCGCATCCCACGCTCAAGCCGAGCCAGACCGTGCCCGTGGTGTTGGTACGATCGACGGCGATCTTGTTTCGGTCCTCTTCGGGATCGACGCCGCCTTCCCGGTTCTTCAGGGTGTTGCGGTGGAAGCCTGTCGCGATCCGATCCGAAAGGGAAGGGTTCGGGAGTAGGTCTCCGGCCAACTGGAGCTCGGTGAAACGATCAAACGGAACGTCCTCGTTGACGGCTCGAATCACCCAGTCCCGGTAGAGGTAAGCGTTCGGCCTGGGCGAGTCCTTTTCGTAGCCGTCGGAGTCGGCGTACCGGGCCACGTCCAGCCAGTGCCGGCCCCACCGCTCCCCGAAGGCCGGGGAGGCGAGCAGTCGATCCACGAGTTGGTCATAGGCGTCGGGGCGACGATCCCCGAGGAATCTCGAACGGTCTTCGAGCGTGGGCGGCAGTCCGGTCAGGTCGAGGCTGAGTCTTCGCAGAAGCGTCTCCCGATCCGCCTCGGGAGACGGGCGGATGGCAGCCTGCTCCAGACGGGAGAGTACAAAGCGATCTACGGGGGTACGGACCCACGCCGTCTGCCGCACGGCCGGAGGTTTCGACATCACCGGCGCTCGAAAGGCCCAGTGCGCAGAGGCGGCGGTTGAGCCCTGAGACGCGGGCCACGGAGCGCCGGAGCGAATCCAATCCGACAGCGCCTTCACCTCGGCCGGAGCCAATCTGGGCCCCGAAGGCGGCATCGTCTTGCCGGCAGCCTTCCCCGAAACCGCGCGAATGATCAGGCTGTGGTCCGGGTCACCCGCAATCCAGGCCTTCCCGGAGTCGCCCCCGCGGGAGGCCAGATCACCCAGATCCAGGCGGAGCCCGCCCCGCATCGTCGCGGCGCCGTGACACGTCACACAGCGCCGAAGGAGCAGCGGTCGAATCGCCGTCTCAAAGTGTGCGGCGCCACCCGTCGTGGCGCCTTTACCGATGGCCAGTGCCTGAGTCCATGGCGCAGCGGCCACGCCGCCCACCACCAGCAACCAGAACTGCCTACAACGCATCGGAGCCGTCCTATCCCCCGTTAAACAGACAACCCCTGCGACACCGATCTTTGAACGGAGTCGCGTCTTGTTTGCAGCCGCTGCCGCATGAACTCACCCCACACCGCATCAATCTCATCGGACTCATCGGAGGCGGCGAACCAACGCCGGATCCTGGAGGGCTGTCTGCTCGGAACCGCGGTGGGCGATGCACTCGGATTGCCGTCAGAGGGATTAGGGCCGAATGCCGTCACTCGCCGCTTTGGAGGACCGGATCGCTTCCATCTGATCGGCCGCACCGGTTTCGTTTCCGACGACACGGAGCAGAGTGCACTGGTAGCGGAAGCCATCACGCTCCATCCCAACAATTCGGTGGCGTGTGCCGATCACTTTCGGCGCGAGCTGGGGCGGTGGTTCCTGCGTCTTCCCTTCGGGATTGGTCGAGCCACCATCACCGCCTCTGTGCGAAGTCTGCTCGGGGTACGCCCGTCGGGTGTCATGTCCGCCGGCAACGGCGCCGCCATGCGCGCTGCCATCATTGGGGCGGCATTTCGGGACGACCCGGCGCGCCGGCGGGAGTTCGGCGCCGTTCTGGCGGAGGTGAGCCACATCCACCCACTGGCAGTCGACGGGGCACGGTACGTGGCGGAGGTCGCGGCGGGATTGTGCTCGGGAAGGCAACGACCGGAAGCCGCTGTAAGCGATGCTCTGGCGCAGTGTTCAGAACCGATTCTGCAACAAGCCCTGACGGACGCTCTCCAGGCCGTCGAACTCCAACCCACCGAGGCAGCCAGAACGCTGGGGAACAGTGGATACGTGGTTCACACGTGTGCATTCGCCACCTACGCGCTGCTCCACGCTCCCGACGAGGAGCCGGTCTCGAGGCTCTGGAACGCTATCCGTGCGGGAGGTGACGCGGACTCGATCGGCGCGATTGTGGGGGGGTGGATCGGGGCGGCCGAGGGGCCGGAAGCCTTCCCAAGCGAATTGGTTGGTTGTTTGCACGACGGTCCGTACGGTCCAACCCACCTGCGCGGATTGGCCGCCACGATGGCCGAGGCGGTTTCAGGAAGGCAAACGGCGCCGCCGGAGTACTCCCGCGGCGCCGCGATGGCAAGAAACCTGGCGCTTTACCCGGTCGTGCTGGCGCATGGCTTTCGCCGCCTCGCGCCCCCGTACGGCTAAAGTCCCGGTTCAATGTGGCCCGAAGCCGCTAGATCAGCGGGTTCGAGACGCGGTCATCTCCCTGAGCCAGCCCCAGAGCCCACGAGATCCCGCCGCGCAGATGATCCAGGTAAAGGCCGTTCATATAGACCTCTTCCCGGTGTCCGAGCGAGGTGTAGAACATTCGGCCCTTGCCGACCCGGTTGGTCCAGGCCACGGGGAAGTCACCCTGCATCTGCTTCTTCTGTGGATGCTGCTTCATCGTGAGCAGGACGTGAACGCGGGAACGGTCCCAGTTCTTGAACTCATAGATCTCGTCGAAGATCTTGAAGGAGGCGCCGATGTGAGCACAGGCCGGATGCTTCGGGTCTTGATTGTAGATGGTCACTTCCACCTGAGGTCCGTGTGTCTGGAACTCGCCTCTCACCAGGTTCAAGAAAGCGGGATCCCCGTGAAACGTGTCGCTGGAGCTGTGCACTCCCGCCCAGGCGCCGCCGGCGTCGATCCAGTCGTAGAACGCTTTGTGCCCCTCCGGGGTGAAGCCCAGGTTGCCGGTGGTGTTGGCGAAGAAGACCAGGTCGATTCCTCGAAGCCCGTTGGCGGTCACGGCTTTCGCCACCTCCTCGGCGGTCGCGGCCTCGCCCACAACTTCCCACTTGCCGGTGTAGTCCCCGAGGTTGCGAACCGTCTGTGCGGCGGTCCCAATGGAACTGTGCCGGAAACCGGCCGCCTGAGTGATCGTCAGCACACGCTTCTTGCGCCCCTGAGCCTCGACGGCGCCTGTTACAGCTCCCGCCAGCGAAGCCCCAAGAACTCCTCGGCCAAAATCACGTCGATTCATGCGGGTGTCTCCCTCCGTTGCGATGTTGAAAGGACTTTCAGATGCCGCCGCTCCTTTTCCTCGCCGGAATTGCCGAGGCGCTCGGGGAGATAATCCCTTCCGATGGGTCGGGATTCAGGTTGGACTCTGTCCACGCGACGGAAGGACCGACAAATTGAGTGTGCGACTACGTGATCAACGCCCGGCGAGTGCGGCGCAACTCTCCGGAACGTACATCTATGGCATGGATCGGAAGGGCCGGGTTGTGATGCCCTCCCAGTTCCGACAGCAGCTCGGCGCCCCGTTTATTCTCACCCGCGCGGCCGACGGATGCCTTCTGGCGCTCGCGGAACATCAATGGGGCGCGCTCGTGAAGAAGCACGAGAAGAGCGCCCTGTTTGTCGGCTACTACCTCTCCGCGGCGGTCCAATGCCGGGTGGATCCCACCACCGGTCGGTTCTTGATTCCGCTGGTACTCAGGGAATGGTCGGAGTTGAAGCCGATGGATGAGGTCGCCATCTGCGGATTGGGTCGTGCCATCCTGGTGTGCGGGCGGGATCGGTGGGACCGAATGCGGGAGCGGAACGAGTTCCCTTCCCTAGGCAGCCTCGACACAGACCTGGAGATCCCTCACCCCGATTGCACCCGGCCGCTGGAGATCGAGTGCTCGAAGCCTCTCGGTCTCGCGATGATCCGGTGCCGCGGGACCTTTCAGGATCGCGACAGCACGCGGGTGGTCTCGCTGGTGCAGTCCATGCTGCAGGAGTGCCCCACCGCGCTGATTCTTGATTACCGCCAGACGGTTGGCGGAGACACCGCCGTCGAACTGGCGCTGAGGATGACACAGGACCGCCGCCTCGGGTTGAAGATCCCCTTTTGCTTGATCGCGGATGTGGGCCGGGATCGAGAGCCGGGCGCCGAATGGTTTGCAACGCTGGACGACGTCCTCTGGGCCATGGATACCACAGAGGACGCCTCCGGCGCCCTTCGACTTTCGTCGCTCAACGAGCGAACTCTCCGCCCCGTCGCCCTTTAGAGTCCCAGCATCACCTTTGCGATCAAGAAGTAAATCATCAGCCCGGTCGCGTCGACGAGCGTGCTGATGAAGGGCGCGCTGGCTACGGATGGATCGATCCGCAGCCGGTGCGCCACCATGGGAACCAGCGCTCCCACACTCGTGCTCCAGGTGCAAACCGAAACCACCGACGCTCCGAGAACGGCCCCCATTCGGGGATTGCCGGTAACAGCGAACGCCCCGAAGAAGGCGATCACTCCCAGGAGCAGGCCCAGAAGAAGCCCGGTAACAGCTTCTCGGAAAACGACCTTCCCCGCATCTCTTGGACGGATTTCGCCGAGCGCCAGGCCGCGGACCACGGTGATGACGGTCTGACTTCCCGCGTTGCCGCCGGTCCCAATGAGAAGTGGAACAAAGAATGAAAGCGCGACAAGTTCCCGCAGCTCCGTTTGAAAGTGGCTCAGCACCTGGCTGGTGCAAGAGCCCGCCACAAAGAGGAGCAGCAGCCACCCCACACGCTTTCGAACGGCGCTCGTGATGCGGCCCGCCCAGTAGGAAGCGTCCTCGGCCGCGTCTCCGCCCCCGGAAATGGCGCCCAGATGGAGCACGTCCTCCGTGCCTTCCTGAATCATGACGTCGATCAGGTCATCAACCGTGAGCACGCCCAGCAGGCGCCGCTCGGAGTCGACCACCGGCAGCGAGAGGAAGTTGTAGCGACTGATGAGATTCGCAGCTTCCTCGCGGTCGGTCTCCGGGGTGACCATCACCACCCGCGTCTTCATCAGTTCCCGAACTTGCACTCGAGGATCCGAAACGAGCAATTCGCGGAGAGCCAGCACACCGCAGAGCTTTCGATCTTCGTCGAGGACGAAGAGATCGTTGACGGTCTCCAACTCCTCGGAGTGCTCCCGAAGATAGCGGATTGCCTGGGTGACGGTCATATCCGGGCGAATCCTCGCCACCTGCCGCACCATCAGACGGCCCACGCTCGTGGGTGAGCAGCGACGGATGGCGGCCATTTGATCGCCGTCTTCCAGCGACGAACCCGCCAGGATCTCCGCCTGTCGATCGGCATCCAGCAGATCGAGGAGCTGAGTCGCATGTTCCACCGGCATGCGATCCAGGATCTGCCCCATCAGTTCCGGCGGCAGACGCTCGAGAAGCCCCGATCGGAACGCGGCATCGCCGTTCAAGAGCACCTGTGCGCCCAGGCTCACTGGGAGCGAGCGGAACACGGAGAGCCGATCGCTCCCGTCCAACTGCTCCAACGCCTCCGTCACCTCGACCGGGTGCAGCACCAGGAGTCGCAGCACCAGGGCCTGGGCGCCGTCACGGTCATACAGCTCCCGCACATCGAGCGGGGCCATGGAAGGCAAAGCGAAAGCCATCGCTCCTCCCCCTTCTCACAGACGCACGCGCAGGCGTGAGTCCGTCAAAATGAGCATACGGGAGGGCGGAGATCCGGTGGACCCAGTTGCCTGGACCGGAAGGTGGGGCCAGCGTTTCAGCTAGCCATCGGAGTGACCCACCGAATCATCCCACCCGCCGCGATGCTGTTTGTCGTCGTAACTGTGGGAACCGTCGGTGTCCACTTGCATCCTGCCCGCCCGGACGGATCACGACTCGCGTGGGGTTACCACGTCTTGAAGTGCCATGATCCCGGAGCCACTGGCGCCTCCCACCCGGACGGCGGAGAGGCAGCCCCGTCTCCGGGCGCGCCTACTGCTACTGGAAGCTTAGCAGCCTGAATTTCACACCGTCAACCCGCCACGGGGCCCGCCTCATCCCGACGTTCCCGCCGGGATCATCCCGAGGGGGCTCGGCGTAGGGAGAAAGATCCCGGGGCTGCGCGCTGGTGAGGACGCGTTTTGCTGCCGACATGGAGGCAGGAGTGTTCCGCCGGAAGAACACTGGAGAGTGATGCCTCGATACAAGCTCGTAGCGTGCTGTCTGCTGGCGTCGGCAGCGGGGGCCATGACCCGCGTCCGCCAGGATCCAGGCCCCCTCGAACCGGGTCGGGTTCGAGTACAACTCACCTCCCTCGGCTCTCCCAGCCGGGTTCGGCTGCTCCCCTCCGAGGGCAGCGAAACCATAGCGGACGGAACGAAACTGGATGGATATGGCCCCGGGCGCCCCATCGAGCTCTCGGCGGACGGAGATCGGGTCCGGTTGGGGGATCGATCTGTTGAGAGAGCGGTCGTTTCAGGTACGCTTCAGGAAGTCTTGATCGAACGGCTTCGGAGGCTCTACCCCGGTTCGGTTGCCGTAACGGCCCGCGCCGGCCGGCTCCAATTCCAGAATGAGTGCAGCCTTGAGGAGTACGTCACCGGCGTGCTCGCGCGAGAGTGCCCGGCATCCTTCCACACCGAAGCGCAAAAGGCGTTGGCCATCGCGGCGAGATCCTACAGCTATCGCAAGGCGTATCTTTCGAAACAGCCTCTCTGCGACACCGTCCACTGTCAGGCGTACGAGGGTCTGACCCGGATTCCGGCGGTTATCGCGGATTCCGTACGGGAGACATCGGGACTGTGCGCCTGGTACGACGGGCAGCCCATCGACGCCGTCTATTCCGCAGACTGCGGCGGTTACCGGGAGGCGAATGAAGATGCGTGGCCCGGCACGCGTCCCATCGCTTACCTGCGAGGAGGGCCCGATGCTCCATCGCCAGGAGCTACGCCGTTTTGCGATCGCGGACCCAAAGGGCTCTGGAACATTCGCGTGCCCCGCTCCCGCCTTTTGACCCTGGTGGGGAAAGCGCTTGCCGTGCCGACGGTGGAGATCCTGGACATCACGCCGGGCGGAGCGGCCCGCCGCGTGCGGATCACGTCGGCAGGACTGGCCCCGATGGACCTGGCTCCCGGCGTGGCCCCGCCCGCCGAGGTGGGGATGCCGTCGCTGTTCAAGCTGTTTCGGGGCGACGAGTGGCGACGTGCGATCGGAGCTTCCCAGCTCAAGAGTCTGAAGTTTCAGGTGAAGCTCGTGCCGGATGGAGTGGAGATCCAGGGTCGAGGAAACGGACACGGAGTGGGACTGTGCCAGTTCGGAGCCGAGGGGATGGCCCGCGCAGGGGTAAGCTGCGAGGGCATCCTCAAGCATTACTTCAACGGAATCGAGCTGGCGCCCGCGTTCAGCCCCGGCGCAGCACCTGTCCCGGCAGCGTCCCCAGGTGCCGACCCGAGTCCGCCACCGTAGTGCCGTTCACCAGCACAGTGCGGATCCCGGAAGCATACCGGCAGGGATCTTCGAAGGTCGCCTCGTCACGGATTGCGGTGGGGTCGAACACCACGACATCTGCGGCGTACCCGGTTCGGAGAAGACCCCGGTCGGTAAACCCCATCCGTTGAGCAGGGAATCCGGTCATCTTCCACACGGCCTCCTCCAGCGTCAGCAGACCCGTGTCTCTGACGTAGCGCCCTAACAGCCGCGGAAAAGCGCCGTACAAACGCGGGTGGGTCCGGCCCGGAAGGTGGAGTCCGTCGCTGCCGATCATGTGCAGCGGGTGCTTCAAGATCTTCTCCAGATCCTCTTCCAACCCGAGGTGCGCGATGAAGCACGCCTGCAGATCCTCCTCAACCAGGATCCTACAGATCAACTCTCCCATCGGGAGCCCTGTGGACTCCGCGATCTCCGCAAAGCTGCGTCCCTCCTCGGGTCCATAGGCGGCACTGCGAGCCCCGCACAAGACATGGCGGGTCCAGTCGCGATCTGCTTCGTTCATCGCTGCGACGATCTTGTCGCGCAAGGCCGGGTCGGCCAACCGGGCTCGGAGGACGGCTGGCCCGCCCCCGGTGGCCCATGTCGGCAGCATGGCCTGAACGAGGGTGCTTCCGGCCGTGTAGGGGTAGCTGTCGTACGCCAGGTCCACCCCGGAGGCGTGTGCAGACTCCAGATGGCGCAGCACCTCATCGGCACGTCCCCAATTCTGCTTGCCGCCAATCTGAAGGTGGGAGACCTGGAGCGGGGCGCCGGAGTCGAGGCTGAGGCGGTACGACTCATTCAGAGAGTCGAGAATGTTGTCGCCGTAGTCCCGCATATGGATCGCGAAAAACCCGCCGCGCTCGGCGGCGGCACGGCAGACTGCGGTGTTCTCTTCCACCGAGGCGTAACTCATCGGAGCGTACCACAGGCCCGTGGAGAGTCCCCACGCGCCGTCGTCCATCCCCTCGCGGACCAGATCGGACATCTGCCGCACCTCGTCGGGGGTGGCGGCTCGGTCATCCATCCCCATCACGGACACGCGGACGGAACCGTGAGGAACAAGATAGGCCACGTTGGTCGCCACGCGCCCCTCATAGAGCTCCAGAAACTCGGAAACGCGCCGCCAATCCCACCGAACGCCCGCGTCATCGCCGAACAGTCCCAGCAGGTAGTCCTTCTGAACCGCGAGCCCCTTCTCCGATACAGGCGCGAAGCCCAGGCCGCAGTTTGAAAAGACCTCGGTGGTCACTCCCTGGAGCACTTTGGGTTCGTGGGTGGGCCTGGCCAGAAGCGCGATGTCGGCGTGCGTGTGGATGTCGATGAATCCGGGCGCCACCACGCAGCCCGTGGCATCTACGGACTCCGCCGACTCAACCCCGCCCAGCTCACCGATGTCAACGATGCTCCCTCCCCGGATCCCAACATCGGCGATGGAACCGGGGCTCCCCGAGCCATCCACCACCAACCCACCTCGAATAATGACGTCCACGCACTGCTCCTCAGGCCGGCTGCGGCCCCTGCTCCCTGAGGATACGCGACTGCGAGCCTGCTATCCTGTGTGGAGTCTGTGGGGCGGACTCCCGAACCGTACCGCGAGGCCCGGATCGAGATTACCACGTGCTACTCCCGCCGCGGCCCAATGCGGTCGGTTCCAGTCCCCAGAAAGACGCGCGCGGGCAGGTCGCCCCAGCCGATCCACAATTCGGCCGCGAATCCCGGTGGTCCCGGTCGGGTTGTCTGTGCGAGGGCCCGGCTCTGAACGACGGCATTCGTGGTCGTTCGCTCTTGAGCAGTCGCCTGAGAACGCGATCCAATCTGGTTCTGCCGCCTGGCTGCGGAACCCGGCGGGGCGGGTGTGGCTGCAACGGGCGCGGGTGCACCCCGCACCACGGCGTTGGCGTTCTGCAACTGCGGCGCCGCCTGCTGGCCCCCGCCAAAGCCGCCTGCGCCAGTCGGAGCGGGCGGTTGCGTGGCTCCGAGCGCGCCTCGAGCATTAGCGTTGCCGCCGGCGCCGCCTCGCCCACCCGGAGCGTCCTTGAGGTCGGGCCTGGCGCCGGCCGCCGTCCCACCTCCGCCGGAACGTCCCGGCAACCCTGGACGCACCAACTGCTCGGTACCGCCAGCCCCGAGGGCAACGACTTGGGGCGCCGCATCCCGAGACACCAGTCGTATTCCGGACTCAGCGGGAACGATGACCGCCCCGTTTTCGGCCGCCAGTCGCTGAAGCAGCCGCCAGGCCGGTTCGGAGCCTCCGGTTATGGAGAGCATTCGGTCCCCCATCCCGGGACTCGTTTGCACCGATATCCCCAGTTGTTCTGAAACCGCCGCGCCGATCTGGCTCATCGAACGCTCTCCACCGCCAACCGCCACCTCGCGCCGAAGCGACGCCAGCACCTGCCCCAGAGCTTCGGCGCCCGCCACCGGCCGACCGTTCAGCCCAGCGGCTTCCTTCGCCCCCCCCAATGCTCCGGCCCCAGTCGCCAAATCTTGACGCCCCGGCTGACCCGTGGAGCTGTCTTGGGTTCCCTGACCGGCGACCCCGGGATCGCGACTGAAATCTCGCCGCTCCCGCACGCCGCTTTCGCCCTGTCGTTGCCGCTGGAGTCGGAACTGGTGGGGAGGCGCGGGGACCAGGACAAGAGACTCTCTTTCCCTTGGCGGCGCCCCTCCACCGGAAGACGCCGCTTTCGCCGCCGGCTCGGCGAGCCTTTCGGGTTGAATGCTGGCCACCGCACCGGACGGAGGCCGCCCGGGCACGCCGCTCGTCGGCGTTGATTGCATCTTCCGAGCGTATTCGTTCGGGTCAGACTGCGCCCGCGCCGGCGACGAGCCGCCGCCGGGCCGCACCTGGTTGAACCCAAACCCGGCAGGGGCTTCACGGAGCAAAGCAGGGGAACCCCCGGCGACGATCCTGGACCCGACCGGCGCTGGCAGCGGCACGCCGATCCGGAAACTAACGATCGCGGCGCAGGCAGCCGCTGCCGCCACACCCGCCGACAGCCACCAACCGGGTCGCCGGGGCGGCGCCGACTGGCGTTCAGCGGCGCGCCGCCGATGGAAGTCTTCGAGCATTCCAGGTGGCGCAGACACCGGCCTCGGAGTCCGAAGCGCGCGGTCCGCAAACCGAAGCGACTCCCACTCTCTTCGGCAGGCGGCGCAGGCTCCTGTGTGGGACTCGATCTCTGAGGCGAGCCCGAGTGGCGCCGCATCGGCGTCCAACGCGCGATCCATCTTTCTGCGGATGGTAGAGCAGCTCATCGCAATCCCTGCATTTCAGCGGGTCCCAGGCCGCGGTTTTCCCACTCGCGAGCGAAGGCACGCCGCGCTCGGTGCAGCCGAACCTTGACATTGGCAAGCGACAGGCCGAGCACTTCGCGCATCTCCTCGTAAGAGAGACCCTGAAAGTAGTGCAGCACCAGCACCACCCGATGGTTTTCCGGCAGAGAGGCCACCAGATCGCGCACCAATCCTTCGTCCTCCGCACGTTCCAGCCCCGACGATGGGGATGGGGAGTGGTCGGGCAATTCGCGAACCATCTCGTCCTCCAGGGATCCCTCCGATCGACGGCTGCGCTTCCGAAGCTGCTCGACACACACGTTGACGGTTACCCGATAGAGCCAGGTCCGAAAGGCAGAGCGGCCGTGGAAGCTGTCCGGCTTGCGGAACACCCTCAAGAACGCTTCCTGGACGGCATCGCGCGCGTCATCGGGTCGCGCCAGTATCCCGATACAGATGCCGTACACAAAGTCCACGTTTCGGCGGTAGAGCGCGTCGAACGCAGCGTGATTGCCGGCACGGAAGGACCCGAGCAACTGAGCATCACCGTCGTCCGAGTTCGGGCCGCTGCCGGTGACTCGCGGCGGCACCCTCACCGCCGAAACAAATGCTTGCGCCCACGTCATGCGTTCGCCGACTCTCCGACCCCGAACCCGAGACTCCTGCTCCTATGATGCGCCGGAGGGGCGATGGGTTACGGCGCCGCCACGCCCGTTGGCACAATTCCGCTGGGGCTATAATGCTTCCATGACTCGCCGCTCCGTCCTGAATTGCCTCACACCGCTGCCGGCCGCGGTGGCATTGGCGGGGTGTGGCCGATCTACCGCCCGGGTCTTACGCCCCATCTATACGTTCGGGAGCCCTGGAGAGCACGACGGCCGGTTCAACATGCCGCGTGAGATCGGCTTCTCGCCGGACGGCGCGACGGTGTATGTCCTCGACCGCTCTCATCGAGTGCAGTGCTTCGACCGAGCCGGACGGTTTCTCCGAGGGTGGCAAACACCACCCGGCGTGAAAGGCAATCCTCGCGGAATGGATGTGGATGCCGAGGGAAACCTCTACGTCGCCGATACCCATAACAGCCAGATCCTCGTTTACTCATCCGAGGGTCGGCTGCTCCGTCGGTGGGGGCGGGCGGGAAAGCGCCTGGGAGAGTTCATCTCAGTCACGGATGTCGCGCTGGATCAAAGGGGCAACGTCTGGACATGTGAGTACGGCGCCTACAACGACCGGCTGCAAAAATTTGATCCGAACGGTCGCCATCTCATGGGCACCGGCAGGTTCGGGAGCGCCCCGGGCGAGTTCAGCCGCCCGCAAAGCGTGATCTGCGGAAGTGACGGACGGATGTATGTGGCGGACGCCGTGAATCATCGGGTGCAAGTGTTGTCCGCGGAAGGATCTGTTGTGAACCATTGGGGCAAGGTCGGCACGCGCCCGGGTCAGCTCAAGTACCCCTATGGTCTGGCGCAGGATCACCTGGGTCGGCTGTACGTGGCGGAGTTCGAGAACTGCCGTGTCTCGCTCTTTACCACCGAGGGACGCTTCCTGACAGCATTCGGCCGGCCGGGCCGTGATCCCGGCGAGTTTATGAACCCCTGGGGTGTCGGCGTCGCCACGAACGGCGAGGTCTTCGTCGCAGACACTATGAACTATCGAGTACAGGTCTTCGAACCGCTGCGAGCATAACCACACCGAATGCTTCAGGTTGGGCTGTCACATCCCTGGTATCTGCTGCTCTTGCCGCTCTTTGCGGCCGGTGCGTGGCACATTGCCAACCGGAGCCTGGCTGATCTTTCCACCGCTCGATTTCGGTGGTCGCTATCTGTCCGCCTGACGTTGGTGACGCTGCTGATCCTGGCGCTGGCTGGTCTGCAGTTCAGCCTGCCTGCAAAGCGACTCGCGATACTCTTCGTACTCGATCAATCCGACAGCATCCCCGCCCCCCGCCGTCAGGATGCCCTGGATTACATCAACCGCGCCGCGAAGCGCATGGGGCCGGACGACGAGGCGGGCCTCATCGTCTTCGGAGCCGATGCGTACGTGGAAATGCAGCCCGGGGCCTCCAGCCAGAACAAGGCAGTCAACATCCGGCAGGTTCACAGCGTCCCGGGTCGAGACTACACCCACCTTGCCGGCGCCATACGCCTTGCCCTCGCCGCATTCCCCGATAACGCACAGCGACGAATTGTGATCCTCTCGGATGGGAACGAGAATCTGGGAGACTCGCTTCAGGAGGTGGCCGCCAACGCCTCTGAGCCCGTGCCGATCGACGTGGTTCCCGTGGAGTACCGATACGACCGAGAGGTTCTGCTTGAAAAGATGGCGCTCCCATCGGACGCAAAGATCGGGGAGCCGTTTGAAATCCGGGTGATCGCTCGATCCACGATTGCGAGTTCCGGCGTACTGCGCCTGCTCCGAAATGGGAGCCTGATCGCCCAGCAGAAAGTGGATCTCCTACCGGGTCCGAACGTCATTACCTTTCAGCAGAGCCTGGAAGAAGCCCGGTTCCACACGTATGAGGCGTTGATCGACACTCCAGCCGACGAGATCCCCGAGAACAATCGCGCCCTCGGGTTCGTACTGGTGAAGGGCAAGCCGCGCGTCCTGATCGTGGACAGTAATCCCGCGGATGCACGGTACCTGAGCGCGGCGCTGGCGGGTCAGCAGCTGCAGGTCGACGTGCGGGCGCCCGCGCAGTTGCCCAGCAGCCTGGCCGAGTTCCAGACCTACGACAGCGTGGTGCTGAGCAACGTGCCGGCCTACCAGTTGACCGCGGACCAGATGAAGGCCATCCGCTCCAGCGTGCGGGATCTGGGAACGGGGCTGGTCATGATCGGCGGCGAGTACAGTTTCGGCCCCGGCGCCTATCGGGGCACCCCGATTGAGGAAGCTCTGCCGGTGGACATGGAAGTCCGCAAGCAGAAAATCATGCCGATCGGCGCTGTGGCCATGGTGCTCCACACGTGCGAATTCCCGGACGGCAACCGCTGGGCGGCAGAGACGGCCGCGGCGGTGGTAGATGTCCTCGGTGAGCGAGACAAGGTGGGAGTGCTGCTCTACGGAATGGGCGGCGAGGAATGGGGCATCCGGATGCAGCCCGCCTCGAACAAGCCGCTCCTCAAGTCTCAAATCTACAACTTGAGCCCCGGCGATGCTCCTGCCTTCCACCCGCTGATGCAGATGGGCTATACGGGACTCACAACGGATGCCCGCGACGCCGCAGTCAAACACATGATCATCATCTCGGACGGCGACCCCACTCCGCCGACCCAACAGTTGATGAACCAGATCGCGGCGTCAAAGATCACGGTGAGCACTGTGGCGGTGTTTCCCCACGGGGGCGGTACAGGCACGCTCGAAACCGTTGCTCGGGTTGGAAAGGGCCAGTTTTACAACGTCAAGAACGCCGAAGAAATCCCGCGGATCTTCTTGAAGGAAGCACAGAGGGTCCTCAAACCGGCGATCATTGAAGAGAGATTCCGCCCGGTCCGCACCGCCAATTCAGAGTTGTTGACCGGCATCGACTCCACTCCGGCACTGTTGGGCTACGTCGCAACTTCCCCCAAACAGGCTCCGGGCGTGGAAGTCTCACTTCAATCCCGACGGGAAGATCCGATACTCGCCTCCTGGAGGTTTGGGCTCGGGAAGTCCGTCGCCTTTATGTCGGATGCGAAGAACCGGTGGGCTGCCTCATGGCTGGCGTCCGGAACGACCTTTAACCGGCTCTGGGCACAGACGGTTCGGTGGACCGTTCGGTCCACCTCCCGCGCCAACCTGGACGCACAGGTGGAGATCCAACAGCGTCGGGGACACGTGGTGGCGGACGTGGTCAATCCCGCCGGAGAGTTCGTGAATCTGCTCGACATCCGGGGTTCCGTGGCGGGCCAGACTCAGTCCCCCCCGCTCCGGATGAACCAGACGGCCCCGGGACGCTACGAAGGGGAATTCGACGCCACGGAGAAAGGGCAGTATCTGGTGGCCCTGCGGTACACCGATAAGGGTGGCACGCCACGGATCCACACGTTAGGGGCTGCGGTCCCCTACTCCCCCGAGTACCGTAATCTGACAGCTAATACCGCCCTCCTCACCGGTCTCGCAGAGCGCAGTAAAGGCAGAGTTCTCACCAGCCTCTCCCAACAGCCGCCGGATTCGGACGTTCGTGCGATCTGGCGCCATGACAGCCGCACCATGCGAACTCCTCAAGAACTGTGGCCGATCCTGCTCCTCGCGGCGGCGCTCCTGCTGCCGCTTGACATCGGGATTCGGCGACTCATGCTGACCACGGCCGAGTTTAAAGCAGCCGCATTCGAAACCATCACCAAACTCCGAGGTGGCGGCGCGGTGCAGACCGAACGCCAGGAGTCGATGGGCGGGCTGCTGAAAGCCAAGAGCCGGGCCGGACGCCGCCTGGGCGGAAGTGAGGCTCCGGACCCGGCATCCCCGAGACCGGTGGGAGCCGAAATCCGGAGCGACAACTCGCCTTCAACCACGACTCCAGAGCCGGCAACCCCCGTGGCGTCGCCGGAGGTGGGCGGCGGCTCGCTGGCGGGGTCCCTGCTCAATCGGGGCCGACGCGCGGCGGCTCCGCCGGCGCCATCCGGCAAGAGTACGCTGGCTTCGACGGATGCGGGAGGCGGGAGTTCGCCTCAACCGGCTCAGCCGCCAGCCGCACCCCCCTCGCCCCGCGCTGCGGCCGCGCCTCAGGCTCAGGCTCAGGCGTCGCCGTCCGCGGCAAGGCCGGCGACCGAGCCGACCGATAGGGCGCCGGATCCGGACGCCGATTCCGCCCGCAATCGCCTGCTGGAAGCCAAACGTCGCGCCCGCGAGCGGAGAGAATGAGTTCGGGACAACCCCTCTTCGGTCCACCCAGCTTCGCCCGCGTTGCCGGAGGTCTGTGGATCTGGCTGTACCCCATGTTGGGCGCCGCTGCGATTGCAGTGGCGACCCACCCCTTCACGCTTTCCCAACTCGGATGGGTGGCCACACTCCCGCTTTTCTACGCGTGGATCCGCACCATGGGAGACGCGCGCCACGGCGCCGGTCGGCGGGCATTCGCATCGGGGTTCTGGTTCGGGTTCGTGCTGCTGCTGGCGATCGCGCCGTGGTTCGCCGGCTTCAGCCCGGCTGGTTACCCGGTGGGCGCCGTCTGCTGGGGAGTACTGTTCGGCGGTTCCGGCGTTGTCCTGCGGCTCATCCTTCGGCGCATTTCGGCAATCTGGGTGGCCCCGTGTCTCGCATCAGCGTGGATCCTGCTGGAGTGGGTTCGGTCCATCGGCACCCTGGTCTTCCCCTGGGCGGTGCTGTCGGTTACCCAGTTCTCAAACCTGCCGGTCCTCCAACTCCTGGATCTGACGGGCGCGTTTGGGCTGAGCGGCTTGATGGCGCTGTTCGCGGCGGCGGCAGCGCAGGCATTGTGGGGATTGTCTGCGCCCAGAGTTGAGGAACCCGAGCGATCGAGCGATGCGCGGGTCTGGGGCGTCCGGTGGCTCACCGTAGCAGCCGTGATACTCGTACTGGCGACCATTCGAGGAGTCTATATCCTGTCGCTGCCTCCCAGACCCGGCGAGTCTTTCGACGTGGCGATCGTACAGGCATCCGAGTCCCACCGGCCGTCTGGGATTGCGGTCGTCTGCATATCGCCGTTTGGAGATTACCTTCGCCTGACCCGAGATGCAGCGGAGGGGACTCCCGGCACCGGCGGAGTGCGGGACCGCCCGGACCTGATCGTCTGGGGCGAATGCGCGAGCGTGCCGGACATCGCACAAGATCGCGGCGCCCGCTCCGCCGTGGCAACGATGCTCGCCGGTTCCGAGGCACAGGCGTTGATTGGCAGCTTCGTCACCGACCCCGAGGACGGCCAGACGACTAACGCCGCCGTCCTCTTATCCAACGACGGCAACGTGCTGGACCGATACGACAAGGTGATGATCGTCCCGTTCGGCGAGTACCTGCCGTGGAGGCCCTATCTCGGCTGGACCATCGCGCTGGGCATGCCCGAGGAGGACTTGCGTGCGGGCCCGGCGTTCCGGCCCGTGACCTGGAACCGGGGAAAGATCGGCGTCTGCATCTGCTTCGAGTCCGCATTTCCTCGAGTCACTCGGGCCCTGACTCGAAACGGCGCCGACGTGCTTGCGATCCTGACGAGCGACGGATGGACCACTCGGGAACTGGCCGGCCTGCAGCACTACGCCTTCGCCTCGCTTCGTGCGGTAGAGACACGTCGGACCGTGATTCGGGCTGCAGTGACCGGCGAGTCCGCCGTGTTGGATCCTCAGGGTCGCGTGCTGGCGCGCCTGCCCATGTTCGAGAAAGGCGTGCTGCGCTCACCGGTCCGGCGATCGGACGAGCAATCGCTGTATGTGCGCCTGGGAGATTGGCCCCTGGTTCTGGGCGCCGCACTCCTGGTCGCTGCGACCGTCACGGCGGTCCGCCCGCAGCGAACCCCCAGGGACTAGAGCATTTCCTTGGTGCTGGGAAGGCCGGTAACCCGGGGATCGCGAAGCGTGGCTGCGTCCAAAGCACGGGCAACGGCCTTGAATGCCGCTTCCACGATGTGATGGGCGTTCTCGCCGGACATTTGCCGGATGTGGAGCGTCATTCTCGCGTGGAGGCTGAATGCCCGAAAGAACTCGTGAGCCAGTTCGGCGTCGAACGACCCGATCTTTCGGTTTTTCACGTCGAGGTCGCAGGCCAGATAGGCCCGGCCACTGAGGTCCAACGCCGCCATCACGAGAGTCTCGTCCATGGGCAACAGAAACGAGCCATATCTCACGATGCCGCGTTTGTCGCCCACCGCCTGATCCAGCGCCATGCCGAGACAGATCCCCACATCCTCCACCGAGTGATGGTCATCGATGTGAGTGTCGCCGGCACAGCGTACCGTCAGATCGAAGAGCCCGTGCCTCGCGAAAAGCGTGAGCATGTGATCCAGAAAACCGACCCCCGTAGCGACATCGGCCTTTCCGCTGCCATCTATATTCAGCGAGAGGGAGATATCGGTCTCCGCCGTCTTGCGGGTCACACTCGACTGTCGAACCATATTCAGTCTTCCTCGTGGTACATCGGCTCAGCGCTACAGGAAACGAACAGCGCTTCGAACTCCGCGGACCCGTCATCTTCCCACACCCGCAATCGGATTCCAGGGGTGAAACCCGGGCATCGGCCGAAGTAAAAGGCCTCGTGTCGCTGTTGCTCCCCGGAAAAACTCCAGCGACCGCCGTCCGGATAGATCACCGTCGAAACCCGCCGAACCGCGGGAACAGCAGGCTGAGCGGCCAGTTCCGCGACCGCCTCGACATCGACGTCGACTCCAAGCCCAGGGGTGGTCGGCACATCGGCGTAGCCCGAGCGCACGGTGGGACCCTTGGCTACATCCCGCTCCCAGAGGTCGTGCGCCGCCAGGCTGCTCAGTTGGGCCATGGCGCACGTGGACGCCAGGTGGCTCACCCAGGCGGCCCGGAGTGCCGTCCCAACGGTCTGAATCCAGAACGGCCGGCGATGCTCGTTCAGGACGGCCGCAGTCGCCCGCACCCGATCCACATCGCTGCCCCCCAACACATAACCATCCGCAGAACCCGCGGCGAGTTGGCCGGGGCCGCTGAAGCCGGAGTCCCAACCGGGTTCCGATACAACATGGCAGGCCCCGGCGGCATAGTGTGCGGCGATGGGAAGATCCAGCCTGCTACGAAGAGTCTGATAACCCTCGATGTCTCGCTGAGGAATGGGAGACTCGAAGCCCCCCACACAGGTGAACTCCTGGAGCCTTTTGAGGATCGGCAGCGCGAGTCTTGCCTCCTTCAAATGGCCATTGAAGTCCAGCCAGAGCTTGAAGCCCTCCGGAGCAACTGCCTGAGCCGCTTCCATTTGTTCCACGGGATCCCACCAGGGACGACACTTGAACTTGTAGACCCGGTACCCCAGGGTGGCGGCGTGACAAACCTGATCAGCCAGGTTCTGTGGCGGAAGGTCGATGGTCCAGTACGCAAACGGGACTCGAGATCGCACCTGCGATCCCATCAGGACGTGGGCCGGCTCGCCGAGGGCCTTTCCTACGGCATCGTAGCACGCCATTTGGACGCCGGTGTCCGCGCACGATCGGAGCGCTTGCATGGCGCTGCGCCCTTCCCACGTGCGGTCGTCCTTTCCACCGTCGCCCCAACCCACGGCGCCGTTGTCCAGCGTGACTTCGGTCAGGCGAACCGTACCCCCATGGGTCACTGCTCGGAGCATATGAGGCGCCACCCCTGATATGAAGCGCATCTCCAGTCCGAATGATCGAATGGATTGAATCCGCATCGGTTCCTTCCTCGCCAGACAAGCCGTAGCGGCCCGTGCCTACAGTCTTCCGGAAGTTCTTCGGCGGTGGACGCAACACCTTGACCCGCGCTCCCCGCCGATGCCTCACTGTTGAGTTCGGGCTGAGTCGCTCCGATCTTGCCCTGCTGGAAACAGCCGGAGGAAGCCGCCTGGCGTCAAGAGAAACGGGCATTCACCGGTCAGTCGACCACCGGCCCCATTCGCTCACCTCGCAACCTGCCGTCTGGAAGAGCACCGGATGGGGTGCGATTCAAGTGATGGGTAACTGGCTATAAGTTGAGTCGAAATGGATGTTAGTCCCTTGGAACCGCGGTCGTCTCTATGCGTATTGCAAGAGATCGGGCGCTCCAGTGGAGAGGCGATGTGCGCGAACCGCGAGCACTGCATCGGCGTTTGTGTCCCGCCAGTGCATTCCAGCCTTGTCAAGTCGTTCGGCC
>SXGS01304797.1_pt1 | contig 37337 bp, 34 predicted proteins | sample 3174681 | NCBI WGS metagenome assembly SXGS01 (sample SAMN11356861, study PRJNA531348) | freshwater metagenome | isolation source: freshwater sample F1-80 | place: China: Fuxian Lake, Yuxi | collected 2017-12-25
ATCGGCGCGCTGCCCACCCTGGCGAGCAATCGCTGAACGCGGAACCCCGCCTTTTGTGGTGAAGACCTCTCAGGTCCCTTCACTGATTCCATTGGGGTTGCCGGTCCCCAAACCCCTCAACTGCGAAAGTCAGGTTAGCGGCTCGTTGCACGGGTTCGCCCGATCTGCTCGGGCTGGTTCGGTGGATGGCCGTGGATCCATCGCACATGCCGGCGAACCCGCGGCAAACGGCCCCCCCTCCGGTGAGCGCCGCGCAAGCGCTGGCGATTCCGGCGGCGAACCTGGCGGCGGATACCGGCGGCTGCGGGATCGCACCGCCCGTCTGGCAAAAGCTGGCGCGGTTGGGGTTTCCGGAGGCGGCTCCGGGCGAAGGCGTATTGCAGGACGATTCCGTGCTGAACGGATGGCAGCGCCCAGAGCGGCGGATGGCGAGCGGACTGGCGGCGCCCCGCCCTGGCCTAGCCGCCAGGAGAAGGAAATTAGATATGGGAACTCCGGCGCCAGGATTGACTGCCCAGCCTTGGCTGGACCCCGTGATGTGTCCGTTCGGAGGTGATTTTGGCACGCGCTGAAGCAGTCCGGAATCCTGGCGCCACTCGCGGCGTCTCGCGGCAACTGAAGGTGGAAGAGATGAATTCCAAAGCCCTGCACGTCATGGAGCCGGACGAACTCGCCACGTCTCGCGAGGAGGGGCCGGCGCCGCGGCCTTTCGATCCGACGTTACTCCTCGAGGAGGGACTGGCGGCGGCCGCGCTGGCGATGGAAGACTACCGGGCCGTTGTGCGGCACTGTTCCCACATCGTCCAGGTATGTCCGAACCACTTCGAGGCATGGTTCAATCTGGGCGTGGCGCGCCAGCAGACCGGCGAGATCGAGGAAGCGATTTTCTCCTATCATCAAGCCGCCCGGCTGTCGCCCGGCGACGCCAGGCCGTGGATCAACCTCGGGATCGCGCGACACGCGGTGGACGACACGGAGGGCGCGCGCGAGGCTTACCGCTCCGCGCTCGACCTGGACCCCGCGCAACCCCAGGCGCTGTGGAACCTCGCGGTGATCCTCGAGAACTCGGGCGCGCGCGCGGAGGCGATGGCGCTGTACGCCCGGACTGCCGCCGCCAGACCCGACTGGCCGGAGGCGTGGTTCCGGCTGGGCGCCCTGCGCATGGAGGGAGGCGACCGTGCCGGAGCGCTCGCCGCGTTCCGCGAGTGCCTCGAATTGAAGCCCGACTTCCAGCAGGCGGCGCTCAACGCGGCGATCTGCATGAAGGACACGGGAGACCCGGAAGGGGCGCGGGCATTGCTCGAGGAGGTGCTCGAGCAGGACCCCGATTCGACGGACGCCTTGCGGGCCGCGGCGGCGGTCTGTGTCGAGTGCGGGGACTGGAAATTCGGATTGGCGGTCCGCAGGAAGCTCGCCGAGCGCCGTCAATCGCTTCCGGAATTGACCTTCAACCTGGCCCTTGCCGCGGACGAACAAGGGCACGACGACGATGCCGTCCGGCTCTATTGCGAGGCGCTTCGCGAGAATCCCCGCTTCGCCTCCGCGCTGCTGAACCTCGGCCATGTGTTGGCCCGGCAAGGCAAGGCTCCGGAAGCGAACGAATGCTGGCGACGCGCGATCGCGCTCGATGGAAGCTTGGCGCGCGGCTACTTCGGTTCGGGTCAAGGAGATCCCTCATGACATCCTCCGCGCGCACCCGGCGCCGCAAGGGCAACCAAATCCTCGAGATGAGCCTGATGATCGTCCCGCTGTTCGGACTCTTGTTCGGCATCGTCGATTTCGCGTTCGCCATCTTCATTCGCGGCACGATGGAACACGCGGTCCGCGAGGGCACGCGGTACGCCGCCACCTACCGGCTCAAGCCGGCCAAGTGCCAGGCGGAGTCCATCAAGCTGGTGGTTCAGGAGTCCTCGCTCGGCTTTCTGACGGGAAGCAACGCGGACAAGATCAAAGTGCGGTTCTTCAATCCCGAGGAAGACGCCGTTTCCGGCAACTTCGACGAGATCTCGGTCGGAGGCAACAGGCCCGGCAACATCGTCGAGGTCGCGGTGGAAAACTACCTCTACAACTGGATGGTCCCGCTCTACTGGGGCAGCGATCCGATGAAGATCAGCGTCCGCGCCGCCGACCGGCTGGAAGGCCTGGCCGCCGGCGCGGCTCCGCCGTGTCTGTAAGGAGCATATGATGACGCGAACTCGCCGTGCTTCGCGAAGGGGAAACAGCCTGATGGAATTCGGGCTGGTGGGAATCATCCTGGTGCCGCTTTTTCTCGGCACCACCAACCTGGGACTGAATCTCGGACGCTCGGTGCAGGTGCAGCAGTTGGCGCGAGACGCCGGACACATGTACGTCCGGCAGGTGGACTTCTCGTTGGTCAAGAACCGTAAGCTGCTCGTCCGGCTTGGGCAGAATCTGGGACTGCAGGACTCGGCCGGGCCGGGCGTCCTCATAATGTCCAAGATCATGCTGATCGGCCCCGAACAGTGCGCGGCCGGGGGAATGGCCGGAGCCTGTCCCAACCAGGGCAAGCCCGTCATAATCGAGAGGCTGACGCTCGGAACCAATAACCTCAAGGCCAGCGTCTATGGGACTCCGTCGGGGGGCATCGTCGGCCCCAACGGCAATATCGCGATGTCGGACTACCTGGCCGACGCGTCCGCCGTCACCGCCGGTTTTTCGCCCGGTCTGTTGACCGGGATGCTGGACGGCGAGACAGCTTTTCTGGTCGAGACCTACTTCGAGTTCCCGGAGTGGTTCATGAACACCTCGTATACGAACAAGGGGATTTATGCGCGTAGCGTTTACTGACCGGCGGCGGAGCGAACGCGGCATCACCATCATCGTGACGGCGATGTTGCTCACCATCATCATCCCGCTGGTCGGCTTGGCGATCGACGCGGGCACCTTGTACGCCACCAAGGCGAAAATCCAGAGCGCGGCCGACGCCGCGTCGATGGCGGCGGTGCGGAGCTTGTCGACCGGCCTGACCCTGGCGGCGCAGGAGACCAATTGCAAGAACCGCGCCGATGCGTACTTCAAGGCAAACTTCCCGGAAGGCACCGGCGGCGCGACGATCAAAAGGATCGACGTCACGCTCAGCGAAACCGATCTCCACACGAGGGTCGCCAAGGTGGAGATCGAGGTGGAAGCACCGGCGTTCTTCATGCGGTATCTCGGATTCGGCGGCACGAGCGGAATCAAGGTGAACGTCGTCGGAGAGACCTCGCGCCGTGACGTGAACATCGCTCTGGTGCTCGACCGGTCGGGATCGCTCGAGAGTTCCGGCTCGTGCGACGACGTGGAGACGGCGGCCATTACCTTCGTCAGCATGTTCGCCAACCAACGGGACCGCATGGCGTTGGTGACCTTCGGCGGCTCGCACAAGGTCGACTACCTTTCCACGAAGAACTTCAAGGATCCGCCAACGCTCATCTCCGAGATCGACAAGCTGTTCCCGGGCGGCTGCACCGGCTGGACCGGTTCCGCGCAAGGGATTTGGACGGGATACCAGCAGTTGGTCGCCACCGCCGAGCCGGGCGCGTTGAACGTGATCGTGTTCTTCACCGACGGCCGCCCCAACACGATCACAGCCAATTGGCCCGTGAAGACCGAGATCACCGCCACCAGCCCCACCGGCACGAGCGCCTGCTACGACTGGGCGAACGGATTGGCCGCCGGAGCACCGGGCTGGAATCCTTTCGCGCAGCGTTATCTCGGATGGCTGGCGGGCGGCGCCAACGGCATCCACCAACCCCTGGCGGGCGCCATTCCCGTCACCGACGAGGGGTCGTACCAAGTGGACATTCCGGTGGGATTCTCGGGGCCACCGCCGGTAGCGGCCGCCTCCGACTGCAACTATCTGGCATCGGGCTCAGGGGAGGCCTGGCGCGACATCGCCTACATCCCGGACAATGACGCCTACGGCAATTCCATCTTCGGATGGCAGCCGGTGGGCACCTACTCCGCCGGCCACCCCTATGCCGGCAAGGGCATCATCGGAGACTGGACCGCCGGCGAGAACGCCGCCATCAACGCTCTCGACAACGCGGCCGCCCGCATCCGCGCCCGGACTTCCGACCCTTCGGTGGAAGTGCTGATATACTCGGTCGGCCTCGGCGACGTAGGCGACCGGCAGCACGAACTGCTGCGCCGCGTGGCGAACGACAAGGCCAGCACCGCGTTCGACTCGAGCGCCCTCGAAGGCAAGTATATCTACGCGCCCAGCGGCGACAGCCTGAGTGAGGCCTTCTCCGCGATCGCCGCCGAGATCATGCGCTTCAGCAAGTAGCTGGAACGGGCGTTTCATCGCGCCGAAACCTGGATGCGATAGCCTCATGGCATGCGCCCCTTTTGCCTCGCCGCCGCCGCGATCCTCCTCGCCGCGCAAACTCCCAAACCCACACCGGGTGGCTACGACCTGCCGAATGGCTGGAGGCTCACTCCGCTCGGAACCGCCGTTCCCACCGAAGACATGGTGCTCGGCCTGCTGCCATCGCCCGGTGGACGTTCGGTGGTCGCGCTCCATTCCGGATTCAACCCGCACGGCCTCGTCACGGTCGACGCCACTTCCGGACAGGCCTCCCAGCGCATCCCGCTGAAATCGGCCTGGATGGGGCTCGCTTTCAGCCCCGACGGCAAAAGGCTATATGTCTCCGGTGGGAACGCCAAGAGCAGGACCAAGCCCACGCCGGCCCCGATCTACGTGTTCGATCACGACAACGGCAAGCTGAGCGCTTCGCCCTCCGCGACGCTCGAGGAATCCATCCCTTTGGAGCAGATCTACTGGGCCGGCCTGGCGCACCACCCTACCGCGCCGCTGCTGTTCGCCGCCAATCGCGGAACCGGACCCCAGCCGGGCCACGTCGTCGTGTTCGACACGTCAACGGGGAAGCTGGCCGGCCGCATCAAGGTGGACGTCAACCCCTACGACATCGTGCTGAGCCCCGACGGCGCGACGGCATACGTGTCCAACTGGGGCAGCGACTCGGTGAGCGTGATCGACACCGCCTCTCGAAAAGTCGTCTCCACCATCGCCGTAGGCGACAATCCGAACGACCTGGAACTCGCCGCCGACGGACGGCTGTTCGTGTCGAGTTCGCAAGACAACAGCGTCTTCGCGATCGACACCAAGACCCGCGTGGTGACCGAACGTATCGACACCGCGCTATTCCCCCGGTCGCCCGAGGGCTCCACTCCCAATGCGCTCGCCCTGGACCGCAAGAACTCGCTGCTGTACGTCGCCAACGCGGACAACAACAGCGTCGCGGTGGTGCGAGTGAAGGAGCCGGGCCGCTCGACGGTGCTCGGCTTCCTTCCCACCGGCTGGTACCCGTCCTCGCTGGCTCTGACTGCCGGCGGCCGCAAGCTCTGGGTGGGCAACAGCAAGGGCGGAGGCGGATACGCCAACGAGCGCGGCCCGCACAGCCCCATCGCCAGCGACGGATCCAAGGACGGACTCGGCAGCGTCAAGTCGCTGCAAAAGGGCAGCGTCGGCATGATCGACGTGTCGAAGCTCAACCGCGACCTGCCAGCCTGGACGCGCCAAGTCTACGCCAACTGCCCGTACTCCGACAAACTGCTGGCGCAGGCCAAGCCGCCGGCCACGCCGTCGATCGTGCCGCGCGACGTCGGCGCCGGATCTCCGATCAAGCACGTCGTCTACATCATCAAGGAGAATCGCACCTACGATCAGGTTTTCGGCGACCTGCCACAAGGCAACGGCGACCCGCGCCTCACGATCTTCGGCCGCAAGATCACGCCCAACCATCACGCGATCGCCGAACAGTACGTGCTGCTCGACAATCTCTATTGCGACGGAGAGGTCAGCGTGGACGGCCACTCCTGGTCGAACTCCGCCTATGCCACCGACTTCAACGAGAAGCTGTGGCCGGTGACCTATGGCGGACACAGCGCCGCCGGGCCGTCCAACGCCTACGTGCCGGCGGGCGGCAATCTTTGGGATCTCGCCAAGAAGAAGGGGCTCACCTATCGCAGCTACGGCGAGTACGCCATCCGCGCGAGCGATGGTGGAACCATGGAGGCGTCGCCCTCGGCCGGCAGTCTGTTCGGCCATGTCGCGCCCAAGTTCAAGATGCCGGGTATGCGCGACACCGATAACGCGCGCGAGTTCATCCGCGAATTCGACGAGTACGAACGCAACTTCGCGAGCGCGGATCCGGCCAAGCGGCTCCCGAACCTGATCGTGATGAGCCTGCCGGAGAACCACACAGCCGGCACGACACCCGGCCGCAACACGCCGCGCGCCATGGTGGCCAACAACGACTGGGCGGTGGGAATGGTCGTCGAACGTATCACGCATGGCAAGTATTGGCCGGAGACGGCGATCTTCATCATCGAGGACGACGCCCAGGACGGCCCCGATCACGTGGACGCACGCCGGACGGTGGGACTGGTGATCAGCCCCTACGTCAAGCGCAAGACCGTCGACAGCACCCTCTACACCACCAGTTCCATGCTCCGCACCATCGAACTCTTGCTCGGATTTCCGCCGATGAGCCAGTACGACGCGGCCGCCAACCCGATGTACCGCGCGCTGGGAACCGAAGCCGATCTCACTCCATACACGATGCTGAAGCCGGACTACGACGTGAACGAGATGAACACGCTCCGCGCCTGGGGCGCCCGCAAGTCGATGGAGATGGACTTCTCCGACGTGGACCGCACCGACATGTTCGCGCTGAACGAGATCGTGTGGAAGAGCGTGCGCGGCGCCAGGTCGGCAATGCCCGCGCCGGTGCACCGCTTCAAGTTCGGCTTGTAGACGCTAGTACATGATGCGGAATTCGAGGTAGATCGTCCGCGGCTCGTTGTTCTGCTGCGGACGAACCTGTCCGAAAGTGGCCGCCGTAACGTTCGGAGGATTCGCCGTCAACTGCGTGAAGTAGGGCCGGTTGAAGGAGTTGATCACGTCCGCGCGGACCTGCGCCTTCAGCCGTTCGCCGAGAATGAGAAACTCCTTCGATACCGAGAAATCGCGGTTTCGGACGCCCTGGTAGCGAACGTCGGGGAACCGCGTCGGGAAATTGCGAAGCGTGAACGGAGCCGGACCCGACACCCGCGGGAATAGAGTCGTGTCGAAGAGCCGGTCGAGCGTTTGTTGGCTCTTGGGCAGTTTCGCGCTGCGCGCCTCGAGCGGAGCCGCGTTGGGAAAGTCCACCGGGAAGCCGCCCTGGAAGGTCCAGTTCCAGCCCATCCGCCAGTTGCCGAGCACGCCGTTCACCACACGGTGCGAGTTCTTCAGAAAGGTGCGCCCGCGGCCGAACGGCAGATCGTAGGTTCCGAGAAACGACAACTTTTGGGGTACGTCGAAAATGGCAAGCCGCTTCTCGGCCACCGTTCCGGGTAGGTTGGCGAGATTGGCGTCCTGGGCGTTGAGCAGTTGCAACTGCTCGAGGTTCTTGGCGGCCATGTAGTTCGCCTGGAAGCTCAAGCCCGTGCCGATCCGCTTCTGGACCGACAACTGGAAAGCGTCATAGCGGTTCTTGCCGGCCGGGATGTTCGACACCCCGACGTTGGAATACTGCGGATAAGCAACCAGGAGCGACTGGCGTGGGATCGTGGCGCCGTTGAGCGCCGCGTTGTTCGGCAGCAGACCCGCCATGGGATTGGCGATACGTTCGGCGTAGTAGGACGCCGCTCTCCCCAGTTCCGAGGTAGGCAGGAAGTTCAGACCGGCGGCCACCGGGAGCCCGCGGGTATAGTTGCCGACGTAGGCCGCATCGATCAGCACGCCGTGAATGTCGCGCTGCAACCCCACCGACACCTGCTTGGAAACGGGGAGGAAGCGATCCGTGAAGTTTACTCCCAGGCCGAAACCCAGGTCGGTGGCGAGACCCAGGCTGGATCCAACCGGACGAAGCAGCCCGGCGGGGAACGGATTGCTCATGCTCGCCAGCGGCGTCAGGCCGTCGAGCGACGTGACGACCGGCGTGGACCTGCTGAAGCCGGTATTTGGCCCCAGCGCCCACTGCCCGAGTGAGTAAGTCCCATATCCACCGCGAATCACGGTCTTGGCGTCCAGCGAATACGCCACGCCGATGCGCGGCTGGAAGTTGTTGCGATCCGGCGCGAACGCCAGGCGCGCGTCGCCGCTGGTTCCGGCGTACAGCAGGCCGCCGGTCAAGCCGCGGCATGCCGCGCAATTCTCGACGCCGGGCCGGCCCTTCACCGCGTCGGCGATCGGACTGGGCTGCCCGAAGGCGAAGCCGCGCGTTTGCCGGTTGTAGCGCTCGGCGACCGGAGTCTCGTAGTCCCAACGCAGTCCCAGATTGAGCGTCAGCTTGCGGGTAAGCTTCCAATCGTCCTGGAAGAAGAAACCGTAGTATTTGCCGCGATACGCCGGCGTGATCGGGATTTCGACGGAGCCACCGGTTGGATTGCCCAGTAGCGCGGTGGCGATTTCGTTGCCGGAGAAAGCGTCGGCGCGGTTCGGATCGGCCTGGGTCCACAGGCGCGAGAAACCGAACGATCCTCCGGACGCGCCATAGCTCAGATTGTTGGCGCGGAAGTCGCGCAGCTCCAACCCGAACTTCATCACATGCGCCGCGATCACCTTTCCGGCGGTGACGCCGGCCGAGTAGGTGTCGTCCGCCTGCACGGAGGGACTGGACCCTTGCGACATGTACGCGCCCATATTCACGGTGGGATATTGGGGCCGCGCGAACTGCGACACCAGCGAGGCGGGCAGTCCGAGGTCGCGCGGGTTGAAGGCGAGCGTTTGCGGATTCCACGCCAGGTTCTCGAGCCGCGAGAAGCCGGCGCGGACGTTCACCGTGGTGGTGGGATTCAACGTCGCTGTCCAGTCGAGAGTCATGGTGCGGCCCCGCCGGCCTCGCGGCAGGATGGTGCTGACCTCGGCGGGATTGTCCTTGGGATAACGCTGATCGCAACAGCGCGTCATGTTGGTTTCGCCGTATCGCCCGAAGAACGCGTGCTTGGCCGAGGGACGAATGTCGAGACGCCCGGTCCACTGCCAGAGCTCGCCGTTGTTGTTCGAGGTCAGAAAGAAGTTGTTGATGCGCGCCGGAGTGTCGCCGGCCTGGGTCGGATCGGGATAGAAGGACACCAGCTTGGAGCCCACCGGATCGATGCGCGCGGCGGGAATCTGGTTGCCGGCGAAGGGCGTTCGAATGTAGGTGCGGCCATCCGGTCCCAGCCGCGTCGTCTGGGGATCGTAGATCGCGACGCGCTGGCCGTTGTTGGCGAAAAGGTTCGAGAAATCGCCGCGCTTCATCTCCGGCAGAGGAGTGGTGAACTGGCTGGTGTACAGGCTGGACGACGGATTGGAGTCGTAGTTCACCATGTAGAAGAACTTGTTCCGGCCGTCGAAAACCTTCGGGATCCAGATGGGGCCGGTCGCGTGGAATCCGTAGTTGTCGTTGATACGTTCCGGCCGCGCGACGTCCTGGCGGTTGTTCTGCCATGTGTTCCCGCCCAGCCGGCTGTCGCGGCGGCGGTCGAACACCGTGCCATGGAACCGGTTGGTTCCCGACTTGGTGGTGGTGGTGATAATGCCGCCGCCGGTCCGTCCGTACTGCGCGTCGAAGATGTTGGTGAGAACGCGGAACTCCTGCACCGATTCGAGCGCCGGGATCATGATCACCTGGCGGTCGCCCTTGGCGTCGCTGGTGCCATCAACCAGGATGTCGGTGTTCGACTCCGTTCCACCGGCTCCCGCGGCGGCCCCGTTGATCGAAGCCCGGGAGTTGGCCAGTCCGTCGAGGCTGAACTCGGTTCCCTGGGACGTGGACGGCTTGTAGACGCCGGGCATCGCGAAGGCGAGTTGATAGATATTGCGGCCGGCGTTGGGCATGTTGAGAAGCAGCTTGTTGTCGACGATGCCGCCGCGCGACGCGGTCTCGGTCTCGAGCAGCGACATGCGCTCGTTCACCGTGACGCGGTCGCTGACGGCGCCGAGTTCGAGCGCGATGTCCAGCCCCGCGCGGACGGAAATCTGGAGTTCGACGTTCTCCCGGACGAACTTCTTGAAGCCGGGCGCCTCCACTTCCACGCGGTACATTCCCGGGATCAGGAAGGGAATCAGGTAGCGGCCGGTTTCATTGCTGGCAACCTCCGCGGAGGCGTTGTTGTTCAGGTTGGTGGCGGTGACCTTGGCGGCCACCACGGCGGAACCGGCGGGATCGGTCACCAGGCCGCCGACGCTCGCGCGGAAATCCTGCGCGCGGAGCGACAACGAAAAGAGCGCGGCGGCCGCGCATGCGCGAGCAATGGACATTCTTTCCTCCTCGGATCGGGACTCGATAACCCGCTAAACCTTCGGTTGCTTGTAGACGCGGCGGTTCACCACGGCGCCCATCACGTCGCGATGCTCGATCGCGAGATGCTCGTCCGGACGATCGGGGTCCACGTGGATCATGACGAAGCCGCCCTTGACGCGCAGGAACTTGTGATACCGCGCGTCCTCGCCGCGGCTGGGCGCGACGGCGTGCTCGTCGCTCGCCGGACCGCAACCGTATTCGTGGAGTCCCGTCTCCGGGTCCACCGAGTGGTACTGCCAGTGGCGGTCGCCGTTCATCACGATCACGCGGCCGGGCACGTTTTCGCGCAGCCATTTGCGGAACTCGCGGCTCTCGGTCGCGAAGGCGGGATTGGCGTGGTTGTCGTTCTTGCGGGCGTGATCGGGTCCGACGAGCGGGTTCGGGTTCACCATGATCTTCCAGGTGGCGGTGCTGTTGGAGAGCGCCTGGCGGATCCATTTGTTTTGCTCGGGTCCCCAGATCGTCTTGGAAGGGCTGTCGGGATCGGTGTTCGGGGAGCGGTAGTCGCGCGAGTCGGGTAGAAAGACCTCGACATCGCGGCCCCAGCGGAAGCGGCGGTACATGGGATCGGACGCGGCCGGCGCCGGCGTCTGTTCGCGGAACATCGCCTGTCCCTGCTTGAAGTCGAAGGCTCCGTGCTTGGAGCGCGAGAAACCAGGCCAGCAGTCGTCGCTGTACAGGTCGTGGTCGTCTTTCTGCCAGTAGCCCGGCACGTTGCGCAGACACGCGACCAGCGACGGCAGGCTGTACATCCGCTGCCAATGATGCCGCGCGGCCGCGACGCTGTTCACCACCGGATCCTCGGAATCGTAGTAGACGTTGTCGCCGCACGAAAGCAGGAATCGCGGAGCGAGCTTGGCGATCGCCGGATAGATGTGGAAGCCGTCCGGGCGGTCCATGCGGCAGTAGATCTGGCAACTGCTGAGCGCGAAGCTCAGCCCAGCGGCGCGATCGGCCGCGGGCGCGGTGCGGAACGATCCGGCGAGAGCGGCGTCCGGCTTGCTCCGCGACGAACGGGTCTCCACCGCGAGCTTGTATGGCGTGTCGTTCGACAAACCCGTGAGGCGGAACTGGTGCGAGAAATCGGTCTCGGCGCCCACCTCCATCCACCCGGTGCGGATCTTGCGGCCGCGGCCCGAGGCGGGTTCGGCGGAAAGACGGATCGCTCCAGCGGCCCCGGGACAGGCCCCTTCGAACGTATCGACATTCTCGCCGGGCTTGACCGGATGCGCGTCCGGGGAGTGTCCGCGGCGGCGAATGCCCGAGTCCAGCCGCGCCACGGACGCCGTGTGCCGAGTCCAGACAACGGCCGAATCGGGCGTGATCTCGCCCATTCGTATGCCGGTGGCTTGGCGAAGCCCGGTCGATTCCTTACCCCATAGAGCCGCGCTGGCGGCGGCGGCGGAGAACAGTTCGCGGCGTGTGACGTGCGGCATTGCGCCTTCGATTATATCGCCGGAACTGTTATGATGTTGCCTCCGGCCATGAGCGAGAAAAAGCACCAACCCTACGTGCCCGAGCACGTGCAGATGACGGAGTTCACGTTCCGGGCGGTGGCGATCGGCATCGTCCTGACCCTGGTCCTGGGGGCCGCCAACGCCTACCTGGGCTTGCGGGCGGGCATCACGATCGCGGCGACGTATCCGGCCGCGGTGATCGGCATGGCGCTGCTGCGCACGATGAAGGGCACTATCCTCGAGGAGAACCTGTGCCGCACGGCCGGCTCGATCGGCGAGTCGGTTGCGGCCGGCGCCATCTTCACGATCCCGGCGTTCGTCATCACGGGGGCCTGGTCGTCGTTCGGGTTCGAGGAGGCTTACTGGAAGTCTACCTCGCTCATGCTGGTCGGCTCGATCGTCGGCGTGCTGTTCGTGTCGCTGGTGCGCCGCGGGATGGTGGAAGATCCCGAGTTGCCCTTCCCCGAATCGGTGGCGGCGGCGGAGATCCACAAGGCCGGACGGCGCGGCGCGGAAGCGGTGAAGTACCTCTTCTACAACATTCTGATCGGCGGCGTGGTCTTCATTCTCGGCAAGTTCAAGCTCTTCGCGCTCGATCACCAGTTCACCGGAATTCCCATCGGCACGCTGGGCGTGAGCAAGGTGAGGCTGGACGCCAACAACCCGAACACGGCGGCGGTGGCGGGTGGATTCACGTCGTTCTCGGCGCCGGAGGTCAGTCCCGCCTATCTCGGCGTGGGCTTCGTGATCGGGCCGCGGTTGGCGGCGCTGCAGTTCAGCGGCGGCGTCCTGGCGTGGTGCGTCCTGGTGCCGCTGCTGATCTATCTGGCGGGTCCGCACATGCAGACGCTCTTCCCCGCCGAGACGCCCGTGGCGACGTTCAATCAGATGTCGGTGGCGGTCTGGCGCTACATCGTGCGGCCCATCGCGGTGGGTGGAATGCTGGTGGGCGCGGCATTCACGTTGTTTCGCATGCGCAAGAATCTGTCGGCCGGATTGGGACGAGCGTTCGCCGAGTTGAAGGGCAACGCACCGGCGCCGGAAACGTTGAGCCGTACCGAACAGTACATGAGTTCCAAAGTGGTGATCGGGATGATAGGCGTGATGTTCCTGCTGATGATCGCCCTGTACTTCTACTTCTCCGATAGCATGCTCGCGGCCGTGGTGGCGGCGCTGGTGATGATCGTGGTGGGATTCTTCTTCGCGACCGTATCGGGGAGTCTGGTCGGTTTCATCGGCTCGTCGAACAATCCGATCTCGGGCCTGACGCTTTCGACTCTGATCATCGCGGCGTTATTGATGGTGAGCCTCGGCTTCACCGGCGCCAAGGGCGTGGCGGTGGTGCTGGGCGTCGCCGCCGTGGTGTGCGTGTCGTCGGCGGTGGCGGGCGAGCTGCTGCAGGACTTCAAGGTCGGATACATCCTGGGCGGCACTCCGCGCACGATCCAGATCGTGGAATTGATTTCGGTGGTCTTCGCCAGCCTGCTGATGTACTTCCCGCTCTACATCCTGAACGAGGGCGCGATTCGCGAGAGCGGCGTCGGGTTCGGCGGACCCAAGCTCGCCGCGCCGCAGGCAGGCCTGATGGCGATGCTGGCGCAAGGCATCGTCGGCGGCGAGATGGCGTGGCCGCTGGTGATCGTCGGCATGTTCCTCGGACTGTTGCTGATCATGTGCCAAGTGAAGAGTCCGATGCTGGTGGCGGTGGGAATGTACCTGCCGTTCCAGACGACGTTCGCGATCTTCTGCGGCGGGATGACGCGCTGGATCGCCGACCAGATCGCGCTGCGCCGCGGCTTCAACGAAGCGCAACGGACACGCGTGGAGAACGCGGGAATCCTGACGGCGTCGGGATTGATCGCGGGCGAGGCTCTGATCGGGCTGGTGTGGGCGGGTCTGCAGTTCGCGCCGTCGTGGATCGTGGATTTCGGGAACGAGTCGTACGCGATCGGTTTCTCCGTGCTGATCGGGCTGTGCCTGTTGATGACGTATCTGCCGATGCGGAACGCCGGGAGCCCGGACGAGCCGGCTCCGCCGCAAGCGATGATGTAGTCGGCGCAGGCGTGATACCATTCGTATATACGTAGTGCGCTACGAATGGGACGAGCACAAGAATCGGATCAACGAAGCGAAGCACGGGGTGTCGTTTGGGCAAGCCGCACTCGTCTTCGAGGATCCACTCTGTCTTGTGGCTTTGGACCGCGTCGATTTCGCCGTGGGCGAGTTGCGCTGGCACGCGATCGGCGAAGTGCCCCATGGCCAATCCGAGCTGTTGCTCCTGGTAGTGCACACGCATAGGGAGGATCGAGATGGCGAAGAAATCATCCGGATCATCTCAGCCAGAAAAGCTGGTGACGATGACGTCCGAAGATATCAAGAGCAGAGTTTGGACGGCGCGGGAGATCGCGAATTTCGAGCGGCTCGCGAAAAGTCAAGCCGCGGGCGACGACAGCGATATCGACTACAGTGACATTCCAGAGTTGACCGAGGAGCAGTTGTCCCGCATGGTGCGGCTCCGCGACCTGCGCCCCAAGATCCCGGTGAGCGTCCGGCTGGAGCCCAGGATCCTGGCGTGGCTGAAGGCCAAGGGCCCTGGCCACTTGACGCGGATCAACGACATTCTCGCGAACCTGATGGAGGCCGAGTCCGCCGCTACCGGCCGCCGGTAGCCCAGCCCGGTCACAGCGACGAATAGACGGCGCGCTCGAAATCGCCGAGCAACCCCACCGCCTCGCGGTCGACGAACGGAAGGAACTGCATCATCAGCACGGCGCAGCGATTGCGCGCCGGGTCGATCCAGTAGAACGTGTTGCTGATGCCTGCCCAGGCAAGGCTGCCCGCCGAACGTCCGCCGCGGTGCGGCTTCGGATTCACCACGAACGCGAGCGTGTGGCCGTCGGATTCGCCTGGATGGATATCGACGTCCGACGATGTCGCCGGAGCGGTGGTTTGGAGCACTCCGGCCCGCAACGCGCCGATCTGGTTGGCCGACATCGGCCGGAACGTCTCCCGGGACACCAGCCCCTCACCCCGGCGGAGCATCGCCTGCAGGAACCGCGCGTAGTCCGGCGCGGTGGAGTAAAGCCCGCCGCCCCCGTTGAACGACCGGGGCGGTTCGGGCTGCTTCCGTTCGTTGGGGATCAGCGTGCCGTTGGCTTGGCGGCGATAGCCAGTCACCAGCCGCTCGAACTTCTCCGGCGGCAGGACGAAGCCGGTATCGCGCATTCCCAGCGGATCGAGGATGTGTTTTCGGAAGTAATCCTCCAGACTGAGCCCGCTCACGGCTTCGACGAGCCGGCCGGCCAAGTAGATCCCTTGTCCGTATTGCCACCGCGCGCCCGGATCGAACATCAGCGGAGCGGGCGAGGACGGTGTGACGCCCGGACTCGACTGCCACTGGACCATCCGCTGATCCCACAGCGCATAGCACAGGCCCGACGTGTGAGTGAGGAGGTGGCGCAACGTGACGGGCGTGGACGGCGGACGGAGCCGCGCCCGGCCGTCGCCGCCGAACCCGTCGAGCACCTGGCGTCCGCGCAGTTCGGGCAGATGCCGTTCGGCGGGCTCGTCCAGGTCGCCGAGCTTGCGCTCCACCAGTTGCATCGCGGCGGTCGAGGTGATGGCCTTGGTCATCGATGCGATGGCGAAGATCGAGTCCGGCTTGGCCGGCGTCCCGGAGGCCGAATCGCGGGTTCCGAAGGCGCCCTGGTAGAGAACGCGGCGCGAATCGGCCACGACGGCCGTCGCGCACGGGATCCCCCTCCGCGAGACCGCGGCGCGGAGCACGGCGTCGATCGAAACGCGCGCCAGGGAGGGGCGACTTGCGCCGAAGGCGGCTCCGGCCGTGAAAGTCCGCCGGGTGATGGGCATTCGCTCCATCAGAACACCGGAAGAGGCGGGTACGCAAGGCCAAGCGGACCCCGTTTCGGGCGAGGCGCCGATTTGACACCCGGCACGCCGGCCGGCTACCCTAAGTGTTTGTAGAGTTCACTGGGAGTTCGTCTGTCTATGAAAACCTTTATCCCGTCGGTCCAGGAGAATTCCCGCTCCTGGTTCGTGTTGGACGCCGACGGCGCCGTTCTCGGGCGGCTCGCTTCGAAAGCCGCCAAGATGTTGATGGGCAAGCATAAGCCCACCTATACACCGTTCCTCGATACGGGCGATCATATTGTGGTCGTCAACGCCGACAAGGTGCGCCTGACGGGCTCCAAGGAGACCCAGAAAGTATACCGCACCCACTCCGGCTACCCGGGCGGCCTCAAGCAGGCTCCGGCGTTCAAGGTCCGCGCCGAGCGCCCCGTGCGCATGGTGGAGCTGGCGATCGCGGGAATGCTGCCGAAGACGAAGCTCGGCAAACAGATGTACCGGAAGCTGAAGGTCTATGCGGGCCCCAAGCATCCGCACGCCGCGCAGGGGCCTCAGCCTCTCGAAGCGGCGTAGTTGAAGGAGATTGAAGGCGAGTGGCTTTGACGCAACATCTGGGAACCGGGCGCCGCAAAACAGCGGTGGCTCGCGTGACCCTTCGTCCCGGCAAGGGCGACATCAAGATCAACAAGCGGGGGCTCGACAACTACTTCCCCAACGAGGCCTGCCGCGCGCTGGTGAAGCAACCGTTGCTCGCCACGGAAATGGCCGACAAGTTCGATGTGCTGGTGCTCACCGATGGCGGTGGCATCACCGGCCAAGCCGGCGCGATCCGCCTCGGCATCGCCCGCGCCTTGGTGGCGTTCAACGCCGAACTTCGCGGCAAATTGAAGCAGCTCGGATTTCTGACTCGCGATCCCCGCGCCCACGAACGTAAGAAGTACGGCCAAAAGGGCGCGCGCAAACGGTTCCAGTTCTCCAAGCGCTAATGGGATTTTTCGATTCGGTCGTTTTCGAGGGCGCCGCGCAACCGGCGCCCTCGTTGTGTGTCTAGTCTCCGCGCGCCGCAAATTCCGCTTGAACCGCGGCCCGGGAAACCCAAGGATGCGCCCCGACTGCCAGGGCGCCCAACCAAACCAGGAGTAATTTCTTGCCCTCGATTTCGATGAAAGAACTGCTCGAAGCCGGCGTTCACTTCGGGCACCAGACCAAGCGCTGGAATCCGAAGATGAAGGAATATATCTTCGGCGAACGTAACGGGATCTACATAATCGATCTCCAGAAAACCCTCAAGCTCTTCAAGGATGCCATGCGATTCGTCGCCGAGCAGGCCTCGCAAGGCAAAACCGTGCTGTTTGTCGGCACCAAACGCCAGGCGCAGGAAGCTATCGCCGAGGAAGCGCAACGCTGCGGCATGTACTACGTCAACCAGCGCTGGCTGGGCGGACTGCTCACCAACTTCGTCACGGTCCAGAAGTCGATCAAACGGCTGAAGGAATTGGACGCCATGGCCACCACCGAAGGCGGTTGGGGCGGCCGCGCCAAAAAGGAAGTGGGCCGTCTCGAGCGCGAGCGCAAGCATCTGCACTCCAATCTGGCCGGCATCCGCGACATGCCCGAAAAGCCCGACATCCTCTTCGTGGTCGACTCCAGCAAGGAAGCGATCGCGGTGAAGGAAGCGCGCAAGCTGAACATCCCCGTCGTGGCCGTGGTCGACACCAACTGCGATCCCGATCAGGTGGACTATGTAATCCCCGGCAACGACGACGCGTTGCGCGCCATCCGGCTGTTCACGAACAAGGTTTCGGAAGCCGTGGTCGAAGGACGCGCGCTCGCCACCGAGCACGATTTCGCCGCCGACAAGATCGTCACCGAGGACACCGAAGGCGCCGAGTCGTCGAGCGAGTACAGCCAGTACTTCGAGCCGCAATACGCCGAGAAGTTGATGTCGGAAAGCCTGATCGAAGAAGATCTGTCGGGCCTCAACATCCCGAAGAAAGTCCAGATCGAGGCGCTGCAGGACTAGCTCCGCGGCCCTGGACGCGCTGGAAACATAGAATCGACGCGCGCGGCGGCCTTCCGCCGCGCGCCCATCCAGCACCACGAGGATAGGATCATGCCGGAAATCTCCGCCGCACTCGTCAAGCAGCTCCGCGACAAGACCGGAGCGGGAATGATGGATTGCAAGAAGGCTCTCGAGGAAGCAAACGGCGACCTCGCCGAGGCCGAAGTCGTATTACGCAAGAAGGGCATCGCCGCGGCCGCCAAGCGCCAGTCGCGCGCGGCGCGCCAAGGCGCAATCGGCTGCTATATCCACCCCGGAAGCCAGTTGGGCGTCATGGTGGAAGTCAATTGCGAAACCGATTTCGTCGCCCGCACCGACGGGTTCCAGGACCTGGTGCACGACATCGCCATGCAGATCGCCGCCGCCGATCCCAAGTATCTTAGGCGCGAGGAAGTGCCCGCCGCCGTGCTCGACAAGGAACGCGAAATCGCACGCGACCGCGCGCGCGCCGAAGGCAAGCCGGAGAAGGTCCTCGAAAAGATCGTGGAAGGCCGCCTCGCCAAGTACTACGAGGAAGCGTGCCTCATGGATCAGCCCTTCATCAAGGACAACACGCTCACCGTGGACCAGATGATCAGGGCCAACATCTCCAAGATGCAGGAAAATATCGCCGTGGCGCGATTCACGCGCTTCAAGGTCGGCGAAGCGGCCGCCCAGCAGGCCGAAGAGGCGCAGGCCTAACCGGAGATGGCGAAGTACGGCCGGATTTTGCTCAAGCTGTCCGGCGAGGTACTGGCCGGACGTAACACCCACGGCATCGACCCCGAAAAGGTAGCGAGCCTGGCCGCGGAGATCGCGGACGTGGCTCGCGCCGGAGTGCAACTCGGGTTGGTGGTGGGCGGCGGGAACTTTTTCCGCGGCGTGGCCGAAGCGGCCAAGAGCATGGACCGTGTCGCGGCCGACTCCATGGGAATGCTCGCCACGGTCATGAACGCGCTCGCGCTGTCGGATTCGCTCAACCGGGCGGGCCTGCGGACCCACGTGATGACCGCGGTCGAGATGCACAAGGTCGCCGAGTATTTCACCGCCGCCGCCGCGGTGGAGCGGCTGGAAGCCGGTCACGCGGTGGTCTTCGCGGCCGGAACCGGCAACCCCTTCTTTTCGACCGATACCGGCGCCGCCCTCCGAGCCCTGGAAATCCGGGCGGACCTGGTGGCCAAGGCGACCCGCGTGGACGGCGTGTTCGACAAGGACCCGATGAAGCACCCGGACGCGGTCAAGTTCGACGCGATCGGCTACCAGGAAGTGCTCGAGCGGCGTCTGGCCGTGATGGACGCCACCGCCGTGGCGCTGTGCCGCGACAACCACATGCCGGTGACGGTCTTCAACATGCACGTCGAAGGCAATATAATGCGTATGGCGATGGGCGAGCCCGTCGGCACCGCGATCCGCTAATTTTCCTTCCCGTTCGGAGGACGTATCATGTCGGTGGAAAACATCAAGAACCAAGCTAAACAGAAGATGGAAAAGACGATGACGGACATGCAGCACGCCATCGCCAGCGTGCGCACCGGACGCGCCAACATCAGTATGCTCGACGCGATCAAGGTCGACTATTACGGCGTGCCGACCGCGCTGAATCAGGTCGCCACGCTGCACGTGCCCGAGCCCGCCACGATCACCGCCCAGCCCTGGGACGTTTCCCTCATCGGCGCGATCGAGAAATCGATCCGGTCGTCCGATCTCGGACTCAATCCCCAGAACGACGGCAAGGTCATCCGGATCCCGATTCCCGCGCTGAACCAGGAACGCCGCCAGCAACTGGTCAAGCATCTCCAGCACGTGGCCGAGGAGCATCGCGTGGCGGTGCGTAAGGTGCGCCAGGACGCCAACGATCATCTGAAGAAGCTGATGAAGGACAAGTCCATCAGCGAGGACGAGGAACGGCGCGCGCTGGCCGAGGTGCAGAAGATGACCGACGCCTCCATCAAGCGGGTCGACGATACTTCGAAGACGAAGGAAAAAGAGATCCTCGAGTTCAAGTAAGCGGGGAACAACCCCGGTCCACCCGGTGTCTACTCGATTGGGCGCCCAATCCCAACGCGAGTAACAGCCACCGGGAGGGGCATTATGTTCGAGCAATCCTTTGTCGACGCCTCCGGGCGTCAGGTTCGTCCATGGGCGGTTCCGGCCGCCGCGGCCGGCCAGGTATTGATGGTTTGCGGCGCGATCGCCGTTCCCCTGCTTTTCACCGATATTCTGCCGTCCATCCGGCTGGCGGCGCCGTCGCTGCACTTCCGGGCGCTGGAACCGATGCCCGTGAGGACCACCTCGCGCGCCGCCGCGCCCAGCGTATCCAGTGCGTTGCGCCCCGTGGTGCGCGCGGCGATCGTCCCTCCCACCCGGGTTCCCACGGGAGTGGCGAGGATCGAAGACGCGCCGGAACTGGCCACGGCGGGCGCGGGCTCGATTTCCTCCGGCGAAGGCGGTCCGGCGATTCCGGGTTTGTTGCCGGGCCTGATGACAGCCACGCCGGTGGCTCCGGCGCCCGAGCCACCCAAAATCAAACCGCAACCGGACCAACCGGACAAACCAGTGCGAGTGAAAGTGGGCGGCGCGGTGCGGCCGCCGGAGTTGGTGCACTATGTCAAGCCGGCATATCCACCGCTGGCGCGGCAGGCTCGAATCCAGGGGCCGGTCCGGCTGTCGGCGGTGTTGGCGCGGAACGGCGCGGTGACGGCGCTGCAACTGGTGAGCGGGCATCCCCTGCTGGTGCAAGCCGCGCTCGACGCCGTGCGAACCTGGCGCTACCGCCCGACGATGCTCAACAACGAGCCGGTCGAGGTCGCAATGACCATCGACGTCAACTTCACGCTATCGCAGTAGAACGCGATCAGCCCAGATAGTCGAACAGGCTGGTTCGCGGGCGCTTGGCCTCGGCGGCGAACGCCGTCTGTTGCAGGAACCGTGTCGTGGTGAGTTCGGTGGCCGCTTCGGTGAGATCGGCATCCTCGATCTCGCTGAGGCGGATCTTCAGGCGGAGCTGTTGGGTCGACGAGAACTCGATGGCTTCGGCCACCTGGTTCTGAATCGTGCCATAGTGGGAAAGTTGGTCACCCAGGTAAGACGACGCGGTTTTGACGTTGGCGATCGCCGATTGAATGGCGCCGAGGTCGTTGCCGTCCAGCGCGGTCCGCAGCCGATTCACCGATTGGAAGACGTTGGATGCCGGATCGGAGCTGTCGAAGATCTGCTGCGCGGTTCGAGCGATGGCGAAACGGGTTCCCGAAGGATGCCCCACCAGACGTGTAGTGGACGCACCGGCGTAGGCGCCCACCGGATTCGCCGCCGCCAGATCGAGGGTGTAGGGCTCCACCTGGTCGTTGTCGCCGGAAAAGAGGAAGCGGCCCTCCACCTGGCTCGCCGACAACCCCACCAACCGTCCGAGCAGCGTACCCACTTCCGCGGCCAGAGTCTTGCGCGATTCCGCGGTGGCGACGGTGGTCGCGCCCTGCGCTCCCAGCACCAGCGCGCGATCCAGCGTCTCGACGGCGTGTTGCAGGGCTTGCTCGCCGGTGTCCACCTCGGTCTTGACGCGGCCGAGATTGGAGTGGCCCTGCTGGAGCCGCCCGAGTTCGGAGCGCGCCGATAGCAGATTGGCGATCTCGGAGGGCGCGTCGGATGGGGCGTTGATGCGGCGGCCCGAACTCAACTGCCTCTCGGCGCGGTTCATGCGCCGCGTCAATTGCGCCATGTCGTTGAGAAAGCGCTCGGAATGGGAGTCGGGCCCACGTAGCATACGCGTTCCTTATCGGATCTCAGCGCAGAAGATTGAGCGTGGTTTCGGTCAGCGAGTTCAGAATTCGCACCAGTTCGGCGCTGGCCTGGTAGGAGCGCTGGAATTCGACCAGATTGGCTGCCTCTTCGTCGAGCGACACCCCGCTCAGGTCCTCGCGGAGACTCTTGGCCTGCGACAGCAGGTGGCCTTGGGTCCGCTCGTCTTCCTTGGCATTGGCGGCGTCGCGCCCGGCGAGCGCGGCCGTCTGGCCGTAGAATTGCGAGAACGAGTAACCGTCGATCTCCTTGGATGTGCCGAGCGACCCCAATAGCAGCGCGTTGCCGTTGCCGCCCGGCGCCGATGGAGCGGCCGCGGCAAGCTGGGCGGGCGAAATCCCGGCGACTCGAATCGAGGACGCGGCCCCGAGCGCCGGATCGTACTGGAACAGCGCCGCACCGGGCGCTCCGTTGCGATCGATACCCGCCGCCAGTTGCGAATTTACCCGGTCCGCCGCCGCCGCCGCCAACCGGTCGAGTTGGGCGGAGTAGCCAGGCAGAAGCGTGTTGTGAGCGTCCAGCAGAGCGCGGACCCGCCCGGAATCGAGTTGTCCGGTGATGTCCTTGCCCGCGTGGTCGTGGATCACCGCTCTTCCGCTCGAGTTGTCCGTCCCGATTCGGTAGAAGTTCTCGCCGATCACCAGCGGCGTCTGACCTCCCAGATACAAGTTCACCGAACCGTCTTCGCTCCGCAGCACCGAGAAATCCACCTCGGCCGCCAGTTCCTCGAGCTTGGCATGAATCTGGGCGTCGAGCCCGGGATCGTCCTTGCGCCGGATATCCTGGCGTAGTTCCAGGTTGTAGTTCCGGATGATTTCCCCGGCGCGGTTGATCGCCGCCACCGACGACCCCAGTTCGGATGCGGCGCCCTCGCGCGAACGGGACACTGCCGAGGAGACGTTGTTGAAGGTCTGGGCGAGGCTGGACGCCTGCCGGAGCACGTTCTCCCGCGCCGGGGTGTCGTTAGGATTGACGCTCCATTGCGAGAAGGCTCCGAAGAGTCCGTCCAGGCCGCGCGCGAGGCCAGATTGGCTAGAGACGTCGAAGATCGCCTCCGTGCCCTCGAGAGTGGACGCCAGTTGCGAGTACCGTCCCAAATCGTGCGTTTGCGATTGTACTCCGCGCTCGAGATACTGGCGGCGCGTGCTGATCAACCCGGACGAGTCGAGACCGCCCGCCAAGCCGCCTTCGAGGTGCATCGGACGGCTGACCAAACCCAGACGCTGGCGTGCGTAGCCGGGAGCGCGCGCATTGGATACGTTGTTGCCGGTGACGTTGATCGCTTCCTGGAGCGTTCGCATGGACTCGGCGACGACGCCGAGCGAGTTCATCAAGCTGCCCATCTCAAGCCTCCCAGCCTCCCGTGGCGGCGCGCATGGGGCGCGCCTCGGCTCCCGAGGCATCGTAGGCGCCTCCCGAGGCGGTCCGTAGCGCCCACGACCGGGAGCGGATTCGCCAAGCTTGGTCGAGCAGGCGTTCGATCGCCTTGACGCGCGACAAATCGAAGGGCGGACCTTGCCCGATCGCTTCGCGCAGCATCTGTTCGGCGCGCGCCGCCGCCGCCGGCGACCCCTTCATCAGCAGCCGCTCGGCCTGTTCGAGGTGCGTCACGGCCGTTGCGCGTCCTCGACGATGCGGCGGCTGACCTCCTCGGCCTCCACCCGGTAGCTGCCTTCGGCGTATGCCGCGGCCAACCGTTCGACGTGGCGCGTCCGGTCCGGCGATTCGCTCGACAGCGACGCCACCGCCTTGCTGAGCCCGGAAAGCTCGATCTGATCGCCCGGCGCGGAAGCCGTCCGCCCGGAAGAAGCCGTCCGCTCGTATTCGGTTCGAGCCACCGATGCCGCCCGCTGTTGTTGCCGCACTTCGCCGGACGAGAGTGAGTTTATATTCGTATTGTCGATCTTCATTGGGAAGGGTCTCCCTGCAACGTGCATATCGGCCCCGCCGGCGGGTGGCTTTAAGGGAAATCTCTGCTGATACAATCGAAAGATCACCACCACGCCGGTTCCAGCAATGAGTGTAGCTTCCCAGGCGGACGGCGGGGGCTTATCCCATCGCCTCGAGCGCGCTTTGGCGCGGCTGGCCGCCGATCCACGCATGGAGGGTTCCGACATTGCCGCCGCCATCCAGGCGGCCGGCGAAACCGCCGCCGAGGCGCTCGGGACTGGCGTCTCCGTTTGCCTCCCCCCCGCCGCCGCGTTCCACGCCGGGCCGTCCACCGATCCGAGCCTCGAGATCCCCTGCGCGGCGCCGCCGTTGTCCGGCTGGATTCGCCTTCACGCCGCCCCGGACCGGGTCTGGACCGCCGAAGAGACCGCGTTCCTCCAACTCGCCGCGCGCCAGATCGAAAGAGCCGGCCGCGCCGCCGCGCTCCATGCCGCCAATCGCCGCTACCGCGCCTTCCTTGCCAATTCGAGCGAAAGCATCGGCCGCATCGAGTTCTACGAGGCGATCGACTTGGGTCAACCGGAGGAGGCCATCGTCGACCAGGTGTATGCGCGAGGATACGTCGCCGAATGCAACGACGCCTTCGCCCGCCAACGCGGATTCGCCAACGCCTCCGAGACCTGGGGACAGCGCGTCAGTTTCGTGCGCGACCGGCATGCGCCGGGGCATCCGCGCGAGGATCGCGCCATCGCACGGGCCCGCTTCCGGATCTCCAATGCCCCCAGCGTCACCTTGCAACATCAGGGCCTAGCCCGGCACTTTCTCAACAACATGACCGGCGACTACGAATCCGGCCGCCTGGCCCGGTTCTGGGCCGTGGGCCGCGATGTCACCGAGCAGAAGGCCGCCGAAAACGCCGAGCGCGAACTGCGGCAACGCTTCGCCACGCTGGTCCACAACCTGGACGGCATCGTCTGGATTTGCGAGGCGTCCTCGGAGCGGTTCACGTTCGTGAGCGAGCAAGCCCGCCGGCTGCTCGGCTACCCGGTGGAGCAATGGACGACGGAGCCGGGCTTCTGGGCGGCGCACCTGCACCCGGACGACCGGGATTGGGTGGTCGAGTCCCGCCGCAACGCGGTCGCGCGCGGGGAAGGCGAAGCGATGGAGTACCGCATGATCGACGCATCGGGACGGGCCGTCTGGTTCAAGGACTCCTTCACGCTCGTCCGGCACGCAAGGAGCGTCACCTCGCTGCAAGGCGTCTTGTTCGACATCGGCAAGGAAAGGGCCCTCGAGGAGACCTTGCGCGCACTGGCCGCCAAGAGCATCGCCGTCCGCGAAGAGGAGCGAACCCGGATCGCGCACGAGATCCACGACGAACTCGGGCAGCAGTTGACCATCCTCAAGTTCGATCTCGCCTCCCTGGCCGCGACGCTACGCAAGGACGGCCCCAAGAGCGATCCGCGCGTAGCCGAGGTCTCCAAGATCTCGGCGAACGTCGACGCCGCCGTGAAGACCGTCCGCCGCATCGCCACCGAACTGCGCCCGAGCGCGCTCGACCACTTCGGCGTCGCGGCCGCGATCGAGTTCCAATCCCGCGAATTCCAGCAGCGCACCGGAATCGTCTGCCGCGCGGCAAGGCTCGACGAAGTGGCGCTCGAATCGAATCTCGCCACCACCGTGTTCCGCATCTTTCAGGAAGCGCTCACCAACGTCGCCCGCCACGCGGCGGCGACCGAGGTGGAGGTGCGGCTGATCGCGCAGGACCGCACGTTGACCCTGGTGGTCAAGGACAACGGATGCGGCTTCGTGGCGGCGCGCGACGGCGGAATCCGGTCGCTCGGCGTCATGGGAATGAAAGAACGGGCGAGAACCGCGGGCGGGAGGCTGGCGATCGAGTCGACTCCCGGCGCCGGGACGCGCGTGACCGGCTGGTTCCCGCTCGAGGCCCCGCGATGACCCGCGTGATCCTGGCCGACGACCACGCCTTCGTCCGCGAGGGGTACAAGCGAATTCTCGCCGCCGAGACCGGCATATCCGTCGTGGCCGAAGCGTCCGACATCGCTTCCACGATGCAGGCGCTCGACTCGACGCCGGCCGAGGTGCTGCTGCTCGACATCAATCTGAAGGGACGATCGGCGCTCGAGGTGCTGGCCGACATCAGGCGGCTCCATCCGCGCGTGGCGGTGCTGGTGGTCAGCATGCACCCGGAAGAACAGATCGCCGTGCGGGCCATGCGCGCGGGGGCGTCCGGGTATCTGAACAAGGAAGCCGCGCCCGAGGATCTGGTTGTCGCGGTGCGCGCGCTGGCCCGCGGCCGCAAGCACATTACTCCCGTGGTGGCGGAGATCCTGGCTGTCTCGCTCGACTCCACTTCGGACCGGCCGCCGCATGAATCGCTGTCGACCCGCGAGTATCAGATCCTCGAGATGATCGCCGCCGGCAAACAGGTGTCGCAGATCGCGGCGGAACTCAACCTGAGCGTCAAGACGGTGAGCACCTACCGGACTCGCGTACTCGAAAAGATGGAGATGAAGACCAACGCCGAACTGACCCGATACGCCATTCTCAGCGGCTTGGCGCGGTAGACCAACGCACCGCCGGCTACAATAGCCCCATCGAGGAGGACGACATGTCCATGTACACCCGGGTATCGTTGTTGGCGGCCATGGCGGCAGCAGCAGCCGCGCAGCCGCGCATTACCGAGGTCCGCAATCACGCCGGGAACATCCCGCCGGGGATGCCGAACCACGCCATCGCGCGCGGCGCCATCATGGCCCTGCGAGGCTCCGGATTGGCCGCCGAAGGAGGGCTCTCGCAGGACCCGGTGCTCGACCGGAACCTCGGTGGCGTATCGGTCCGCGTCACCGTCGGCGGCGCGGCCACCATGGCGATTCCCTATTCGGTCTCGCCGGGGCTGATCGTGGCGATCCTTCCCTCGGCGACGCCCGAAGGCGACGGCTCGGTCACGGTCGCCTACAACGGCCAGACCAGCCCTCCGGCGCCGGTCCGCGTGGTGACGAGCGCGTTCGGAATCGCGACCATCGACGAGAGCGGTGGCGGAGTGGCCGCCGCGTTCGACGCCGATTCGAAGCCGATCACGTTCACCGCGTCCGCTAACTAAGCCGGGTCAAGTGGTCACGCTGTTCGGCACCGGACTCGGACCGGATCCGCGCGACGAGACCGCCGCGATCTCCGAGCCGGGCGATCTGGCTTTCCCGATCGAGGTCTTCCTCGGCGGCAAGCCGGCGGAGGTCCTCTATCACGGGCGGGCGGACCGGCCGGGCCGGGACAGGCTGGACATCACGATTCCCGCGGGCGCGCTCGGCTGCTACACCTCCGTGTGGACGCGCACCGGCAACTACGTGAGCAACTTCCCGACGATCGCGGTCGCGGCGGAAGGCGGCCTTTGCGGCAACCAGGGGTTCTCGCTGCCCGATCTCGAGGCGGTGCTCGCCAAACCGGCCGTCAGCGCGGGCTGGCTTTCCGCCGGAAAATTCCTGTCGACCGCTCCCGCTCCGATCGGCACGTTCGTCACCGATTCGACCAACGCGAGCTTCGTCCGGTACGACGCGTTCACCTACACCAATTACGGCGGGCGGCAGGACCCGGGCTCGGGAAGCTGCGTCGTCACCCAGGGGCTGGGAACCAGCGTGGTCTTCCCGCCGGCGTTGAAATACCTGGACGCGGGCGCGACCGTGGCGTTCAAGGTCCAGGGCGGCGCCGAAGTCCGACTCACCAAGCAGACGCCGATTCCCACCTACGTGTACTCGTCGGCGCCGCCCTTGCGGCCACTCTTCCTTCCGGCTTCGGGCGGAACCCTCGAGTTCGCGGGGACCGGGGGTGAGGACGTCGGCGCGTTCAGCGCCACAATCGCCGCGGCAGCCCCGTTCACGTGGACCAACCGGAGCAGGATCACGGCGGTGAACCGCTCACAGCCCCTCGAGATCACCTGGGAAGGCGGCGAACCGGACAACTCGTACATGATTATCTACGGCGCGGCGGCCACCGCCACCAATCCGCCGTTGATCACGGCGTTCAACTGCGCCGCTCCCACGGCGGACGGCCGTTTCACCGTTCCACGCGATGTTCTCTCGGCGATGGTTGCCAGCGCGACGATCCCCGGCTCGCCCGTGCCCACCGGACAACTCGCGCTGATCAACTACAAGCCTCCCGTTCCGTTCACGGCGCCGGGATTGGACGTGGGGACGATCAACTACTATGTGTGGGACGGACTGCTGGTCAATTATCCGTAGACGGACATGCCGAACCGCACTTGCGCGGGCCGGCACGAATCGGAGATCATCGCCCCATGCCGTCGTCTCCCATCAGCCGCCGCGAATGGACTCTCGCGACGCTCGGCCTCGCCGCCCCGGCGGAGGTCGCCGAAGCCTGGCAGCACGCCCATCAGGCAGCCGGTGCGGCGCGGCCCGCCAAGCTCGAAACGCTGAGCGCGGACGAAGCGCGTGAGATCGAAGCAATAGCGTCGCGCATCATCCCCTCCGATGGAACGCCGGGCGCGCGGGAGGCGGGCGTCATCTACTTCATCGATCGCGCCTTGGGAACGTGGCAGGCCGAACATCGCGACACATACCGGAAGGGAATGGCGGAAGTCCAAAGCCTGCGCGAACGGATGTTCCCAGGGTCCAGCGCCATCGCCGCGCTGAGCGGTTCCGATCAAGACCGGCTGGTGGCGGCGTTCGAGAAAACGCCGTTCTTCGAGCTTCTGCGAACCCACACCGCGTTCGGATTCCTGGGCTCGCCGGTGCACGGCGGGAATCGCGACGGCGTCGGCTGGACGCACATCGGCTTCGAGGATAAGGCCAGTTTCTCCCCTCCGTTCGGCTTCTACGACGCGCAAGCGATGAAGGACGAGTCGCGATGAGCGTCCGGTTCCGTCCGTCCGACGCGGTCGACTTTCTGGTGGTCGGTTCCGGCGCGGCAGGCGGAGTGGTGGCGAAGGAGCTCTCCACCGCCGGATTCCGGGTCGTGGTGCTCGAGCAGGGGCCGTACCTGCGGGAGAAGGATTACTCGCACGACGAGATCCACTACGCCACGCGCCAGGGCCTTACCAACGACATACGGCGCCAGCCCATCTTCTATCGCGCGAGCGCGTCCGAACCGGCGGTGATTCGCAAGGCCGTCGGCTACGGAAGACAGGTAGGCGGCGGAACGGTGCATTTCGCGGCCAATTACTGGAGATTCCACGAATCCGACTTCGACGAGAGGACGCGCTTCGGCGATGTGCCAGGCTCGGCGTTCGCCGACTGGCCGCTCCGCTACGCCGATCTCGAGCCCCACTACGCCAAGGCGGAGCGCGACATCGGCATCTCCGGTCTGGCCGGCGCGAATCCCTTCGAAGCCCCGCGCTCGGGTCCCTACCCGCTGCCGCCGTTGCCGGTGAAATCGTCGGGCGTGCTGTTCGACCGGGCCTGCCGTAAGTTGGGATTGCACTCGTTTCCCGCGCCGATGGCGATCCTCTCTCAGCCCTACCGGGGACGCGGCGCCTGCACCCATTGCGGTTTTTGCTCGTGGTTCGGATGCGAGATGCGAGCCAAGTCGAGCACGTTGGTATCGGTGATCCCGATGGCGGAGAAAACGGGCCGGTGCGAGATCCGGGCCGGGTGCTACGCGCGAAAAATCGAGATCGACAAGCGCGGGCGCGTCACCGGCGTCGTCTACTTCGACGAGCGTAAGCGCGAGATCCGGCAGCGGGCCAAGGCGGTGGTGTTGTGCGCCAACGGAGCCGAGTCCCCCAAGCTGTTGCTGGTATCGAAGTCGAACCTGTTCCCCGAGGGTCTGGCGAATTCGAGCGGAATGGTGGGCAAGTGCCTGATGTGGGACAACACGTTCGGCATCAACGGACTGTTCGAGCATCCGCTGAACGAGTTCAAGAGCGTCAAGGTGACGCGAGTCGCGCACGACTACTACCGGTCGGACCCGAAGCGCGGCTTCTTCGGAGGCGGCGGCATCGACGCGCGATTCGGCGGCTATCCGGCCGGATTCGCCATCGGCGGGCTCCCTCCCGGCGCGCCGCGCTGGGGCTCGGAGTACAAGCGGCAAATCGCGGAGTATTTCAATCGCACGATGATGGCCGCGGGCCACTGCACGTCGTTGCCCGTCGAGTCGAATAACATCACCCTTTCCCCGGACGTCAAGGACGAATGGGGCGTACCCGCCATGGTGGTGACGTTCCGCTACCACCCGGACGACATCCAGACGCAGAAGTGGCTGCACCAGCGCATGGTGGAGATCCTGGACGCGGCGGGCGCGTCGAAGATCTGGGGCGGCCCGGGTTCCGATCCGGGCTCGACGTTCCATCTGATGGGCACCTGCCGGATGGGCGCCGATCCGCGCCGGTCCGTGGTGAACCCGTTCAGCCGGACTCACGACGTCCCGAACCTGTTCGTCGTGGATGGCAGTAACTTCGTGACTTCCGGACGGCAGCAGCCGACGGCGACGATCCAGGCGCTCGCCTACCGCGCGAGCGAACGGATGGTGAGCGAAGCCCGGAACGGCGGACTCGGCAGGTAGCTACGCGGCCGGCGTCCCACGGAGCCAGTGCATCAGGTCCAGACTTCCGCCGACGTCGGTGAGCCGGAAATCGCGGCCCTGGTGGCGGTAAGTAAGCTGCAGGTGATCCAGCCCCATCAGACCCAGGATCGACGCGTGCAGATCGTGCAGGTGAACCTTGTTCTCCACGGCGCGCAGGCCCAGTTCGTCGGTGGCGCCGGTGACGCGGCCGCCCCGCACGCCGCCGCCCGCCATCCAGATACTGAATCCGTATGGGTTGTGATCCCGGCCCGCGGCTCCGCTCTGGCCGCCATCGTTGGTGGGCGTTCGTCCGAACTCGCCGCCCCAGATCACCAGGGTGGAATCGAGCAGCCCTCGCGATTCGAGGTCGGCCAGCAGCCCCGCCACCGCTTTGTCGGTCTGCGCGGCCTTCGCCTGATGGTTCTTCTCGCAGTCGATGTGACCGTCCCAATCGGTGGCGTTCATCCCGTTGCCGGACCAGACCTGAACGAACCGCACGCCACGCTCCACCAGCCGCCGGGCCAGAAGGCAGCGGCCGCCGAAGTCCGCGCTCACCGGGTTGTCCAAACCGTAGAGCTTCCGCGTGGCCTCTGTCTCGCCGGAAATGTCGGTGGCCTCGGGCGCGGCCATCTGCATGCGAAACGCGAGTTCGTAGGACTCGATGCGCGCGGACAGTTCCGAATCCGCCTGCCGCGCGGCCAGATGCGTCTGGTTGAGCGCCGCGAGCGTGTCCAGCAAGTCCCGCTGTTCGGCCCGCTTCATGCCGCGCGCCGGACTCAGGTTCAACACCGGATTCGGACCGGGACGAAACGACGTGCCTTGGTACACCGCGGGCAGAAAGCCCTGTCCGTAGACCGCGGGACCCGACCGCACGCCGCCTTCGAGCAGCACCACGAATCCCGGCAGGTTCTGGTTCTCGCTTCCCAGACCGTACAGCAGCCACGATCCGAGGCTCGGCCGCCCGATGCGCGCGAATCCGTTGTGGATGAGAAACTGCGCCTGCGAATGCGTGAAGCCTTCGTGATGGACCGATCGCACCACGGCCAGTTTGTCCGCCTGCCGGGCGATGTGTGGTAACAGGTCCGATACCTCGACGCCGCCCTGGCCGTGCCGCTGGAACTTACGCGGGGAGCCGAGCACGATCAGGTCCTTGAACTTGCCGTTCTGGAAATCCTCGTCGCCGAAGCTGGCCGGCGGATGCTTGCCGTGCAGCCGGTTGAGCAGTGGCTTGGGATCGAACGTATCCATCTGGCTCGGTCCGCCCTGCATGAACAGCGAGATCACCCTCTTGGCGGTGGCTGGCAGCGGCGAGGCCTTGGGCGCCAAGGGTCCGGCCGGCGCCGCTCCCGCCCGCTCGCGCATCATGGCGGCCGCCGCCAGCCAGCCGAAGCCGAGGCCGCTCCGGGTTAGTATCTCGCGCCGGGATGGATCAATCGGCATAGACGAACTCGTTCAGATTGAAGATCAGCAGGCAGAGCTTTTCCGGGCTGTTGCGGCGCAGATAGGCTTCGGCGGTGGTCCGCTCGCCGCCAGTGGGAAGCCGGCCCAGCGCCAGCCGCCACGCCGCGTCCACGAACGCGCGGGGATCTTCCGAACCCGCAACCTTGGCCGCCCGCGCCGCGAATTTCGCCGCCTGCGTGGAGGTGAACTCGCTGTTGAGCAGAGCCAACGCTTGCGGCGCCACGGTGGATCGCTCGCGGCGGGCGCAACTGGCGGCGCTGTCCGGCGCGTCGAACGTCCGCAGCAGCGGCAGCGTGAGCGACCGCTTCATCTGCAGGTAGATGCCGCGGCGGTCATGCTCGGCGGGATCGGGGTGCGCGGGCCACAAATGGGGCATGCGGGCGGCGAGCATCTCCTCTTTCGAAAGCGCGGGAATGACGCCCACGCCGCCCATCTTCAGATTGAGCGAACCCGCCACGAACAGGATGGAGTCGCGGATCGAGTCGCCGTCGAGCCGCCGGCGGGTCATGCGGCCGAGCCACCGGTTGTCCGGGTCCTTCCGAAGACTCTCCGCGGGAGCGTTGCTCGACGAGCGATATGTGGCCGATTTCATGATCAGCCTGTGCAGCTTCTTGACGCTTTGGCCCTGGGCGGCGAACTCGGAGGCGAGCCAGTCGAGTAACTCCGGATGCGTGGGCGGGTCGCCCTGGCGTCCGAAGTCGTTGGGCGTCCGCACGATGCCGTCTCCGAAATGGCCCTGCCAGACGCGATTCACCATCACGCGGGCGGCCAGAGGATGATCGGGAGAGGTCAGCCATTCCGCCAGCGCCTTGCGGCGGCGAGGTACGAACGCGAATCCCTTGGGCTCCACCACCGGCGGACCGGGCCCCAGCGCGGCCGGAAAGCCGGGCTCCACCACTTCGCCCTTGGCGCGATAGTCGCCCTTGCCGAGCACGTGCGTGGGAGGAACCTCCTCTTCGTGCGCGAGCACGATCGCGGTGGGATATCGCTCCGGCGCCTGTAAGTAGGCCTCGCCCGTTTTGCGAAGCAACTCCGCGCGGCTCGCCGCGGCGTCCTTGTCCGCATCGGCTGTACGCCGGCGGGACCGGCCCGCCATCTGCTTGTAGGCCTGCGCCTGCGCGAGCAGCGGAAAGTTGCGCGACGCCGTCTGGACGTCGAACAGGCTCACCAGCGGGATCTCGCGCTCCACGCTGCCGGCGAACATCGCGGTCAGCCGGTAGTAGTCGCGTTGGCTGATGGGGTCGAACTTGTGATCGTGGCAGCGGGCGCATCCGATGGTCAAGCCGAGGAACGCGGCTCCCACCGTATCCACTGCCTCCGCCTGCCATTCGGCGCGGTACTGATCGCCGTAGTAGGTGTATTCGATCGGGAACGAGCCCAGCGTGAACAGGCTGGTGCCAATCCGCCGGTGGACGTTGCGGGCTTTCTCCGGGGGCAGCTTCAACGTGCCCTCGAGGTCCATGTTCATCGGCCAGATCTCGTCGGCGGCGATCTGTTCGCGCACGAACGTGTCGTAGGGTTTGTCGTCGTTGAAAGCCTGGATCGTGTAGTCGCGATAGCGCCAGGCGGTGATGTAGAAGTGATCCGTCTCGAAGCCCGCCGTATCGGCGTAGCGGACCAGGTCGAGCCAGTAGCGGCTCTGGCGTTCGCCATAACGGGGCGATTCGAGCAGCCGGTCGATCAGCTTGTCGTAGGCTTCCGGCGAAGCGTCGTTGACGAACTCGTCGACTTGCGCCGGCGTGGGAGGCAGCCCCGTCAGATCGAGGAACGCGCGACGGACCAGCGCCGGCTTCTCCGCTTCCGGCGCGGGCTGGAGACCCTGCTCGCGAAGCTTGGCAAGCACGAAAGCGTCGATGGGATTGCGCACCCAGGGATCGCCGGCGGCGGGAACGGGTGGGCGTACGGGCTTGCGGAACGACCACCATTCCGGCGCCGCGACGGCGGACGCGGCATCGAACCCCGCACCGGCGCGAATCCAGCCGCCGATCGACTTCACTTCCGCGGCGTTAAGCGATGCGTTGCCGGGCGGCATCTTCAGGGGACCGGCGCGTGTGACGGCGCGGTAGAGCAGGCTGGCGTCCGGATCGCCCGGCACGATCGCCGGTCCGCGTCCACCGCCGCGCAACGCGGCCGCCCGGTCGCGCAGGTCGAGCCCCGCCATTTTCGCCGGACCATGGCAGCCGAGGCACTTGGCGGCGAGGATTGCCCGCGCGGACTCGGGGCCAGGCTGCGCGGCGGCGAACGCGGCTAGCAGCGGCAACACCGCGATTCGCCGGATGTCGAGGCCGATACACATCGTGCGGCTCGAATTTTAGCAAATCGCGCTTCACCAACGGCCGAGCTGGGTACGAATTCGATGGCGGCTCCGCACGCCGCTTCATCGCGCCAGTGTTGTTCAGTCTGGAAAGCGAGCCTCGGGACGGCGTCCTCCGGACACTCGTGGCGAATCGAATCCGGCGGCGCTCAGTTGAGGAATCCCCGCTCGGTCAGCCATTCCATCATCTGGACGGGCCACTTCATCACGGGCGCGGGCTTCTTGGTGGGCCGCAGTCCGAACCCATGTCCGCCGTACGTGTAGATGTGCATCTCGGCGGGCACCTTCGCCGCTTCCAGTTCCATGTAGAACTTCACTGTCGGCTCCACGTGGGACCGGTCGTCGTCGGTGCAGACCATGAAGGTTGGCGACGCGTCGCTCTTCACCGGGAACAGCGGCGGATCTTCCGGCTTGTTGGCGCCGGGACGGTACCACGGATAGACCAGCACGTTGAAGTCTGGACGCGAACTGGCTCGTTCCACCGGATCGGCGGCCGGCGGATTGCCCGCGTCGTATTTGGTTCCGATCATCCCCGCCACTTCTCCACCCGCCGAAAAGCCCATGAAGCCGATGCGCGCCGTGTCCAGCTTCCACTCCACCGCGCGCGACCGCACCAGCCGCATCGCGCGCGCCGCGTCCGCGTGGACGTGTTCGTGCAGCGTGTACTTCGATCCGCCCGCGGCTTTCGCCAGACGGTACTTCAGGACGAACGCGGCGATTCCCCGCTCGTTGAGCCAGTCCGCCATCTCCCAGCCCTCCTTCTCGATCACCAGTTGGCGATGTCCGCCGCCGGGCGCCACCACCATCGCCGCGCCGTTCGCCTTGCCGGCCGGAGGCAGGAAAACGTAGATCGAGGGATAGTGCGTGACGGTGAAGTTCCCAGGAAGTCTGGCGTATTTCGCCGCGACGGACGGCTTCGAGTCCTCCGGCGCGGTGATACCCTCCGATCCGGGCGCGCCGCCCGGCCAGAGCTTGATCTCTTCGCCTCTTTCGGCGCCCAGCAACGCGGCGGCGGTCCAGGCGGCGAGCGCGATTCGGTGACTCATGACCGCGAAGTTTAGCACGCGGAACGGCGGACCGAATCTGCTACGCTTGCTCATTAAGCCATGAAAGCGATTCTCGTCCACCAACCCGGCGGGCCGGAGGCGTTGCGCTACGAAGAGACCGCCACGCCCACTCCCGGACCCGGTCAAGCGCTCGTCAAGCTGGCCGCCTCCGGCGTCAACTTCATCGACATCTACTTCCGCACGGGCCTGTACAAAGCGGACCCGCCGTACTCGCTCGGAATGGAAGGCGCGGGCATCGTCACCGCCGTGGGACCGGGTGTCGCCGAGGTGGCTGTGGGCGATCGTGTCGCGTACGCGATGGCGCGGGGTTCGTACGCCGAGTACGCGGTCGTGCCCTCGTGGCAACTGGTCCGCGTGCCGGAAGCGCTCGACATCCAACATGCAGCCGCGGCCATGTTGCAGGGCATGACCGCGCACTACCTGACCCATTCCACCTTTTCGCTCAAGCAGGGCGACCGGTGCCTGGTCCACGCGGCGGCGGGCGGAGCCGGCATGCTGATCGTTCAGATGGCGAAGATGCGCGGCGCCACCGTGATCGGCACGACATCCACCGCGGAAAAGGCCGAACGCGCCCGCGCGGCCGGCTGCGATCACGTGATCAACTACGCCGAGCAGGAGTTCGACGCCGAGGTGAAGAAGATCACCGGCGGCCAAGGCGTGGACGTGGTTTACGACTCTGTGGGCGCGGCCACGTGGGAGAAGTCGTTAAACTCCCTGCGCCGCCGCGGACTGATGGTCTCGTTCGGCAACGCCAGCGGACCGGTTCCGCCCGTGGCGCCGTTGGAGTTGAACAACAAGGGGTCGCTCTTCCTCACGCGGCCAACGCTCGCCCACCACGCGCAGGATCGCGGCGAACTGCTGTGGCGCGCCAACGACGTGCTCGGTTGGATTGCTTCCGGGCAACTGAATCTACACATCGAACGGTCGTACCCGCTCGCCGATGCGGCGCAAGCTCAGATCGACTTGGCGTCGCGCAAGACGTCGGGCAAGCTGCTACTGATTCCGTGAGCGAGTTTGCCGCCCGCCGCGCCGCCGCGATGGCCGGGCTCGAACGGATCGACGCCAAGGACCGGCCGGCCGGCCTGATCGTCACCCACCTGCCGAACGTACGCTACCTGACCGGCTTCACCGGCAGCAACGCGATTCTGGTGCTGACGCCGGGGCAGGCGTTGCTCGCCACCGATCCCCGCTACGACCTGCAGGCGCGCGAGGAGACCGATTGCGAGGTGGCCGTCTACAAGCGGTATCCGATGCTCGGACAACTGCTGCCGAAGCTGAAACGCGCCGGGCTGAAGCGCTGGGGAATCGAGGCCGGGCATCTGACGGTGGATCTGCTGGGTGTCCTCGAGAAGGGGCTTCCGAAGACGCGCTTCGTCTCTTCGGCGAGCGTGGTCGAGGGGTTGCGCATGGTGAAATCGGCGGACGAGATCGAGCGGATCCGCCGCGCGGTGCGAATCAACTCCGAGGCGTTCGAAAAGGCAGTGGAACACCTGCGCCCGGGGATTTCGGAGAACTTCTTCGCCGCCGAGCTCGAGTTCCAGATGCGTGCGCTCGGAGCCGAGCGTGCGTCGTTCGAAACCATCGTCGTGTCGGGGCCGCGATCGGCGTTCGTGCATGCCCGTCCGTCGGGTGATCCGGTCCTTGCCAATGAGCTATTATTGATCGACATGGGCGCTCACTGCGAGGGCTACGCGAGCGACATGACTCGCATGGTTTTTCCGGGCGTTCCGGGGAAAGAAGTCAAGCGCCGGTACAACGCCGTGCTCGAAGCGCAACTGGCGGCGATCGACGCCGTCCGCCCTGGCGTCAGCAGCGTGCAAGTGGATCGCGCCGCACGCTACGTATTGAAAAAGAGAGAGATGGACACGCTCTTCGTACACTCCACCGGCCACGGCCTGGGACTCGAGATCCACGAGCCGCCCCGCGTCGCCCGCCGCCATGGCAGCAAATTGCGGGCGGGCATGGTGATTACGATCGAGCCGGGTGTCTATATAGAGGGGTTCGGTGGAATCCGGATCGAGGACACCGTTCTGGTCACCGGAACGGGCTGCGAAGTCCTCACCCCTACTTCGAAGGAACTACTGGCCATCTGACCGGGTGGACCGGCCCATCACAAATGAACATCGACGAAATCAAACAGCTTATCGAATTGGTGAACCAGACCGGCATCGCCGAACTGGAGTTGGAGCGCGGCGGCAACCGGATCCGCATCCGCAGGTCGACCGGCGGCGCGTCGCAGGAGATCGTCCTGCATCCGTCTCCCGGCGGAGCGATGCCGGCGGCTCCCCCCGCCTCGTCATCGGCTCAGAACGCCAACCCGACGGCGGTCACCGCCGATCCCTCTCTGGTGTTGGTGAAAGCGCCCATCGTGGGAACGTTCTACGAATCGCCCAAGCCGGGCTCGCCCTCGTTCGTCAAGGTGGGCGACACCGTGCAGCCGGGCCAGGTGCTATGCATCATCGAGTCCATGAAGTTGATGAACGAGATCGAAGCCGAAGCCGGCGGCACGGTGGTGGCCAAACTGGTCGAGAACGGACAGCCCGTCGAATTCGGCGAGGCCATGTTCAGCATCCGGCCGCTGTAGCATGTTCCGCAAAATACTGATCGCCAATC
>SXGS01205953.1_pt1 | contig 37291 bp, 37 predicted proteins | sample 3174681 | NCBI WGS metagenome assembly SXGS01 (sample SAMN11356861, study PRJNA531348) | freshwater metagenome | isolation source: freshwater sample F1-80 | place: China: Fuxian Lake, Yuxi | collected 2017-12-25
CTTCGGATATTTTTAAATAAGCATAGTGGCTGGGCGTTAAGCGTATGCCTTGTGGCGGCACCAAATCAACAAAGGGCTCATGCAATTTAGGCAAATTGGCGTGCACCGCCGTCATCACTTCCTCTAGCGCATGCGGGCCGGTTACGGCTAAAACATTAGGGTGAGCCGCTTCCACCACGCCTTTTTTAGCGCCCAAACAACCGGTCACGATGACCTTGCCGTTCTTCGCTATGGCTTCACCTATAGCATCCAGCGACTCTTCCACCGCGCTATCAATAAAACCGCAGGTGTTGACCACCACCAAATCGGCCTCCTCGTAGCTGGCGGAAATAGCATAGCCTTCTGCACGTAATTGGGTGAGAATACGCTCTGCATCGGAGCCGGCTTTCGGGCAACCGAGTGAAACGAAGCCGACCTTAGGATGGGATAAACTCATGAACACTTACCTACCGTTAATTTAAATTTTATTTATGTACATCATCGCCATTGCTTGGCTATACCTTGTTACCTTAATGGCCGCTACCGAAGTCAGCATCACGGCCGGCTTGCTGACCTTTTTCTTTTACGGCCTGATGCCTTGCGCCTTGCTGTTGTGGTTACTCGGCGTCAAACACCGACGGCACATGCAAGCCAAAAAGGCCTTACTCCAAGACGACGTGAGCGACCCAGATGGTGGCGACACCAATCGAAATGAGTAAAATTTGCGCCAAAGTGGCTTTCAGTTCGGTGCGCTTGTGTAATCCTGGAATCAAATCGGCCACCGCCACATAAAGCAAGCTGGATGCCGCCAATGCCAATATGATGGGCACCCAACTTTGCACATACTGCAAGGCATAATAGGCCATCAAGCCCCCGACCAAGGTCGCCACACTGGACACCAAATTAAAAATTAAGGCTTGTTTTTTACTGTAGCCGGAATGCAGCAAGATTAAAAAATCCCCTACTTCCTGTGGAATTTCATGGGCAATAATCGCCAAAGCGGTCACTACCCCTAATTTAATGTCGGCGGTAAAGGCCGCGGCAATCAAAATGCCGTCTATGAAATTATGAAAGGTGTCGCCTATCATGATCATCAAGCCGCTGCGACCGCTGTCGTGGCTGTGCAAATGACCATGACTGAGCAAGGCAGAGGCAGGTGCTTGTGGCGCAACCGCCTTGTATTTTGCCCCTGCATGTTCAGTGTTTAGTTGTGCGGTGCTGGTTTGCCTGGCATTAAACCCATGGCCAGACGGGCAATCCTGCTCACTATGCAGGGCGTGTACTTCGCAGTGATCGCCGTGACAATGCCGCCATATCACCAATTTTTCCAACACAAAAAACAGCAACAAACCCAGCAGCAAGGTGGCCGATACCGTTTCCACACTGCCAGCCAGACTAAAGGCATGCGGTAAGATTTCTAAAAAAACCGCACCCAGCATGGCGCCTATGGCATAACTGACCAGCATGGGTACCCAAGTTGGGCGCAAACTAAGAGCGAACAAAGCCGCCAGCGCCACGCTAAGCAGGCCACCTAAAAAAGTGAAGCCGACGATGTAACTCAAGCTAGTGTAATCAGAAAAATGCATGGCTAATAACCAGTATTAAAAACTAGGCACAAACGGCGCTAGCATGGTCGTATTATAGTTGAGAAATGCCGGCTACACTGCGCAAATTGCAAGGACCAATCAAGCATTCAACCAAATCAAACTGGCCATGCGGCCAGTCACGGCTTCGCGCCGGTATGAAAAAAAACGCTGCGCATCGCTGTAGGTGCAAAATGCTTGATCAATGCCGCCACCGTAAATTTGGCTCACGCCCAGCGCGTTTAAACGTTGCTGGGCAAGCACATACAAATTAGCCAGCCATTTGTCGGCATGCGGCTTAAAAGCCAATGCGGCTTGCCCATCGTGCTGCATGAATTGCGCCCGCACTTCATGACCCACCTCAAAAGCATTGGGGCCAATAGCCGGCCCCAGCCAAGCCAATACGTCACTGGGGGCAACGGCCATTTTAGCTACCGCCGCTTCTATTACTCCATCGCATAGTCCGCGCCAGCCCGCATGCACAGCCGACACCACCGTGCCGGCACGATCACACAGCAAGACCGGTAAACAATCTGCCGTCATGGTGACGCACACCTGCTTGGCTTGCCGGGTATACGAGGCATCGGCATCCGGCACACCCTGCACCAAAGACGCATCCAGCACGGTCACCCCGTGCACTTGATTTAACCAAACCGGCTCACTGGGTAACACAGTCCGCAATACTTGGCGGTTTTGCCTAACGCAGGCCTCGTCGTCTTTGACGTGCATGGCCAAATTAAGGCTGGCATACGGCGCCAAACTGAATCCACCTTGCCTAGTGGTTTGCAGGGCTTGCACATTGGCCGGGGCCGGCCAACTGGGCTGTATCGCATTTAAGGCAAACAAGGCTTAATCCTCATCATCCATTGCTAGATTCTCGTCTTCGCTGTCGAATTCATCCTCAACAAATTCATCGTCATCATAGTCATCGTCTTCGTAATCTTCATCGGCCAAATAGGGCTCGGTTTGCAAGCCGCCAAAATCAAACGCCTCGTCATCGTCATCGCGCGGATCTTCATGACGCATGGCCTCCAGCAGGGCTTTCATGTCATCGGGCAACTCAATTTGCCACTCAACAAATTCATTGTTTGCCGGGTGCAATAATCCTAGCTTGATGGCATGCAGCGCTTGCCGCTTAAATTGACTGACGGCATCGCGTAAGGTTTGCGTCATGGCCCGTATCGGCACGATGCCACGAAAACCGTAAACCGGATCACCGACGATGGGTGCTTTTAAATATTGCATGTGCACGCGGATTTGATGGGTGCGACCGGTTTCCAAATTGCAGCGCATATAGGTTTGCACGGAGAAACGTTCCAGCATTTCGTAGCGAGTAATGGCCGGCTTGCCGGCACGGTTAATCGCCATCTTGGTGCGCGACCTTGGGTCACGGCCTATGGGTTGATCTATCATGCCATTGCGCCAAATCTGCCCCCAGACGATGGCTCGGTATTCGCGTTTAACCGTGCGTGCTTGCAATTGCCGCACTAAGTTAGTTTGCGCGGCCAAGGTCTTGGCTACCACCAACAGGCCGCTGGTGTCCTTGTCTAGCCTATGCACGATACCAGCACGGGGCAAGTCTTTTAATTCGGGCACATGGAAAAGCAAGGCATTTAACACGGTGCCAGTCCAATTGCCGGCGGCAGGATGGACCACCATGCCAGCCGGCTTATTGATCACCAAGATATGCTGGTCTTCAAAAACGATATTAAGCGGGATGTTTTCTGCTTGAAACGCCTGCTGCTCAGGCTTGATTTGCACCTGCACCACCACGGCCTCGCCACCCCACACTTTGGTTTTAGATGTGCTGGCTAGCCCTGACACCGTGACCAAGCCGTCTTTAATCCAAGCTTGCAGCCTAGATCGGGAATGTTCGGGCAGCAACCGTTGCAATGCCACATCCAAGCGCAAGCCCCCTAAATCATTAGGGATAGTCAGCGTTAAGGCTTGATTTAGGGAGTCGGTATTACGAAGAGTAGCTTGAGTGGTGTCTGTCATCGGGTATAATTGCGCATCATTCTTAAAGGTCGTTTCAGCATGAAGTATATCTTAGTTTTTATGTTTGCTTTGTTACTCAATGCTTGCGCTATCTTCGGTGACCCCACTGAACTCGATGACACCAAAGGCTGGACAGCAGAGCGTATCTACGCTGAAGGCCAAGCCAAAATGTTTGATAAGGATTACGAGAAAGCCATCGTCTATTTTGGCAAACTGGAATCGCGCTACCCCAATGGCCGCTATGCCACCCAAGCGCAACTGGAAACGGCCTACGCCCATTTTAAAAAACAAGACCCAATATTGTGCGTGGCCGCGGCAGACCGTTTTATCAAATTGCACCCGAATCACCCTAACGTCGATTACGCTTATTACTTAAAAGGCTTGGCCGTGTTCAACGAACGCGGCTTTATTGAAAAAACCACCGAACAGCAAATTAGCGATCGCGATCCGCGTGGTTTACGCGATTCGTTTACCAGCTTTAAAGAGTTGGTGACGCGCTACCCTAACAGCAAATACGCCAAAGATGCCACGCAGCGCATGGTCTACCTGGCCAACAGCTTGTCCGATCACGAATTGCACGTGGCCCGTTATTACATGAAACGGCATGCCTATTTAGCTGCAGTGAACCGCTGCAAATACGTATTGGAATACTTCCCACAATCGCCCGGCGTCGAGCAAGCCTTGGTGATCATGATTAGCGCTTACGATTTATTGAGCCTAGATGACCTGAAGAACGACACCTTGCGCGTTTTAAAAACCAATTACCCCAACAGTGAAATGTTTGGCAAGAACTTCACCCAAGACGAACGGGTGTGGTGGAAATTCTGGGAAAGTTTGTATTAAGCTTAGCGTTTTTTCGCGCTGCGGTCTTTGTCTTCCACGGCTTTTTTAGCTTTCAGCTCAGCCCGGTGCGCGGTTTTGCGTCTACGCATGCTGACTATGCCCTCACCCGGTTTGCGCTTGTCTTCGTCCTCGGCAAACGGGTTGCTGCCTTGTTTGTATTGCACGCGCAGTGGCGTGCCGGACAATTGAAAGGTACGGCGGAAGGTTTTTTCTAAAAAGCGCGTGTAAGCATCCTTGACCCCGTCCACGTGGTTGCCGTGTATCACGACGATGGGCGGATTACTGCCGCCTTGGTGGGCATAGCGCAATTTAGGCCGTATGCCTTTGCTAATAGGCGGTTGGTGCTGCTGCAAGGCGTCGATCAGCACGCGGGTTAATTGCGGGGTAGCTAATTTAGCAAAAGCGGCTTTAAAGGCAATGTCCACCGATTTAAATAACTCCGGCAGGCCTTTTTTACGCAAGGCAGAAATGTAATGAAACTCGGCGAAATCCAAGAACATTAATTTTCTATCGATTTCCCGCTTGACCCAATCGCGCTCTTCTTCTTTTAAGCCATCCCATTTGTTGATCGCCACCACCAAGGCACGACCGGCATCCAATATGTAAGCGGCAACGTGGGCGTCTTGTTCCGTGATGCCCTCTTGCGCATCGACCACCAAAATCACCACGTTGGCTTCTTCTATCGACTGTATGGTTTTAATGACCGAGAATTTTTCTATGGCCTCTAACACGCGACCGCGTTTACGCACACCGGCGGTATCGATTAAGGTGTAGTGTTTGCCATTTTTTTCCAAGTCTATGGAAATGGAATCGCGCGTGGTACCGGGCTCATCAAAGGCGATGACCCTATCTTCACCCAACAAGGCATTGACCAGCGTGGATTTCCCTACATTAGGTCGGCCGACTATGGCTACTTTAGGGACTCTGTCTTCGTTTTGATCCAGCTCAGGCTCGTCTTCTTCCAACTGAAAGCTTTCCAAGGCTAAATCAATGATGTCTTTAACGCCTTCACCGTGCGCCGAGGAAATCGACAGCGGATCGCCTAGACCCAACTCATGGAATTCGGCGCTCACCACGGCCTTGTTCATGCCTTCGGTTTTATTCACCGCCAATAACACCGGGCATTTGCAGCGGCGTAAGCGGTTGGCAATTTCCATGTCTTGCGGAGTGGCGCCTTGCCTACCGTCCACGATAAATAGAATCACATCGGCTTCGTCTATGGCCAGCAGGGTTTGCACGGCCATGGCTTTCAGGATGCCACTGTCGGTATTGGGCTCAAAGCCGCCTGTGTCCACCACTAAATATGGCTGACTGGCGCCCACGCCACGGCCATAATGCCTATCCCGGGTTAAACCGGGCAGGTCCGCGACCAAGGCATCACGGCTTTTGGTTAAGCGGTTAAATAAGGTGGATTTGCCGACATTAGGTCGGCCAACCAATACTAGGGTAGGTAACATGCAACTCTTCTATGTGGATACTGTGACGACTAACTGGCCGATATTAAACGGCCATTATTATTTAAGTATTATTATTTAACTTGGATGGCATAAAGCCCGCCATCTCGGGTTTGTGCAATGAGGCTGTTGCTGCTTAACAAGGCCATATTAGGCATGACCGCGCTGCTGCCTACTTGCAGTCTGGAGGCGAGTGCACCGTCATCTCGGTTTAAGAAATGCACGTAACCTTCCAAATCCCCAACTGCAACCAAGCCACCCATGGCTAGCGGTAAGCTTAATTTGCGGTTTTTTAATACCGCTTGGCGCCAAAAAGATTTACCCGTGGTGTAATCCAAGGCATAGACCGCCCCCGCGGCATGGGCCAGGTAAATGCGCCCGTCTTCCATGCTTAATCCGGTCAAGCTGGATATGTCTCTATTCCAAACAATGCGGCCGCTCATGCGATCCACCGCGGCTATTTTGCCTTGGTAAGCAACCGCATAGACTAAGGGCCCTTCAACCACAGGCAAGCTAGTGATGTCAGCAATGCGCTCTATTTCAGTGACGCCTTTAGGCTGTGCAACCGACGCTTCCCAAAGCATCTTGCCGTTGTCAGCACGCAGCGCGACCAGTTTGCCGCCGCCGAAACCGGCATAAACAGCACCACCGTCTACAATCACGCCCACTGAGCTGCGTAGGGTCAACGCTGGACCAGTGCGGTCGTATACCCATTTGCGCGTGCCGTCGTTGGCATTGAGGCCGTAGATATGGTTATCGCCACTGCGAGCAATGACTAAACCATCGAAATACTTAGGCGCACTCAAGACCTCGCTGCTTAACTTGGCCTTCCATAAAAACTTACCGGCTATGTCGTAGGCATAAACCCAGCCTTTTTGTGTGCCTACCATAACCAAACTGCCGCCGACTCCGACGCCACCGGATAACACCTCAGGGCTGTTGACCCGCCATTCTTGCTTACCACTGACGGCATCAAACTTAGCTATTTCACCTTTGCTGCTGGCGGCATAGACATAACCTGCTTCGACCACTGGGACAAAATCAAAATCATTGGACTCACTGAGCTTGGCTTGCCACAAAACCTTACTAAGGTTAACCGGCTTAAATTCCACCAAGGGATCCGGCGCATCGGCAGGCACTCGACCAAACAAGGTATCCGTCAAATTGTCTTTCACGTCACCTATCACACTGCACGCGCTGAGCAATAACAAACTGAGCGCCAATAAGCAGGTGATTTTTTTGGAAAATAGTGAGAACAAGGCAGCACCCCAGGATGTATGTATTAAAGCAAAGCTTTAGATTAAGCCAACGATTCGAGTTTCTTTTGCGTCAATGCGCGCACTTTACCAGCCGGATCCAATTTATCTAAGGCCTCTTGATAAGCGGCTTTGGCCTCGGCATTTTTACCTAATGCGGCTAAAACGTCGCCCTTTAAATCGGCAAACAAGCCATCAAAACCGGCATCGTGCGATTTATTCAACAATGCCAAGGCGCCGTTTAGGTCTTTTTCTTCGAACAATATGCTGGCCAATTGCAGATTCGCTAAGGCCTCCACACTAGCTTCGCTGGCATGCTTGGCCGCCCATTCCAATTGCGCTTTAGCACTGGCCACTTGCTTGGCTTGGTAATTGGCTTTAGCCGCCATCAAGGCCGCACGGCCAGCGTACGGTGTGCCGCTGTAATCTTCCATTAAACTGGCTGATTTTGCCAATATGGTTTTTAGGTCTTTGGGATCCGCCACCACTAGCTCTTGGTATAAGCTTGAACCGGCCACGGATTGTTTATTTTGGTAGTAATGCCATGCTTGATAAGCGACGTAACTAACTAATAAGGCAATAAAAACACGGCTAATTAAAGTGCCATGCTGTTTCCACCAAGCTTTGAATTCGTCTAATTGTTCTTGCTCTTCTAAATCGTATGCCATACTTTTTCCTAAGCTAATTTAATTCAGGTGTATCTAAATCTATGTTTTACTAAAACTACGTTTAATCAATCGGTACAACTGCCATCAAGCGCTAAGCGCTTTTTTACCCGGGATAGCTGCTAACAAGTTCTGCGTGTATGAGTGTTGCGGACGCTGATAAACCGCCTCAACCTGCCCCTGCTCAACCACCTTACCCTGGTGCATGACCACAATGTCATCGGCTATGTGGCGCACCACGCGCAAATCGTGGCTAATGAACAAGTAACTTAAATCCATTTCCGCTTGCAACTCTTTTAACAGCAACAGTATCTGCGCTTGTATGGACACGTCTAAAGCCGAGACTGGCTCATCGCATACCACTACTTTTGGCGACAGCACCAGAGCACGGGCTATGCCTATGCGCTGACGTTGCCCACCGGAAAATTCGTGTGGGTATTTTTGCATGTCGGACTCGCTCAACCCAACGCGTTTTAGCATTGCCATCACTTTGGCTTGCTGTTCCGCCGCGCTACCTAAACCATGAATAATCAAACCCTCAGCAACTATCTCACCCACGCGCATGCGTGGATTGAGTGAGGCAAACGGGTCCTGAAAAACCATTTGCAAATTTTTACGCACTTGCCTTAAGGCCGCGCCGTCTAACTTGGCCAAATCTTGACCGGCGAACAGCACCTCGCCACTGTCTAGGGCTTGCAATTGTAACAGACAACGGGCCAAGGTGGATTTGCCGCTGCCCGATTCCCCGACGACAGCCAAGGTTTTACCGGCTCTTAACTCTATGCTGACGTCATCTAAGGCTCGCACTAGGCTGGTGCCAAATCCAAATTTACCGCTGCGCTGGCTATAGGTTTTAACCAAGTGCTTGGCTTGCAACAAAATATCCGTCATGCCTGCTCCTGATTTTGCATCTGAGTTTGGCTCTTTTTATCAGCTAGCCAAGCATAATCAATCGGCTTCAATGGCTTCTTGCCCTCGGCATCCGGCACGCAAGCCAGCAAGGCTTTGGTGTAAGGGTGTTGTGGATTGTTCAATACCTGTTGTTTGCTACCGGCCTCGACAATTTCACCACGGAACATCACCACCACTTGATCGGCGATGTCGGCTACCACGCCGAAATCGTGCGTAATGAACAGCATGCCCATGTTCATGCGGGTTTTAAGCTCATCCAACAACGTCAGTATTTGCGCCTGCACCGTGACATCCAAGGCCGTGGTTGGCTCGTCCGCAATTAACAGACAAGGTTCACAGGCTATGCTCATGGCAATCATCACCCGCTGACGCTGGCCACCGGACAATTCGTCTGGGTAGCTGTTGGCACGGTTTTCTGGGATGCCTACCATGCTTAATAAGCTGGCAATCTTGCTTTGCAAGGCTGGGCCTTTTAAGCCTAAATGGGTAGTCAAGCTTTCGCCTATTTGGTAGCCCACGGTCAGCACCGGATTCAGTGAAGTCATGGGCTCTTGAAAGATCATGGCAATTTTTGCCCCACGAATTTTGCGCATGCTGGCGTCATCCAACTGCGTTAGATCTTGCACGCCAGACTCACCGTCATTAAACAGAACTTGACCGCTGGTCAAACGCAATTGCTTAGACAGCAAGCTCATAATAGACAAGGCCGTCAAGCTTTTGCCACTACCTGATTCGCCTACCACGCAAGTGGTTTTGCCTGGCAATATGCTAAAGCTGACCTGCTTGACCAATAAGCGGTCAGCGGCATTTTTAGGCGCAATGCTGATGTTTTGTAACTGCAATAAAGGGACAAGGGAGTTCATATTAGCCAGTAAAATTTAGCATGAATAAGCATTAAGCGAGCTATGGCTTAATCTGTAGGTAAGCAATGGCCGCATCCAGGCTCAATTGCTGCTGCTGATCTGACGCGTCAGCGCGCATGGGCTTCAAACTGATTTGCTGTGTGTTCACTTCATCATCACCTAAAATAATGGCGTAGCGCGCTTGGCTTCTGTCGGCTTTCTTCATTTGCGATTTAAAGCTGCCACCGCCCGCGTGCAAGACAACCTGCAAACCAGCTTGACGTAGCTTTTCCGCCAAGGCAAAAGCGGCTTTTTCCGCCAACTCACCGACGTTAACCAAATACACGTCTGGGGCATCGTCGGCCACCACGCCGTATTCTTGCATCAACAAAAACACCCGCTCCAAACCTATGCCAAAACCGCATGCCGGGGTCGGCTCACCGCCCAATCGTTCAACCAAACTGTCGTAACGGCCGCCACCGGCTATGGTGCCTTGCGCGCCTAGCTTGGTGGTCACCCATTCAAACACGGTGCGATTGTAATAATCCAGCCCGCGAACCAACCGTGCATTAACGGTGAAGGCCACGCCAGCTTCCCTTAACAATGCACACAGACCATCAAAATGCGCGCGGGTTGCATCGCCCAAGCAATCAATTAATTTTGGGGCCGCTTCACATAAGGCTTGCATGCGTGGGTTTTTGCTGTCCAAAATGCGCAAGGGGTTGCTGTGCAATCGGCGTTTGGCATCCTCGTCCAGGCTGTCAAGGTGCTGCTCAAAATAGGCTATCAACACTTCACGGTAAGCCGCACGTTCGTGCGCATCGCCTATACTGTTTATTTGCAATTCGACATCACTGATGCCTAGCTCGCGCCACAAGCGTGCCAACATGACAATTTGCTCGGCGTCCACTTGCGGGCTATCAAAGCCAAAGGCTTCCACGCCTATTTGATGAAATTGCCGTTGACGGCCTTTTTGCACATTCTCATGCCTAAACATGGCGCCGCTATACCATAAACGCACCGGCCCATTGTAAGTAAGGTTGCTTTCTATGACGGCACGCACGCAGCCGGCTGTGCCCTCTGGGCGCAAGGTCAGCTTGTCACCATTGAGGGCATCTTGCCAAGCGTACATTTCTTTTTCGACGATATCGGTGTGTTCGCCTACCGAGCGCACAAACAGATCGGTGCTTTCCACCAAAGGCATGCGTATATTCTTGTAGCCGTATTGCCCCAGCACGCGGCGTGCCGTGTCTTCTAACTTAAACCAGAGCGGCGTGTGATCGGGCAAAATATCGTAAAAGCCTTTGATACTTTGAAATTTACTGGGTTTGTTTTTACTTGTGTTATCCGGCATGCTTAAATGGCTTTAATGGCTATGGTTTTTTGGCTGACAGGACTGGCAGTTGGCTGATGCGATTTTCCACCAAGGGCGTAATGGGTTTGCACGTAATCCTCTACTATGGCTTGGAATTCTTCGGCGATGCGATCGCCTTTTAGGGTCACGGTTTTTTCCCCATCGACAAACACTGGCGCCACCGGCGTTTCGCCTGTGCCTGGCAAGCTAATACCAATGTTGGCTAACTTGGATTCACCCGGACCATTGACCACGCAACCCATGACCGCCACGTTTAAATTTTCAACGCCGGCATAACGGCCTCGCCAATGCGGCATTTGCTGCCTTAAATAGGCTTGGATTTGCATGGCCAATTCCTGGAAATAAGTCGAGGTAGTGCGCCCGCAGCCTGGGCATGCGGTGACCAATGGTGTGAAAGAGCGTATGCCCATGGTTTGTAAGATCTCTTGCGCGACAATGACTTCTTTGCTGCGCGACTCATTCGGTTCCGGCGTCAAAGACACGCGTATGGTGTTGCCTATGCCGCGTTGCAAAAGCAAAGCCAAGGCTGCCGTGGAGGCCACTATGCCTTTCGAGCCCATGCCAGCTTCCGTTAAACCTAGGTGCAAGGGGTAATCGCAACGGGCAGCCAAATCGGTGTAGACCTTGACCAAATCTTGCACGTTGCTGACTTTGCAAGAAATGATGATTTGATTGGGCGACAGACCCAATGCCACGGCTTGTTCGGCACTTTCTATGGCCGATTGGATCAAGGCTTCACGCATCAGCGCATCGGCACTTAATGGTGCGCTTAACTTGGCATTATCGTCCATCATTTGCGCCATTTTCACTTGGTCTAAACTGCCCCAATTCACGCCTATGCGCACGGCTTTTTTGTATGTCACTGCCGCTTCTATCATGGCCGCAAACTGCTCATCGCGTTTGGAGCCTTTGCCCACGTTACCTGGATTGATGCGGTATTTCGCTAGGGCCTGGGCACAGTCTGGGTACTGCGCCAGCAATTTATGGCCGTTGTAATGAAAATCGCCAACCAAGGGCACGTTACAACCAAGAGCATCCAAGCCCTGGCGTATGGTGGCGACTTGCGCCGCGGCTTCTGGCGAATTAACCGTAATGCGCACCACTTCACTGCCCGCTTGCCGCAGCTCAAACACTTGAGCTATGGTCGCCTTGGCATCCGCGGTGTCGGTATTGGTCATGCTTTGCACCACCACCGGACTGGCTAGCGTGCCATTCAAGCCACCGCCTACCGGCACGTGCGCTATCATCACCTGCAAGGTTGGGCGTGAGGCATGCAACTGGGATAGATTCATGGTAATCGTGTTCTCTTATTCAAGGGTCAGGCGAGCCGTGTTGTTAAACGTTTTGCTTGCCACGTCGACCGACTTCCCCATGTAATCCAGGGACGTGGCTTTAGCATTGCCTAGCCATACAAACAAGGGTGGTTGCGCCTCTATCTTATCGCTGCTGTTGGCCGTGAGCATCTTTTCAAAGAACACGGCACCGGATTTGTCTTTAACTTGCACCCAGGCCTTATCGGTCGCGGACACGGTCAGCCATGCACGGTTGCCTACGGCATTGGCTTTTACCTCAGCCGGCATGCTCATGTCCGAGCTGGGTCTTAGCTGCAAGCCATCGTTAGCAGACACGGCCGGACTTGCTTTAGGCTTAGCAGGCGCCAGCTCACTAGGGACTGGGCTAGGGGCTGGGCTGGGCAATGTATCGGCTAAATTGGTTGTAGCGACGGGATGGTCAGTGCCGCCCTCGGTCGCAAGTGGGCTGGAGGGTTCAGCCAAGGTGCTAGGCGCTGCAGGCAATACCGGCAAGGCGACAGCCGATACCACTTCATTATTACTAGTCACATCCGTCGCAATCGACGCAGATTGCTGGACTTGGAAATACCAGACCAGTAAAACCAGCGATAGAACAATCGCCGCGTACTTGAACCAAGGCCTATTCTTCTTCACCAATTGCACGTGCGGCACCGAGGTCTGCACATTGAGACTGGTAGGCGTGTTATCCGGTACGCGCTGACGGTAGCTATCAAGCAAAGGCTCCGCATCCAACTCCAATAAACGCGCGTAATTACGGATAAACCCACGCGTGGCCATAGGCTGTGGCAAGGCCGAAAAATCATCGCTTTCCAATGCGCTGATTTGTTTTAGGCTTAAGCGCAAGGTGTCGGATACGGCTTGCACACTCAGGTTTTTAGCGTTTCTAGCAGCGGCTAAGGTCGCACCCAATGGTGGCCATTCTCCGGCCTGGCTGATCTCGTCTGTCATGGTCTAGTACCTTGTAATAGCTGAGCTTGCTCCGATTCTGGATAATTCTGCCTTAATTCTAACGCATAACTGGCTTCGAGGTTTGCATCACCCAAGGTGCGTTCAATTTGAATGGCTAACCACAGCATGTCGGCACTGGCTTTTGACGACAAGGCCGCTTGCAAGGTTTTCTTAGCCGCCACGGCATCCTTACGCTTAAATTGAATGGCGGCCAATTGGTAGGCTGCCAGACTGGCAGACGGGTCTAACTGCAAGGCACGCAGCAAATACCCTTCAGCCTGAACGCTGTCGTCTTTGCGCAAGGAACAAACGGCGGCATTGGTGTAGGCCATGACCGGTGTCGCGTACAAGGGATTTTTTAGCGCCGCCATAAATTCTTTAATTGACTCATCCAAGCGATTGCGTGCGCACAAGAAGCTGCCGTAATTGTTGTGTGCTTCTGAATTAAGTGGCTCCATTTGCACGGCTTTTTTGAAATTAAGTTCTGCTACCGCATCTTGACCCAGCGCAGCCTGCACTAAACCTAAGCCGTTGTAAGCCGCCGCATAACTGGGTTCAATTTTACTGGCCAGGATAAATTCCTCTAAGGCCACATCCAAGCGACCCTGCTGCAAATACACCGCGCCCAAATCAGCGTGTGCCTGTGCCCGTTCTTTAGGCTTGTCATTAAAGTTCTCCGGTTGCGTGGTGCACGCTGACAGGATTATGGCCAGGACAAGCATGAGAAAAGCATTAAGGCTGAACAAACGCATCATCAAACCGCCTCAATCACGATGTGTTTGGTACTGCGTTTGGTTTTATCCAAGACCTTGCCTGCCAATTGCCCGCATGCTGCATCGATGTCTTCGCCGCGGGTTTTACGCACCGTCACGACAAAACCGGCTTGCATCAGCACGTCTCTAAAAACCCGCACGTGATTGGGTTGGGAGGTGCCGTAGCCACTGTTAGGGAATGGATTAAACGGGATTAAATTGAATTTGCACGGCACGTGTTTAACCAACTGTATCAATTGCTGAGCATGCTCAACCGTGTCATTGACGCCATCCAACATCACGTATTCGAAGGTAACAAAGTCACGCGGGGCTTTTTCTAAATAACGATTGCATGCCGCCATCAAGTCTTTCAATGGGTATTTTTTATTGATGGGCACAATAACGTCGCGCAGCGCATCATTGGGTGCATGCAAGCTAACGGCTAAGGCCACCGGGCAATCTTCTTTGAGTCTGTCCATGGCCGGTACTAAACCACTGGTGGACAAGGTGACCCGCCTACGGCTTAAACCGTAAGCGTTATCGTCCAACATGATTTGCATGGCAGTGACGACATTGTCGTAGTTAGCCAAAGGCTCACCCATGCCCATCATCACCACATTGCTGATAATCCGTTCATCGGCCGGCAACATATCGTAGCCCGGCTCTTGGCGCAAGGAACGGTTGGCGATGGCCAGTTGGCCTATGATTTCCGCCACGCTTAAATTGCGATTAAAACCTTGGCGACCTGTACTGCAAAACGTGCATTCCAGCGCACAACCGACTTGTGAGGAAATGCACAAGGTGCCTCTGTCGTCCTCCGGTATGAACACGGTCTCTATGCTGTTGGCGGTATCGGTACCGATCAACCATTTGCGCGTGCCGTCATTGGACACCTGCTCCAACTGCACATTGGGCAAGGCAATTTCCGTCTCACTGGCTAATTTTTCCCGCAACACCTTGGCGATGTCCGTCATCTGCTCAAAATCGTGCACGCCAAAACGGTGCATCCAGCGCATCAATTGCTTGGCACGAAAAGGCTTCTCACCTTGCTCGGCGAACCACGCGGCCAATTGCGGCTGATTAAAATTAAGTAGATTGATCAAAGTCAGGTCTCAAATAAATTAAGCACAAATAAATTAAGCACAAATAAACAAGGCGTCTTTAGCGTATCTTGTTTACCGGTGCTTAATCCAGGGCTTAGTCTTAAGGCATTTAATTAAACACCGGCATTACAAAAATACCAGGCTTAATTAAATGCAGTGCATTAACCAAAGAAATATTTAATTTCGATGGCCGCGTTCTCGGCTGAATCGGAACCGTGAACCGCATTGGCATCAATGCTTTCAGCAAAGTCAGCGCGTATGGTACCGGCAGCCGCTTCTTTTGGATTGGTGGCGCCCATTAAATCGCGGTTTACTTGCACGGCATTTTCGCCCTCTAAGGCTTGTATCATCACTGGGCCTGAAATCATGAATTTAACCAAATCATTGAAGAATGGACGCGCTGCGTGCACGGCGTAAAAACCTTCAGCTTCGGCTTTAGTTAGTTGCGCCATTTTAGCTGCCACTACTTTTAAACCGGCGTTTTCAAAACGGGTGTAGATTTTACCAATTACATTTTTTGCCACGGCATCAGGTTTGATGATAGAAAGCGTGCGTTGAACAGCCATAATTACTCCATTTAATGAATACATTGAAAGAACGATAAAATACCATTTTTGACGCTTAAAATAAACCTAAATTGCATGTTCAGCGCTTGTTTTAAGCGCGAATAAGCACAATGTGGCAAAATTACGCAAAATGACAGCCGCTAACCCACCCATTCCAACTTCACACCACACTTGCCCAGCTTGCGGTTTGCTGTGTGACGACTTGCCCTTGGACGGCCAGGGTGGCATTAGCGCGAGCTTTTCCTGCGCAAAAAGTCAGCGCTACTTTAGCCAAGCGGCAACTGCGCCTAGCCAAGCAGCCAGCGTAGACGGACAGCCCTGCGATCTAAATAGCGCCCTAGCAGCGGCCGCCAAGATCTTACAAAACAGCCAGCAAGCCTTGTTTGCCGGACTGGGCACGGACGTGCAAGGCATGCGTGCCATCCTGCCATTAGCAGAAAAATGCCAGGCCACCCTGGATCACATGCACAGCGAGTCCAGCGTGCGCAATACTTTGGCCATGCAAAATAGCGGTTGGCAAACCACCACCTTGAGTGAAGTGAAAAATCGTGCTGATTTAATACTGGCCATAGGCACCGACATCGTCAGCAGTCACCCACGCTTTTTTGAAAAACTGGTCTGGAATAAAGACAGTCTGTTTAACAAGGGCACGCCCCATGTGGTGTATTTGGCCGTTGACAAGGCCGACAGCCAAGCCGGCGTGGCGCCCGATGGCACAGCGCCCACCGTACTGGCAGCGGATAAAAAAGCCTTGCCGGCCATACTCAATACGCTTAATGCACTTTGCAACCCGGCTTATGCAAAATCCAATAAAGCCACATCGGTGGCCGGCCTAAGCATGGCGGCCTTAAGCGCTTTAGTGGAAAAAATACAAGCAGCCGATTACGCCGTCGTGGTCTGGTCAGCCAGCGAATTGGCTTACCCGCATGCGGAATTGACCGTGCAGAGCATTACCCAACTGATCGCCAAACTCAACGAGCAGACTCGCGTCGCCGGCTTGAGCCTAAACAGCGGTGATGGCGACATTAGCGTCAACCAAACCAGTACCTGGCTTAGCGGCTATCCCAGTCGCAATCGCTTTCAGCACCAGCAGTTCAGTTACGACACGCAGCACTACAGCACCGCTTTACAACTTAAAAGCTGCGACGCCTTGTTATGGATCAGCACGTTTAATCCCAAGCCACCGCCCAACTTTGCCGGCCCTAGCATCGTCATAGGCCATCCAAATACGCAGTTTGAGCGCCCACCGGCGGTGTTTATTCCAGTCGGCGTGCCGGCCGTGCACGACCGCGGCACGCTATTTAGAATGGATGGCTCGATAGCCCTACCGCTTAAAAAACTGCAAGCCTCTAGTCTCCCGCGCTTAGTCGAGGTAATCAATCAGTTGGCGGGATTAATGCCATGATTACCCAACTTAAACATGCCCGGGTCTTCGATCCGACTCACAAAAAAAACGGCGTGGTGGAGGACATCTTCATCAGCCAGGGTCGCATCGTGGCTAAGCCAACTGATGCGAGCAAGATAAGTAGCAGCCATGACTTAAGCGGCAAGGTGGTCATGGCCGGCGCCATCGACATGCACAGCCACATAGGCGGCGGCAAAACTAACATTGCCCGCATGCTTTTACCCGAATTTCAAGCCAGCAAACACTACAGCGAACCGGAGGCGCACATTTGCACGCCGGGCTGCAGCCATTTTGCCACGCCCACCAGCACCGAGACCGGCTTCCGCTACATAGAAATGGGCTACACGGCCGCTTTTGAACCAGCCTTGATGCCAGTTAACGCTAGGCAAGCACACCTAGAGATGGCCGACACGCCCATGATAGACAAAGGCGCTTACGCCATGCTGGGCAACGACGATTACTTTTTGCGCATGCTGGCCAGCCAGCAAGACCAACAAGCCATTAACGATTACGTGGCTTGGATATTGCACAGCACCCAATCCATAGGCATTAAAGTGGTGAACCCGGGCGGCATTAATGCCTTTAAATTCAATCAACGCAGATTGGATTTGGATGAGAACAACCGCCATTACCAAGTATCGCCGCGGCAAATTTTACAAAGCTTAAGTCGCGCTGTGCACGAACTGGGCGTAGCCAAACCACTGCACGTGCATTGCAATAACTTAGGTGCAGCCGGTAACTTCCAAACCACGCTGGACACCATGCGTGCCTCCGATGGCTTACCCATGCATTTGACGCACATTCAGTTTCACAGCTACGGTAAAGAAGGCGACAAACAATTCTCTTCAGCCGCAGCAGAAATTGCCGAGGCGCTGAATAAAAACAAACACATCACCGCCGACGTCGGGCAAATTCTGTTTGGCCAAACCGTCACGACGTCGGGTGACAGCATGATGCAGCACTTAAACGCGCGGCATGCCAACCCAAAAAAAGCCGTGTTAATGGACATCGAATGCGATGCCGGTTGCGGCGTGCTGCCATTCAAGTACCGCGACCAAAACTACGTGAACGCCTTGCAATGGGCCATAGGCTTGGAGCTCTTCTTATCCGTGGAAGACCCATGGCGCATCTTTTTAACCACCGACCACCCAAATGGCGCCCCATTTACTAGCTACCCGCATTTAATCCGCTTATTAATGGATAAAAGCTTTAGAAACGAGGCCTTTGCCAAACTCAATTTAGACGCGCAAGCCATGAGCAATTTAGCCAGCTTAGACCGCGAATACAGCTTGTATGAGATCGCCATCATGACGCGCGCCGGCGCAGCGGGGCTGATAGGCTTAAACGACAGAGGCCATTTGGGCATAGGCGCGGCGGCAGACATCACGGTTTATACCGACCAAGCTGACCGCGAAGCCATGTTTAGCAAACCCGACTACGTCTTCAAAAACGGTGAATTGGTGGTTAAAGACGGCCAAGTGGTTAAAGTGGTTTGGGGAGCGACCCACACGACCAAACCGGCGTTTGACTTAGGCATAGAAAAAGATTTGCGTGATTACTTTGCAAAATACCAAACCATGCAATTGGCCAACTTTAAGATTCATCCAGACGAAATAGCCGATGATGGCCGTGGTAGCATCGTCGTACACAGCGGCAAGCACCTTAGTTGAAACCGCTTAATTTTTGCATGAGTCATATTTAAATGATCATTAACGGCATACAGATAGACGACACTTTCGCGGAAGCCTTCAACATGCGCGGCACCCGCGTCATCATCACCGCGCAAAATCTTACATGGGCTTACCATGCCGCACGGGCCATGACCGGCTTTGCCACTTCAGTCATAGGTTGTGGCGTGGAAGCCGGCATAGAAGCAGAAATCCCCAGCGAACAAAGCCCGGATGGCAGACCGGGCGTGAGCCTATTGATGTTTGCCATGGGCAGTAAAGTGCTCATGCAGCAATTGGAAACACGCATGGGCCAATGTGTACTCACTTGCCCTACTGCCGCCGCCTTTGCCGGCATCACCAGCGACGAGCCCATTAATCTGGGTAAAAATTTACGCTTTTTTGGCGACGGTTTTCAAACCAGCAAACTAATAGGCGGCAAACGCTATTGGCGTGTACCGGTGATGGACGGCGAATTTTTATGCGAAGAAAGCACGGGCATGGTGCGCGCCATAGGCGGCGGCAATTTCTTAATCCTCGCCACCTCACAAAGCGCGGCATTGGCCGCCGCCGAAGTGGCGATTGCCGCCATGCAGCGCCTGCCTAACGTCATCATGCCTTTCCCTGGTGGCGTGGTGCGATCTGGCTCCAAAGTGGGCAGCCGCTATGCCGCCCTATTCGCCTCCACCAACGATGCCTTTTGCCCGACGCTAAAAGGCGTGACGCAAAGCGAACTATCAAGCGACATAGAAAGCGTGATGGAAATTGTCATAGATGGCCTAAGTTTTGACGACATCGCCCTGGCCATGCACACTGGCATTGCCGCTATCTGCGCAATGGGCAGCGCCAGCGGCGTTAAACGCATCTCGGCCGGGAATTACGGCGGCAAACTAGGGCCGCACCACTTTAAGTTGCACGCGATCATGGGAATTGAAAAGCCATGAGCGCGCTGACCTTTAGCTTAAAAAAGCCTTTGCAGTTTGCCATTAACTGCGCCGTACTCACGCCCGATGGGCTAGCCAATCGCACATTAAATGAAATTGCCGCACTCACCCTGCAGCACGGCAAACAAGCCGTGCGCGTCGACGAACTGTTTGACATCAGCGGCCACGATAGTGCATCGCTACGCTTCTTAAACACATCAGACCAACTCGATTACCTAGGCGCCAACATGCACAGCGGTCGCATCGACATAAGCGGCGACGCGGGAGCGTATTTAGGCTTTGGCATGAAAGGCGGCGAGATACACTGCCATGGCAACACGCAAGACTTAGCGGCCTGCAATATGCAAAACGGGCGGTTGGTTATTCATGGCAACACCGGTGATTTTTTAGGTGGCGCAGCGGCCGGCTTACGCAAAGGCATGCTAGGCGGCACGGTAGTGGTAAAAGGCCATGCCGGCGACCGCGTGGGCGATCAAATGCGCCGCGGGCTCATATTGATCGAAGGTAATGCAGGCGATTATTGCGCCAGCCGCATGTTGGCTGGCACCGTGGGCGTGCTAGGCAAAGTGGGCAACTACGCTGGCTTTAGCATGCACCGCGGCACGCTGCTTTTGACTACCCAGCCAGACTTGCACCCGACCATGCAAGCATGCGGCAGCCACACCCTACCTTTTTTAAATTTGCTATATAAGTCTTTCGCGCCTTATTCCCAAGCCTTTGCCAGCCTAAAAAGTTTGCGCGCTGAACGCTGGCTAGGCGATGCCGCCATCCAAGGCGTGGGTGAAATACTGGTGATTCGTTAGGCACACGGCCTAACACTATTAGCCATGGACTTTATGGTAAGCCGATAAAAATTCAAGCAGCTTAGCAACCATATAAAAAAACAATAGGGTACCAAGCACGTCACCGACAAACATAGGGACAAACCCAAAAAATACTTTGTCTGTGCTTGTCGCGTAAAAGTAGAGTTGGCTTAACAAGGAATTGACCAGCCCACCTATCAGCGTGAAAACCAGTAACTGCTTGGCTTTTAAACCTTTGAGTGTGCTGGCTAGATTGTAAAACCAGCGGCATAGTAGCAAGGCCAACATTGGCGACAAGGCAGAAATGGCCGACAAACCAAGTACGTAGGCGTCCGTTTCCGCCTCGTTGGTGTAAGTCGAGCCTATGAATAAGCCCCACACCCCTTTCCAGCCGAAAATAAACACCGCCATCATGCATATACCTGCCGGAAGAAATAACCAGTAGACGCGCGAGTTGAATTCAAAATGCGCAAACACGAATAAATTCAATCGGAAAAAAAACACCCAGACTAAAGCGATTGCCAAGGCTTCAACGAGTGTTTGTTTGATTTGACTGGTCCACGCTGATCGCAATTTAAGTTCCTACTGAATCGCTAAGGCATTGGCCCAATAATGAAAAATATTGCTGGCTAAGCGGCGTGTGACTTATGAATTTTACGCGGTTATCACGCTCATCCACATTCAACCTAACAAAACCCTTTCGGCGTAATGTTGTTAAATGCCTATGCACAGTACTTGGGGACATTTCGGATGAGGTATGCATGGTATGGGATACACTGGGATTTTTATTGGCATGCCAAGCCAAGGCAATATGATTTAAAAGGTACTCTTCCATAGGATTGAGCACAGGAAATTCCGTCAGCTCGCGCATGGCGTTAGCCAGATTCAAAAACTTAATATAAGAGATAGAAGTACTCGTATTCATTTATTATTCAAATTATTCGTGTTTTTTTACAAATTACAAGCCCGATTCTACATAAAACGAACAATTGTTTAGCATTGCCAAAGGATGCCAGTGTTACCATATCATTTTACAATTCACCAATCACCATGACAGCTTCCAGCGCATCAGCCTACCTAACTGCTGCTTTATATAAATTCGTCAGCTTGCCCGATTACCAGGCTTTGCAAACGCCATTACTCAAAGCCTGCCAAGCGCATCGCATCAAAGGTACGTTGTTGTTAGCCGAAGAAGGCATCAACGGCACCATCGCTGGCTTAGCCGATGACGTGCGCGATTTACTAAGCTTTTTGCGTCAGGACCCCATATTTAAAAACCGTTTGGCCGACTTGGAACACAAAGAATCCTACGCCAACGAGCACCCGTTCTACCGCATGAAGGTGAAATTGAAGAAGGAAATCGTGACCCTGGGCGTGCCCGGTGTTAGTCCCACCAAAAAAGTCGTCACTTATGTGGCCGCGGCCGATTGGAACGCTTTAATATCCGATCCCGAGGTACTGCTAATCGACACGCGCAACAGTTACGAAGTGGACATAGGCACCTTCAAAGGAGCGATCGACCCCAAAACTACCACCTTCCGTGAGTTTCCACAATACATCGCTGAACACTTCGATAAAACCAAACACAAAAAAGTAGCGATGTTTTGCACCGGCGGCATACGTTGCGAAAAGGCCTCGTCTTACATGATGGATCAAGGCTTTGAGGAAGTGTTTCATTTACAAGGCGGCATATTAAAGTATTTGGAAACCGTGCCAGAAAGCGAAAGCCTATGGCAAGGTGAATGCTTTGTCTTTGATCAACGCGTGGCGGTTAAACACAACCTAGCCGTTGGCGAATTTGATCAGTGCTACGCCTGCCGCCACCCATTATCGCCAGCGGAAATGCTAAGCCCGGATTACACCGCCGGCATCTCGTGTCCTTACTGCATTGCCAGCTTGTCCGCTGAAAAACGCGCGCGATTAAGTGAACGGCAAAAACAAGTGGCCTTGGCTAAACAGCGCGGCGAAATACACATAGGCGAAACCCAGTTAGCAGAGAAACGGAAGAAATAATTCGGCTTGGGCGAGCAAATACTTTAACTCTTATATAAAACATAAGATATCTGTAAAAAGACAGAAAATCATTTAATTATTGCTTGATTTGCCGGCATCTAAGGTTTATTGTTTAGTTCGCGCTTTTATTCTTAGAACCTTAAGTAATAAGGCCTTGCAAAGAATTAAGCTGGCTTATTAATAACAATAAATTGTCTACAGAACAATGCGGGTTAACCGATAGAAACACTAGATAATCAACAGCAAAACTAGAGGAGTTAGTATGAGTTTAGATCTTTTAAAAGGCCTTGGTGTAAAAATACCTTACAAAGCCAAATACGATAATTTTATTGGCGGCAAATGGGTTGCGCCAGTTAAGGGTGAATATTTTGATGTTATTACACCCATTACTGGTAAACCTTATACCAAAGCGGCTCGCTCCAGTGCAGAAGACATTGAATTGGCATTAGACGCGGCGCACGCTGCTGCTGACAAATGGGCTAAAACCGCCCCAGCAGAACGCGCTAATTTGTTGCTAAAAATTGCGGATAGACTAGAAGCCAATCTTGAATTATTGGCTACCGCAGAAACCATAGACAACGGTAAACCTATCCGTGAAACATTGAATGCCGACATTCCATTGGCCATCGATCATTTCCGCTACTTCGCCGGCTGCATGCGCGCACAAGAAGGCAGCTTGAGTGAAATCGATGACAGCATGGTGGCCTACCACTTCCATGAGCCTATCGGCGTGGTTGGTCAAATCATTCCTTGGAACTTCCCTATTCTAATGGCGGCATGGAAATTAGCACCAGCCGTGGTTGCCGGTAACTGCGTGGTATTAAAACCAGCAGAATTCACACCAATCAGCATCTTGATTTTAATGGAAACCATCGCCGACATCTTGCCACCAGGTGTGATCAACATCGTTAACGGTTACGGCCGCGATGTAGGCGCTCCATTAGCCAACAGCCGTCGTATCGGTAAAATTGCCTTTACTGGCTCAACCGGTACCGGTCGTGTGATTGCGCAAGCAGCGGCATCTAACTTAATTCCAGCTACCTTGGAATTGGGCGGCAAATCCCCTAACGTGTTCTTTGAAGACATTGCCGACGCGGACGACGACTTCTTTGATAAAGCAGTTGAAGGGTTGGTGTTGTTTGCCTTTAATCAAGGTGAAGTGTGTACCTGCCCATCTCGCGCATTGATACAAGAATCCATTTACGACAAATTCATGGAACGCGTATTACCACGCGTGGCAGCCATTAAACAAGGCAACCCATTGGATCCAAACACCATGATAGGTGCGCAAGCATCCCAAGACCAATTGAACAAAATCATGTCTTACATGGATATTGGTAAACAAGAAGGCGCGAAAGTGCTTATCGGTGGCGAACGCAACGTATTAAGTGGTGCCTTTGCTGACGGCTATTATATCCAGCCTACTTTGCTTAAAGGCCACAACAAAATGCGCGTGTTCCAAGAAGAAATTTTTGGCCCAGTGCTAGCTGTCACCACCTTTAAAGACGAAGCAGATGCTTTAGCGATTGCCAACGACACCATATTTGGCCTAGGTTCAGGCGTATGGACACGCGATGGCAGCCGTGCTTACCGCATGGGCCGTGGCATCAAAGCCGGTCGCGTTTGGACCAACTGCTACCACGCTTACCCTGCCCACGCGGCATTCGGTGGTTACAAAGAGTCAGGCATTGGTCGCGAAACACACAAAATGATGCTAGACCATTACCAACAAACCAAAAACTTATTGGTAAGCTACAGCCCGAAAAAACTAGGTTTCTTCTAATTTTTGGGAAAACCAGCTTAAGCTTGTTTTGAAATTTAAACGGGCTTAGAATCAAGAGGCGGAGTAATTCCGCCTCTTTTTTTGTGCCTTGATATGGCCATTTACTTTAATACGGAATTCATCATGCCGACAGCACGCGTATCCGCTACCCCATCCGCCATAGGGCTCATACACAAACTCACCGCCGAACACGGCCCTATTCTGTTTTTTCAATCGGGCGGTTGCTGTGAGGGCAGCGTGCCACTATGCATGCCAGTCCACGAATTTAAGCCCAGCCCATCGGACGTGGTGGTAGGCGAAATTGAAGGGGCGGTTTTTTACATGGGCCATAACCACTTCCAGTTTTCAGAGAACACCCACACCATAGTGGATGCCTTGCCCGGTTCCAGCGGTTCGTTTTCATTGGATTGCGGCAGTGGCTTAGCCTTTATTACGCGCGGTCGCCTATACAACGACGAAGAACTAAAAGACTTAGCGCCGGTGCACACCTACGGCTATTAACCCTAAGCACTCATACTGGGCTTAATCCAAATCGCGTGATGCAATGAAGTAGCTGTCGTCAAACAGGGCCGGCTGAGCCACGGCGTAACCTTGTGCATAATCGATGCCTATCGCTTTCACCATAGCCAAGCTTGCTTCATCCTCAACAAATTCAGCGATGGTGGCCAAGCCCATCATCTGACCGACATGATTAATCGATTCCACCATGGCTTTATCTACGGCATTATTGCTGATGCCTTTGATAAACAAACCGTCTATTTTCAAGAAGTCCACCTGCAAATTCTTTAGGTAAGCAAAAGATGCCAAGCCACTGCCAAAATCGTCTAAAGAAAAACGGCAGCCCATCTCGCGTAAGGTTTGTATAAATTGCCTTGAACGGTCTAAGTTAGCAATGACAGCGGTTTCGGTGATTTCAAAACACAACTGACGCGGGTTCACTTGATAGCGATTAATCTCGGCTACCACGTAAGCTAAAAAGGCCGTATCCGACAAACTGAGACCGGATAAATTAATGGCACACAGTGTTTTAAAATGCGGGCCTTTGGCAACCATAATCCTTAAAGCTTACGACACCACCCAACGGTCTATCTTGGGCATTAAATGGTAACGCTCTGCCACCGGTAAAAAGTAGGAAGGCGGATACAGCACGCCATCCACGCCCTGCAATCGAATTAGCAATTCCAAATGCGGCTCGCCATTAGCCTTTAAACTTTTTAGCGCTTGCGCATACAAAACGAACTGATGCTGCTCTAAAGCCAAATGGATGCGTGACACCCACTCCAACTGATTGTTGTGTTGGTGGATTTGCTCATCGTCAGCACGGTATACCTGTAAGCGGTTGCCACCCTGTTCCTTTGCGGCATAACAAGCGGCATCGGCGGCGGCCAAAACTTCGCCCAAGGTTGCACTGTGCGTGGGCGCAATTTCTGCCAAGCCTATGCTGGCGCCTACTTTAAAAACCTTATCATCAAAACTGAATCGGTATTCGGACACCGTGCTGAGTATGTCGCTGACGATCTGTTCGGCCTTGGCTAGGTCACACCCCACTAGCAGCAAGGCGAATTCATCGCCGCCTAAACGCGCCAAGGCATCGGATGAACGCACCTTAGTTTTAAGGTGGCCGGCTAATTGCTGCAAGAGCATATCGCCAGCCAGATGCCCGCAACTGTCATTGACTAACTTAAACTGATCCAAGTCCAAGTAGGCGATGCAATGTTTAGTGCGCGTGCTTTGATGCACTTCACCGAATTGATGGACTTCGTCTATTTGTCGGACTTCGTCTATGGCCAACTGCACCTTTTGATCAAATTCGTAACGGTTCATGAGCCCAGTCAAGGCATCGTGCTTGGCTTGAAAGGTCAATTGGTTGGATAAATTGCGCAGCAAAGTGACGTCGTGAAGCACCGTCACGATGCCAAAGGTTTGACCATCTCTATCATAGAGCGGGGAGGCGAATTTACGAATGATGAAAGCCAAACCATCGGCGCGCATCATGCTGACCTCGTCCAAGGGACTGTAAGGATCGGTCAACCAAGCGCTGTCGACATCGGCTTGCTTGTCTTCGGTTTTTAACTGGAATAAAGCGTCCAGGCGCTTATCGCTTACTTGATTAAACTCAATGCCGCACAATCGCTCGGCCACGGCATTCATGGACAACACCTGACCCTGTTTATTACTGGTGATCACCGCATCGGCTATGCTTTCCAAGGTCAATTGCGCGCGATCTTTTTCTAACTGCAAGGCATATTGGGCCTCTTCCAAACTAGTCAACATGCTATTGATGCCATGCGCCAAGCCGGTTAACTCGTCCATGCCACTTAGGGTTTTTACACGGCTAGACCTGTCACCCGCATCCGCCACTCTGGCCACATCAGCAGAAAGGCGCTCCAGCCTCAACAAAAATACGGCATCAAACAACCAGACCAATAGCGCTACGAGCAAGGCGGTAATCAATGCCGCCAGCAGCAAACTGTTGAATTTAAAACCACTGGATTTAAAATCGTTTAAGCCCAACCAATCAGGACTAACTAAAAATAGCGCCAGCATGGCCCACATCATCAGCATGGCCAAAACCACTACCAACAGCAGCTTCAGGCGCAATCCAATTCGATTTATTTCTAAACTAGGCTTAGGCGACATAGCCACACTAAAGCATTTTCATCGCAACTGGGCTTTTTGCATGCAGACGCTATAATGGTCGCATGGGTAAAAAATTAGCATTAGAACGCATTATTCACAACCAAGGCTTTGGTGCCCGAAAATTATGCCGGCTCATGATTTGGAATCAGGAAGTCACGGTCAATGGCCAAGTTTGCGATGACCCCGATGCAGAATTTGATTTAGAACAATTGCATTACACGGTTAAAGGCGAGGCTTGGGATTACCGCGAACTATCCTATCTAATGATGCACAAACCCAGCCATTACGAATGCTCGCACAAGACTCAACACCACCCCACTATATACAGTTTGCTACCACAACCCTTGGTGGTGCGCGATGTGCAATGCATAGGTCGACTGGATGAAGACACCACCGGCTTAATCCTCATTTCCGATGACGGGCAATTCATACACCGCATGAGCTCGCCCAAACACAAAGTGCCAAAAGTCTACGAAGTCACTTGCAAGCACCCCGTAAGCGATGCGCAAATAGCGCATCTTTGCCAAGGCGTGCAATTAATAGATGAAGACGCACCGATAGCCGCATTAAGCTGCACCCGCATCAACGAGCACGTGCTGCACATGACCTTAGCCGAAGGCAAATACCATCAAGTAAAACGCATGGTAGCGGCCATCAGCAACCGTGTTGATGCCCTGAAACGCATTCAAATTGGCGGGCTAGTATTGCCCGCGGATTTAGCCCTAGGACAATGGCGCTGGTTAAGCGAGACCGACATGAAACACCTAGGAGCCCTACCCGCATGACAGACAAAAAACTCAGCCTAAAGTGGCTGCTTTGGCTAAGCGCCTTAATGCTGAGCGCCTGCATGGGCGTGCCGGACAAAGTAAAAGTGGTGGACAGCGTGGATGCCAGGCAATACTTGGGCACCTGGTATGAAATTGCCCGATTGGACCATTCATTCGAACGGGATTTGGATTACGTTACAGCCAACTACAGCCTGCGTGAAGACGGCGGCATTAAAGTGATCAACCGTGGTTTTAATAGTAAGACAAAAACTTGGCAAGAAGCCATAGGCAAAGCCTATTTTGTTGACCCGATCCATGCCGACAAAACCAACACCGGCAAACTCAAGGTGTCTTTCTTCGGGCCATTCTATGGCGCTTACAACATCATGGTTTTGGATAAACCCTATTACAACTACGTCATGGTGTGCGGGCCAGATAAATCCTATTTATGGATATTGTCGCGCACCCCGCAACTCACCTACCCCATCAAGCAACACTTAATCGCTCAAGCCCAAGAAATGGGCTTCGCCACCGAGCATTTAATTCACGTTAAACAGTCCAGTGAAATCATCCAATACAAGGCCGGCCCGCACGTCCAATAGAGTTTTATTTTAGCGGGCTCAATTGGTAGCCGGCTGCGCGCAGACGGGCAAGCAAACCGCCTTGTCCGGCCAAATGCGAGGCCCCGACAGCCACAAAGACTTTTTGTTGTTTAGCCTCGTCCATGATGCGTTGTGCCATGAGCACGTTTCTATCGTCCACCAACTTGGTGCGCATTTTGTCCCACAGTGCTTTAGGCAGCATGTTGCCAGTTATTTTATCGTCCAAGGCAGCAATGGCCTCGCTGTCCCCAGCTAAATAGGCTTGCACTAGGTAAGCAAAGCCCTGTTCTTTTTCGGCTGCACTGCGTTTCAACACCGCGCGCAACATAACCAACTGCTCGTCCAAGCTAAAACTATCCATGATGCCAAAATGCTCTTGCGTGTCTTCTATGCCTATCACTTGTTTGCCAACGTCTTCCGCTTGCGTCATCAGTAAATTGTCTTGAGCAAACGGCGTCAACGGTCTGGGCGAATCAAACACCACCGCTAATAACCAAGGTTTCATGTGCAAAGCCGCATCGCGGTGCATGACGTGAAATTCAGCCAGCGCATACACTTGCTCCAGTTCTGGCTCGGTGAGCATGCTGCGTAAATCCCCCTCGGCCATCATGAACACGCCGGGGTTATTAGGTGACAAGGTTTCCATCATAAGCGCATCGGATGCTTTGATCGCTTGCGTGATCGACGGTGCAAAATTCGTCACGCGATTGTCATCGGTGTGTATGGTGCCAAATAGGTATATGTCTTTAGAGAGTTTGGACTCGGCTTTCCAAAACAAACCGGATTCCGCACTGGCGGTATTAAACGCCAGCAACAAGCACAGGCTAAACAGCAGAGAGCTGACTGATTTAATTAGATTAATTGGCATGTAAATCCCTTAAGCAATGTAAGCGTAGAAGCAAATAAACGCCTAATTTACCCTAGGAGTATTTGCGTTTGTTCTCGGACACGCGCCTGGGTCGAATAGTTCGCTCTAACGGCTGACCACGGACCGTGGTGGTGGGCTTACCAGATAGCGGTTGCCAAGCTGGAATTAAATGCTGTTTGCTATTGCCGATCAAATCGGCTCTACCCATTTTCTGCAAGGCCTCACGCAACATAGGCCAATTATTTGGATCGTGATAACGAATAAAAGCCTTATGCAATTTACGCACGTTGCCGGCCTTAGGGATGGCCACCTGTTCCGAGTCGGCCGTCACCTTACGCAAGGGATTTTTACCCGAGTGATACATGGCGGTGGCCATGGCCATAGGCGTTGGGGTAAAGGTTTGTACTTGGTCTAATTTGAAGTCGTATTTCTTTAGCCACAACGCCAAATTCAACATGTCTTGGTCAGTGGTGCCAGGGTGGGCGGCAATAAAATAAGGGATTAAATACTGCTTTTTACCCGCTTCCAGACTGAATTTCTCAAACATGGCTTTGAATTCGTCGTAGGCCTCCATGCCAGGCTTCATCATCTTGCTTAATACGTTTTCTTCCGAATGCTCAGGGGCAATTTTTAAGTAGCCGCCCACATGGTGCTGCACCAATTCTTTTACATACTCGGGCGACTTAACCGCCAAGTCGTAACGCACGCCACTGCCTATCAGTATCTTCTTCACGCCTTTAATGGCACGAGCTTTACGGTAGAGTTGAATTAACGCACTGTGGTCGGTATTCAAGTTTTCACATATACCGGGGTAGACGCAGCTTAATTTGCGGCAGGCATTTTCGATGGCTTCGCTCTTGCAAGCGATGCGGTACATATTGGCGGTTGGGCCGCCCAAATCAGAGATCACCCCAGTGAAACCTGGCACCTTGTCGCGTATCTCTTCCACTTCTTTCAAGATGCTTGCTTCACTGCGGCTTTGAATAATCCGCCCTTCGTGTTCGGTGATACTGCAAAAAGTGCAGCCGCCAAAACAACCGCGCATGATGTTGACGCTAAAACGTATCATTTCCCAGGCTGGAATTTTGGCATCGCCATAAGCCGGATGCGGCTTGCGCGCGTATGGCATGTCGTAGACGTAATCCATCTCTTTGGTGGTCAATGGAATGGGCGGCGGGTTTAACCACACCTCGCGGTCACCGTGTTTTTGTACCAAGGCCCGTGCGTTACCTGGGTTGGCTTCCAAGTGCAGCACACGGGACGCGTGCGCGTACAGCACCGGATCTTGTGCTACTACCTCGAAGGCTGGCAAACGCACCACTTGCTTGGCTCGGTCGGCCTTGGGTTTACGCACCAGGGCAATGGCTTGCGTGCCTTTGGGCAAGACGGCTTGCTCGGGCTTAACTTCCGTTGCACAACTGGCGTCGGCTTTACCCATTTTCATTTCGTAGGGGTCAACCTGCTTATCAATCACACCGGGCCGGTCTAGTTGCGTACTGGCGATTTCACTCCAGCCTTCTGGTAACTTTTTACGCAAAAAAGCCGTGCCGCGTATGTCTTGAATATCGGCGACTTTTTCGCCTTTAGCAATACGGTGACTTAATTCTATTAAAGCCCGCTCGGCATTGCCGTACAGCAAAATATCGGCCTTGGAATCGAGCAAAATACTGCGCCGTACTTTATCACTCCAATAATCGTAATGGGCAATGCGGCGCAAGCTGGCCTCTATGCTGCCTATCACCAATGGCACATCGGCATAGGCCTCACGGCAACGCTGACTGTAAACCAAGACCGCTCGATCGGGCCGTTTATTGGGTGCCGCATCCGGCGTGTAGGCATCGTCACTGCGAATTTTTCTATCGGCGGTATAACGGTTCACCATGCTGTCCATATTGCCGGCGGTGACACCAAAATACAAATTGGGCTTACCCAAAACCTTGAAGGCCTCGGCATTTTGCCAATCGGGCTGCGCAATGATGCCTACCCGAAAGCCTTGGGCTTCCAGCAGACGGCCGACTAAAGCCGAGCCAAAGCTGGGGTGATCTATGTAGCAATCGCCACTAACCAAAATGATGTCGCAACTGTCCCAACCAAGCGCATCCATTTCCGCACGCGACATAGGCAGCATAGGTGCTGAACCAAAGCGTTTTGCCCAGTAAGGACGGTAGCTTTGTATGGGTTTAGCAAGTAGGTTGGTGTAGTGTTCCAAGGGTTATGTGTCAAGCTATAAAGAACGCGCATTTTACGCGCTAATGGCATGATTAAGATGATTTTTTTATAAAAATTTCACTGCAATTAACCCTGCTTACAACAAGTCTACCCCAAACGGCTTCAAGGCCAAGGCGAACAAGAAAAAAACCAAGGCCGTGATAAGCACCGAAGCCAATAAGCTCAGCACGAACCCCCATTTACTTAGCAGATAGGGAAAAATCAAAAACATCGGCAAGGTCGGCAACACATACCAAAACGTGTAGTAAGCGTGATTGGCAATTTTACTTGTAGGCTGACCTTCCAGGTATAGCCAAATGAGCGCAAGCACAGTCACTAATGGCAGCGCAGCTATTAAGCCGCCTAATTTATCACTGCGTTTGGCCAACTCTGATACCAGCACAACTAGGCCAGCGCTAATTAAGTATTTGATGATCAGATAGTGCATGCTTTACCTTTCGCTTAGGGCTTGAATTGTTTAAGATTGGTTCCGTGCTTAATTCTTCATTCTACCCTTAACTTAAGGCCGGTCATGGCAAATGCCTATTATCAATTGCCCAACGGTCGGGTCGCCTGCGTAGACGGCGAAACAGACTTTCCGCCCAACCATCTTGCGCTAAACGAGCCTAACGGTTTATTGGCCATAGGCGGCGACCTTAGTCTAGGGCGACTATTAAACGCCTATCGCGCCGGTATCTTTCCATGGTTCAACGCGGGCGAACCGATACTGTGGTGGAGCCCTAACCCACGCATGGTATTGTTTCCCGATGAATTAAAGTTAGCCAATTCGCTTAAAAAAACCTTAAAAAAAGAGCTGTTTGAGGTGCGTTTTAACACCTCCTTTCGCGCAGTCATCAGCGCCTGCAGTGAAATTAAACGCACCGAACAAAACGGCACTTGGATCAGCGCCGACATGATAGACGCCTACTGCGCGTTGTTTGATGCCGGTCACGCCGTATGCGCGGAGTGCTGGCAAAACAAGCAGTTGGTCGGCGGGTGTTACGGGGTTAAAATTGGCTTAGCCTTTTACGGTGAAAGCATGTTTCACCGTGTCAGCGATGCGTCCAAAGTGGCGTTTGTGCACTTGGTGCAACATTTGAAAAATGATGGGGTGGGAATGATAGACTGCCAAATGAACACGCCTTTACTAAGCAGCCTCGGCGCTCGCGAAATTAGCCGTGAGGCCTTCAATAGCAAACTGGCCGCATTAACCCAGCAGCCATGAACTTTGCCAACCCAACCGTGCAACAAGGCCTGCACTTTTATATTAGCAGTGGCTACCCTTGTGGCTACCTAGCCAATCAAGAGGCGATCAGCCTAATCGCCGCACCAGCGCATTTAATCGACACCCCGATTTACAGCAAGCTCATGCAACAAGGCTTTAGACGCAGCGGTTTATTCGCCTACAAGCCGCATTGCGAAAACTGCCAGGCATGCGTGCCAGTGCGTCTACCTGTCCTTGACTTCGTAGCCAGTCGCAGCCAAAAACGCGCCATGAAACAACACGAAACGCTCAGTGCTACCGTGCTAGCAGCTGACTTTTATGAAGAACACTACGCCTTGTATGCCCAATACCAACAAGCTAGGCACGCCAAGCACAGCAGCGACCAAGACAGCGAGGTCGATGATGCCGAGCAATACCGGCATTTCCTATGCAAAAGCAATGTGGAAACGGTGCTGGTGGAATTTAGAGACGGCCATCAATTAAAAATGGTCAGCGTCATTGATGTGCTTGCCGATGGCCTGTCAGCGGTGTACACCTTTTACGACCCGCATGACAAAAAAGCCAGCTTGGGCACCTACAATGTCCTCTGGCAAATTGCTTGGGCTAAAGCATTGCAGCGGCCTTATCTCTATCTGGGCTACTGGATTAAGGACAGCCAAAAAATGGCTTACAAACAAAACTTTCGGCCTTTGGAAAAACGCATTAACGGCGAATGGCGCGAAGACAATCCTGTAAAAAAATAGCCGCCGCCAACTCTGCCGAATTGTTAAGAATGTTACAATTGGCATAACTAAAAACATTGAGCACTATTTTTTGAAAAAAATTGTCATTTTTGGCGTGGGCTTGATAGGCGGCTCGGTCGCCTTAGCATTAAAAAAAGCCCAAACTAAGCCTGGCTCAATGCATATTATAGGCTTAGGCCGCAATCCTGCTAGTCTGGCCAACGCTTTGCAATTAGGCGTTATCGACCAAGGTGTAGACATTGATCAAGCCGATTTGCAAGCTAGCCTTGCCGATGCCGACGTTATCTTGGTGGCCGCGCCGGTCGCACAGACAAGCGGCATTTTAGCCCGCATCAAGCCGCACCTTAATCCGCATACCGTGATTACCGATGCCGGCAGCACTAAAAGCGACGTCTTAGCCTGCGCCCAAACCATACTAGCCGAGCAATTTAATCAGTTTGTTGGCGGCCACCCTATCGCTGGTGCGGAAAAAAGCGGCGTGGCCGCCGCCAGAGCGGATTTGTTTGTGGGTAAAAATGTGGTGTTAACGCCTAGCGCAAACACACAAGCTGACGCTTTTGCGCGAGTCACCGAGCTTTGGCAAGCTTGCGGCGCCAAGGTGAGCAGCATGCCAGCCCAAGCCCATGACGAAATTTTTGCCAGCGTCAGCCACCTGCCTCACCTACTGGCTTTTGCCTTGGTTGACGAGCTAGCTGCCAGACCAAATGCAGCCGAATTATTTGGCTTTGCTGCCAGTGGCTTTAGGGATTTCACACGCATAGCCGGTAGCCACCCTGAAATGTGGCGCGACATCAGTCTCGCCAACAAAGACGCTTTACTCAAAGAATTGGCCGCCTACCAAGACGAACTAGCAAGATTAAAAACCTTACTGCAAAATCAAGACGGCGCTGGGCTTGAAGCCTTATTTAGCCGCGCCAGTTTGGCCAGAAACGCCTGGGCAGACGGCAAACACTAGTCGTCAGCTTTACATTTTAAAGAATAGTCATGGAACAACTTAAGCTCTCTCCTGCCAGCCAAGCTGATGGTCGCATCACCCTACCTGGCTCTAAAAGCATATCTAATCGCACCTTATTGCTCGCGGCCTTAGCCAGGGGCAATACCGAGATTCGTGATGTATTGGCTTCCGATGACACGGCGCGTATGCTGGAATCGCTCACTAAGCTTGGGGTTAAATTAGACCAGATTGGCGAGCATGACTGGCGCGTGCATGGCTGTGCCGGCAACTTTCACCACAAGCAGGCAGATTTGTTTTTAGGCAATGCCGGCACGGCTTTTAGGCCGCTAACGGCTGCGCTGGCTTTTTCTAATGGCGACTACCAATTGTCTGGCGTCGCACGCATGCACGAGCGACCCATAGGCGATTTAGTCGACGCCTTGCAGCAAGCCGGCGCCAACATTAGCTACCTAGGGCAGCCTGGCTTTCCACCCTTAAGAATAGCCCCCGCCCAAGCGGATTTAAGTTTGCCAATTAAGATACGCGGTGACGTGTCCAGTCAATTCTTAACCGCCTTGCTCATGGCCTTGCCTTTAAGCAAACAGCAAGCCAGCATAGACGTAGTGGGCGAGCTAATATCCAAGCCTTACATCGAAATCACCCTGAATTTAATGGCTAAATTTGGCGTGCAGGTTCAGCGTGATGGTTGGCAACGCTTCACCATTGCAGCGAACAGCGTTTACAGCAGCCCAGGTCAACTATGCGTTGAAGGCGACGCCTCCAGTGCCTCCTACTTTCTTGCGGCAGGCGTCATCGCCGGCTCAGTGACGGTCGATGGCATAGGGCAACACAGCATACAAGGGGACGTGCGGTTTGCCGAGGCGCTTAGCTTAATGGGCGGCGAAATCAACTACGGTGAAAATCACATTACTGCTAAAAAAGCCAACAAAATCAAAGCCATTGATTTGGATTGCAACCACATACCGGATGCCGCCATGACCTTGGCCATCCTGGCCTTGTTTGCCGACGGCACCAGCACCCTTAGAAACATCGCCAGTTGGCGAGTCAAGGAAACCGACAGGCTGACGGCCATGGCCACCGAGTTGCGTAAAGTAGGCGCCTCGGTTGTAGAGGGCAGCGACTACCTGCAAATTACCCCGCCGATTGCTATTAAGTCCAATGCGGTCATAGACACCTACGATGACCACCGCATGGCGATGTGCTTTTCATTGGTGTCTTTGGCTGGCGTGCCGATCACCATCAATGACCCGGCCTGCGTCAACAAAACCTTCCCAGACTATTTTACTTGTTTTGCCAAGATAGCACGATGAACCAGCCCATCCCAGTCATTGCCATAGACGGGCCGTCTGCTTCGGGCAAAGGCACCGTGGCCCAACGGGTGGCGACGCATTTGGGTTTTCATTATTTGGATTCCGGGGCCTTATACCGGATTGTGGCGCTGGCTTCGCAACAAGCTGGTATCGCTTGGTCGGATGCCGAAGCCGTCGCCTTGTGTGCGAAGCAACTCAGTCTGCGCTTTGACAATGAGCAAGTATGGCTTAATGATCAGGATGTCTCCGAGGCCATACGCAGCGAAGCCATGGGCAAAGGCGCCTCGCAAGTGGCCGTTCACCAACACTTACGTCAAGTATTAAGCAGTGTGCAGCACGATTTCCGGCAAGCGCCGGGTTTGGTGGCTGACGGACGCGACATGGGCACGGTTATTTTTCCCGACGCCGTTTTGAAAATATTCCTCACCGCCAGCACCGAAGTCCGTGCACAACGGCGTTATCAACAATTATTGGCTAAACAACAAGCGGCTGATTACCAAGCCATATTGCAAGATCTGTTGGAGCGCGATGCCCGAGATAAAAATCGCGCCAGCGCGCCCTTGCTTATGGCTGAGGATGGCATATTGCTTGAAACCGACCATTTGAGCATAGTCGAAGCGGTAGAGCAGGTGTTGGAAAATTATCAAGCTTTGCTATAATTTTCTGCCTAAATACTATAAATAGTCTTTTATTTTTCAATGTTTTAGTTATAATCACATTCTTTCAAATTTTGTGAATTTTTTTTCGTCTGCGCATTACATTAATATGCAGTTTTATTAATTACCCCACTGCTAGGTGGGATTACTTTTAGGTACTTTTATTTAATGGCTTCTACTTCTAAATCCACCCCTTCTTCAATGGAATCATTTGCAGCGCTTTTTGAAGAAAGCTTAATCCATCAAGAAATGCGCTCCGGTGAAGTGATCACCGCCGAGGTTATCTCTGTTGATAGCGACCACGTTATTGTTAATGCCGGTCTAAAATCAGAAAGCGTGATCGCTGCTTCTGAATTCCACAATGCACAAGGCGAGCTTGAAGTTAAAGTCGGCGACTTTGTTAAAGTGTTGATCGAAAAACTGGAAGACGGTTTTGGTTCTACCTTACTGTCCCGCGAAAAAGCAAAACGCATGGAAACATGGTTAGATTTAGAAGATGCCATGAACGAAGGTCGCATCATCAAAGGTTTTGTTAGCGGTAAAGTTAAAGGTGGTTTACGTGTTTCTGTTAATGGCATCATGGCTTTCCTACCAGGTTCATTGGTAGACGTGCGTCCTGTTAAAGACACCACCCCATTTGAAAACAAAGAGTGTGATTTAAAAGTTATTAAAATTGACCGTAAACGTAACAACATCGTTGTTTCTCGTCGCGCTGTCATGGAAGTCAGCGCTGGCGCAGACCGTGAAGCCTTAATGGGCTCATTGGCTGAAGGTTCAGTGGTTAAAGGTATCGTTAAAAACATTACCGACTACGGTGCATTCGTGGATTTAGGCGGCATTGATGGTTTGCTACACATTACAGACTTGGCATGGCGTCGTGTAAAACACCCATCAGAAGTATTAACGGTAGGCGAAGAAGTGGAAGCGAAAATCTTGAAATTTGATCAAGAGAAAAACCGCGTTTCACTAGGCATCAAACAATTGGGTGACGATCCATGGATTGCCCTAACCCGTCGTTACCCAGTAAGCACACGCTTGTTCGGTAAAGTATCCAACTTGACTGATTACGGTGCGTTTGTTGAAATCGAACCAGGCATTGAAGGTTTGGTACAC